>OJJV01000301.1_pt1 | contig 39288 bp, 48 predicted proteins | sample 1596391 | NCBI WGS metagenome assembly OJJV01 (sample SAMEA4350164, study PRJEB24818) | metagenome | biome: human; feature: gut; material: faeces | place: Denmark | collected 2013-09
GCCATCAATCATGACATCTTGAATAGCGAATGGAAGATATGCCTCTAATGCCTGACCTTCTACTGACTTTTTCCCCGTTTCCGGGTAGCTTTGGATTTTGTATTGGCCTAACAACCCCAAGGCATAATTAGCAATATCTAGGTCAGTCATTGTTTTTTCAGATTAGGGGATGATTAGGTCCATGATAATGGACAGCGTTTTGCTTGCGGCCACAGCGGCGCTGTTCTTGATGCACAAAACAAACTGATACTTCTCTTTGAGAAGTTCGTATGTCATGGCCACACCGTTGACTTCGATTCTGTCATCTACTACCCACTGCGCCGGGTCACAAAGAATCCAAGGCGCGGCGTTGGCGGCGACGCTTGCGCGAACGATTTCACCAGTTGTTGCCGTGGCAGTTAGTGCGAGAATGTCTCCACAGTTTTTTACCAAGTTGCCCTGCTTATCTGCGATATACAGTTCAATGGTGTAAGTACCTGTACCTACGCCATTATGGGACATTGCAACCGAGGACAAGTCAATCACTACTCCCGGAGGAAGAGGGATATCTTGGATTTCCGAAGAGGCGGCAGTTGCGGAAGTCCCTGTGGTATAGGTGATTAGATGTTTCAATACCTGACCACGAGACATTTGAGAGTTCAGCCACGGGGGCATTCCCGCCTCAACCTTAGCTAACGCATCACTTTGAACAATAGCCATATATTATACTCCTTCCTTTGTTTGATTAGAAATTACCGCTTGAACCAGAAACATCAATCTTGAGCACACCCTTGTCTTCGATTCGGGTCGCACCCATTGCGATTTCAGAGTAGGTCTGCCATACATACTGGTTGGTCGGAAGTTCTTCAATCCGAACGAACAGCTCTTCAAGCACGCCAAAGGCAACAGAGTTCATCGTGAAAGCGACAAGGCTTCGTACGTTTGCCGTGCTAGTACCACCGGTCGGGTCGGTCGCAGTACCAAGCGGACGGGAACCGAACGGAAGCATGTCCGCAGTCAGCGCAATGAAACGCACGCCAAGCACGTTGTCAATATAGCCACTGGCAATCGGACGCTGGTCAGAGTAAAGGATGTTCGTGAATTCATTGATGCCGTACAGAGCAGCCAGTTCTTCATGCGTACACAGAATCACCATTTCGGGGCCGCCCAAGTCCTGACGTTCCACGTCCTGACCAAGCACGTTGCGCATGCCGAAGATAGTCTTGGCCCGCACAATCTTGTCAAAGGTCAGACCGGACGCAACGTAAGTGCCAGTCCGCACATATCCCACAGGGATAGTGTTTGCCTTTTCGTTAAACGTCACAGGGATGTCCCCGTTCTCACCAGTCCATGCCGTGCCAATGAGGCCTTCAACCGCAACCATGTCGCGACGGCGTTGCATTTCCATGCGTTCGGCGTCAACGATACGGGGCAGAGGGGAATCAATGGTTCCAGCCTGTTGCATTTCCGTGCGGGAAATTTCATGAGTGGACTTAAAGATTTTCGTCTTAAGCCACCTCTGTCGGAACTCGGCCTGTTGCGGGTTAGTCGCGCCATACAGGTCGGTGATTTGAGTGGAGTTCACAGGGTCAATGATTTGGAACCTGCGCTGTCTGGAATTCATGCCGTAAACCCTCATGAAACGCTCCGTTCTAGAGCGCATCTGCTGAACAGCCGCATAAATCATGGGCGTGTACTCGTTTACAGCAAGCGTCTGGAAGTTTCCGTAATTTGCCATAATTTAATATACTTTTAATTCTTACCGTCAAAATGGGTTCGACAGGTGTCCTTAAAGTAGGGCTGTTTGACGAGGAAGACGGCTGTCCTCTTATACTATGAGTGTTAAAGCAAGTGTCCAAACGGGTTGCCTTTAAGAAAACAAATGCACAAACTTTATGAAAAAGCAAACAAAAACAGAGGGGGTACGCTATGCACAAACGTACCCCCTCCTCATTTATCCCTATGTTATCGCCTTTTCGCTCTTATTGAATCATGCAATCACACTGCTGTTTCACAACAGCAAGCGCAGTATGCAACACACGACGAGAGATTGCAATAAAAAAAATGCCCGTTGGAGGAAAGAACACAACATAAGAAACCTCCAACGGGCATTAGCATTTTGTTTTTGGTGTGAGACAAAATACGGAGAAAAAAAACTCACACCATCACAGGGACGATTAAACCCTTACAGCATGGTGCATGCAAGCATAATTTGCTTCACCATTTGATATTTTTGTTCGCAAGGAGCCTGTGGTACAGCTCTCGTGCGTCATGAGGCATTTGGTTTACCGAGCCATACTTGTTAATCAACCCCATGATTTGCTCCTTAGCGTCAGCCGCAGAAGCCTTCATGAATCCGGGGACGGGCATCGTTCCGTCCTGCATACTGGAAACCTTGTCAAACAACGCAGAAAGGATGAAGGGATTGTTCAGAGCGCCCGCCATATCAGGGGACTCAATGTCAATCCCTGCCCTCACAAGGCCGTCCTTGAGCAAGTTGAAGTTGCGCTCATACAAGCCTCCCCACTCCGATTGGAAGTATTTCTTAGCCTCTTTTGCCTGTTCTTCGATTCGCTTGGCATTAGCCTCATTCAGCTTGGCCGCATACCGTTCCTGAAAACGAAGCAACTCCTGCATCGTGTCGGCAGGGATGTTATGCTCATGGGCAAACTGGGCAAACTCTTTAAACGACTCTGCGTCCACCGTCTCTTTGTATTCGTCAGGGACTTGGTAGTCTTCCGCTTTTTCAGGAACCCCCAAATGCTCACGCCATGCCTTCTTCTGCTCGTCAGTAGCATCGGATCCGGGGCGTGTGACCTGTTCCGACTTTTTACCAATAAGCTTGTTGGCATTAACAAAGCCTTTGATTAAGTCATTGATATTGTTGTACTTATTTGACAAGCTCTCGCCTCCCTCAAAAGAAGAGGCCCACCCTTCCTTAAACGTGCCGTCTTTGTTTACAATGCTGTCAACAGTAAATGTCTCGGCAGGTTTTTGGGTTAAGGAAGGGTCGCTCAATGACATGGTTCCCGGCATCTTAGTTTCCTGTGTAGCCGGAGGTTGCGCCTGTTGCGTGGCGGGCTGGGTGGTTTCAGTTTCGCTCATATAATGCTTCGATTACTTCAATTAGTGCGTTTATTCCTTCAATATAGAAGAGTTTGTTCTCGTTGAATCCTGCCTTCAATGCGTCTGGAAGCTTGTACTTGCTTCCTCTGGCAATCGCCTTGAGGACGAACAGGATGTATTTGTCCGGGTCGGAATCCAATACTTCCTTGGCTTTGTCATACACCTCCTTGGGAATCCTTACCGTGTCCCCAAGAAGGCTGGTGATTTCTACTGCGTCCGTGTTTTTGTCTGCTTCCATGATTAAATCAGATTCATGTCTTTGCTGGCCGCTCCAAGATTCTTCTGCACTTCCGAGAATGTCTTGGCATTAGCCATCTGGTTTGCCTCGTCTTGAGCCGCTTGGCGTTCTCTCCTCATCTGTTGCACCTTCGCCTCCGGCCTAGAATACTTGGGCGACAGGCCAATATCAAGCATGCTCCTTCGGAAAATATAGTCAGCATTCACAGAGTCCAGAACGGTCGGGTCGATTTGTGAAAGAGGAATGACTACCGTTTGCAGGAACTCCGTAAACAAGGTCGGCTGATGCCTGTCCAAAAGAATCTGGAACGGCGTGCAGAACTGGATATGGTAATCCCTCAAAGGACGGACATAACCATGTTGCACCAGCGTGTTGTAGCAAAAGTCCACCAAGGGTTGCAGGAATTGTTCAATCAACCTCGTATAAGCCGTAGAGCTGATGCGTGCCGAATAAGACTCAATCATCTGCGCTACTGTGGCTTTCATGTATTGCGGGTCCTTCACCTGCAACAGCGGCATAAACAAATTAACGTCACATGCCTCATTGATGACACGCTCGAACCGCTCAATTTGCCATTGACAGTCAGAGGTTTGTGAAGCCTGTTGGAACAAGGGCGACGGCCTTGCCTGAATGTTCAGCGGGTTAAAGGTTGTTACCTCCCCGGCGCCATAGCCAATGTTCCCTTGGAAGCCTTCGGGTACAAGCATCGGCGGGAAAATCTTCTGTTGAGCCGCCTCTGCCAACGCTTTCAGGCAATTCACCAACTCAATCTGGTCTGCCAAGGAAACCTTCCCAAACCCATACCCATACGGGCTGTTGGGCAAGTCAAAACAGTTGCAACAAATGACAGGACAGTTCTTGAAGAATTGCTCAAGCAATACGTCGCCTGTTGCATCGTACACGGAACGAAGCACCCACTCCTTGCCGTCTGCACGGGCAATAAGCCCTTCGTCCCCGGTGCGCTCCACTCGCTCCAACAAATGGAACACAAGGTAGTTGTCCGGGCTGTTGGAGTTGGCCATGTATTTATCCTTTACCGTTTGAGGCAAATTCTTTTCCGGGAACGTTGCTACAATGTCTTGGTTTCGCATCCAGTCGTCCCAACAGAACATATTCATCCGGCCAAATTTGTCTTTGTCCACCATGAATGTCCCAACGGGAATTGAATAAAAGCTAAAGCCTCGCTTCCTTGTGTCCCACTCTGCCCAAAAAGCGCCAATGCCATAAGCCGCCCTGTCCCAGAAGAAAAGCTCGCTTGCCGTGTGCAGGTTGCTGTTCCTCATGAACATGGACACAACCCTAGCCGTCTCGGCATACTCGTCGTCAACAGTGCTTGTCACCTGCTCCCTGTCTGCCGCTTTCGCCAAGGGCGTAAAGGTGAACCACTCACTAGCCTTGGGCATTACAAGCTCATGCTGGCCTGTTGCGTTCAACCTCAACGCACGCTCAAGCGTCGTGTCAATATATCCCTCATTATTAGGTGTGGATTCCTGTACAGCTCCATTCAGGTTAAACCGCCTGTCTGGCTCTACAAACTCCGCAACTCGTTGCCAGTTAGACACATATCTCTGTCTGTACGAATAGAGTTGCTCCCTCTTCTGCTTTGGACTCTGGTTGTTGTACAACATATTACTGGCCTAAAAAGCTTTTACCAATGCCGCCTGTTCCCATCCCTCTGGATGCAACAAACGTATTTGAGAAAGAACTCCTGCGCCTGTTTGCCTCCGACTGGCTCCTTACTGCCTCCTGTTGCGTCTCATACGTCTCTACAGGTTTGGGGGCCTCCGGCGCCTGGGTTGACTTACCCTTGCTGGCAACACTATCAGCCGCACCACCCAAGGCCGCACCGATTGTAGTCCCCACGCCGGGCGCAATGATTGTTCCTACTACTGCTCCTACTGCACTTCCTACTCCTGACATTTTTTACTCCTTAGTTTAAGTTTTATGTATAAGTCCAACTCCTTACGTGAGTAAACATACAACTTTCCTCTCCTATGTCCACTACCAAATTGAAGGTGTGTGCTTGCCTTTAAGTGCTTTAAAAAGCCAACATAGTCTCCAATACCCAAAAAAAAGAAAAAGCCATTGGCCTCCTCATAGTCCACAGCGCTATCGGAAATATGCCTTGTCCGAAGAAACTCTGACTCCATGCCCCACACACGAACCTCCTCCGGGTCGATGCGGTAGTAGTGTCCCAGCACAAGCCCGCCTCCGGTATAGAGGCGCACGCCTCCCTCGTGAAGCTTCCATGCCTCACTCAATCCCACCCCTGCGTCCCTCCTTAACACCTTGTCAGATTCGGAAAGTACGCTCAAACCGTCCTCGCCAGTTATGTCCAATGTTTCGCTCACGATGATATTTCCCAAATGTACATGTTATTCCTGCCTTATAGTCTTGGGTTGTTGGACCTTGCACAAGCAAATTGTTCATTTTCGCCTCCGCTACATACCTCAACGGGTCTGCCCAATGGGACGCATTGTCATGCACAATCTCATTCTTGAATATGCCTCCCTCGCTTACCTCCGGCTTGCACCTGTAGCTTAACCAGTAGCTATACGCCCTGCCTGTCCCCTCCACGTCAAACCGGAACAGGTCAAACATCCCCAAAAGGTAATTGATGCCTATCCATTTGTCTTTCGATTTCGGCAACAACTGTATGCCCGGCAACCCTGCCTCCTGCCACATCTGCGCCTGTGTCATCCCCGTGTCCGTCATGTACCCTCCGTCATGCGGAAGGAAGTTTGCCTGTAATGTAGGATATTTGCTTTTGAGCCTTGTTACACGCTCTGCCACACGCTCGCTTGCATGCAACCCGCTGTCCAACTCCAATACGTTGATGAAGGAGCCGTCCAGCTGGAATACAAGGTTAATCGTGTTCAGCGGCGCGCCCAAGTCCCATGTGCAATAGCATGGCTTTGTTGCGTCATAGGCCAACTTCCGAAAAGCGCCCTCCTGTACTGCCTTGTCCAACACCGCCTCCAATATGGCCCCCTCCATCGGAACCTCAAAAGCCTCTTCCAAGGTCGAAGGGTATTCCTCATTCATTGACACCCCGTGTTGCCTCTTGGCCTGTTGCCACCAACGCTTTTGCTCCTCGGTTACAACAATACCGCTCTTGCTCCTAAGCGTCTCAAAATAACTCTCTGTGGCCGCATTTATCGCCTCTCCCCCTTTCGATTTGTTGTTCTCGTCACTCCACCACGGCAAAAATACCACATGGAAATCTTTCTCCCCTCGCTCCTCCTCCGGCACGCTCAACGCATTCATCACGTTTTCGTAGAATACCCCCCGCTTCCCGCCTCGTACCGTCGTCTCCACGAATATAAAGCCGTCCTTGGCCGCAGGGAATGTGCCGTTTACTATTTCTGCCGCTCGCTTCGGTTCGCTCGTCGCTATTGTACCAAGCTCTGATATGTGGGCAAAACCAAGCCCACTGCCTCGGAAATATTTACCGCCAACTATCTCGCTGGCCCTCCTCCCTGTCATCTTCACTATGATGCGGGACTGGAAATAGCTTATCTCAAACAACCCCGGCAATTTCCGCTTCAAACTGTCCAAGGCTACCTTCACAATGTCCGTTAGCTTTTCCTTTGCGTCTCCCAGCGTCCTGTCCACCAACGCCAGTTTCCACCCCTCCTCAAAAGCCGCCATGTCTGCCATCATCACTCCTATCGCCGTAGAACACCCCTGACGCCTACTCTTTGGTATCAAAAAACGACGCTTCCCCTCACAGTAACACGCACGATGCAACTCCTCCTGAAACTTCCTCGGCTTGTATGGTATGATGTTCCCGTCCGTGAGTTTTATCTCATACAAATGCGATATCCTCCACATCGGGTCTTTCAACAACTTGGCTATCTCGCTTACTTCCATAACTAACGGTTAAACTTTAGCAACGCTTCCGCTTCGCTATATATCGGTTCCTCTACTGCATCCTCAACTAGCCTGCACCTCACAACGTCCCAAACCTCCGTGTTATACTTCCTCCTAGGCAACGGCAGGTCAAACACCTTCGCCTCCGATAACAGGCACGACGCTTCCTTCTGTACCCCTCCTGCCATCATCCCTCGGTAGTACATGTAAGCGTATTCAGGCTTCCGCTTCCACCTTTGCCCACTCCTGTCCTTCTTCCCCTCCCTTACCAAAAACTTGTTCTTGCTCCTCAATACCCACACAAATCCCTCTGCCTTCTCGTCAACACCTCCCCTTTCGGGGGCCATTACGATGCTGTCAACAAACTCTCCTACTGCCTCTTTGTCCATTGCCTCCTCACTTTCCTCTCGCATAGGCGTCCACTCCTTTCGCTATTGCTTCCGCTATTTCCTTTGGCCGCCTCCTCATCACCTCTGCGTCCTCCGGGTTGCTTGTAAATCCACACTCACACAATACAAACGGCATCTTCGTTTTCCTCAATATCGCAAGGTTCGCTCGCCCCTGTACTTTGTTTGCCCTCCCCGGCAACAATACACACAGCTCTCCTGCTATCGCACTCGCCAGCCGTGCCCCTTTTACGCTACTCGGATAAAAGCATACATGCGCCCCATGAGGCTCCGGATTCAATACCTTCTTGCCTCCTACAATTTTACTGGCGCTGTCGCAATGCAACGATACTCCTGCCTCGTACCCAGACGCATTCGCCGCCTTTATCGTTTCGTTCAAGTCTGCCGCATTGCTCATCCTCGGAAAGTCCAACACCAATACCTCATGTCCAAGTTTTCCCAACTCTTCCACCAGATAGCCCGCTACTACGCATGATACCTCATGCTCTTCCAATCCATTCCCTTCCGTTCCCGTCTTCCGGGCATGCCCTATATCTACGATTATTTTCATACTTTCCCTTTGCCGGGCATAGGCCGTCCGGGACGTAGCGGTTCGCGCACCACGCCTCCTCGCCTCCACCCAACTTCTATTGTTTGTTTGTTATTTGAGGATGCCTCTTGCACCGGACGTTTTAAAAAAAACTTTACTCTTCCCCTTGCGCCGCCGCCCAAAGGTCTTCCAATACCTCCAGTGGCAACACCCACTCCTGATATCGCCCCTCCACGTCATACTCGCTGTCCTCCCCTCGCCACCTTGCCATTGCCTCCTTGCTCGGAAACAAATGCAGTTCCAACCCTCCTTCCTTCTTCTCTTTTACCATTATTCCTACTTCTTTTTCTTTCATAGCTTTCACCTTTCCACTCCTTTTCTCTTCGTCCTCCTTACTACGGCGTCTCCTATTTTCTCTACCCCTCCTACCATCAACACCCTCCGCCTCTTTATCTCTTCCGTCTTCTTTTTAAATCCTTCCAGTTTTACCTGCGCCTTTCGCTTTAATGCCAACTCCTTGCATATTGCCTTCGCCTGTTCCCGGTTCGCCTTCTCCTGCATCTCCCTCGCCTTCCTCTCCAACGCACTCTTGCTCCCTATCACCGCACACCCAGACACCTTCATGTTCCACTTCGCTCCCTCACATTGCGCCCATGTCAGATGCTTCCCTTCCCACTCCTCATAAAACAACTCCCTCCGCTCTTTCGCTTCCTCCTCGTCTTTCGTCCCAAGGCTTATCTTCCTCCTCACACTCCTCGCCTTTGTACTCTTAAACAATAAACCCAAATAATACTTCCCACTTGCACTCCGGTATAAATGATGCTTCTCCCCCCATTTCTCCATATCCACCTCCCTCACACTCACATACCACCTCTCATCATCTACTAAAAAATCACTCACCTTCTGCGGCCTCGCCTTGTGCAACATCCTTGGATAAAATACATGCTTCCCCCACGGCAGCACTCCCATCTCCGCCCTCATCTTCACCATCTCCTTCACTCCTGCTAGAAAGCCTCGCTCCGCCTCCGCACACCTCACTCTTATCTCGCCTTCGCTGTTCTTTCTCATTCCGCCTTTACTTTATTTCATCCTTATACCCTCTGTCAACCCTCCTCCGTATCATTCTTCTCTCCGTCTCCCTTACTCCCTCCTAACAGCTCTACCAACTCTTCCCCTACCATCTCTTCCTCCTTCTCCTTCACCTTGTCCCACCCCTTCAACCTCATGTACAACCCCACCGCACTCATCTTCTCCTTCCCACTCATCCCTAGCTCCCGCCCTCTTATCACCCTGCTTAAAAACTCACACAGCTCTCCCTTCTTCAACTCTCCCTCTTCCTCCTTTTTCCCCTCTCCTCCTTCTCTTCTCACTCCTCCTTTGCTCACCCTCGCCCATACCTCCGGCCCTCCCATCCGCTTGAATATCGCATGACTCATCCCTCGCCTCGCCAACCCCTCTCCCAACCCCCTTATCACTCCACTCCTAAGCTCCTCTCTCAACTCCTTACACAACTCTTCCATCTGCTCTTTTCCCGTCATACCTCTCTTCTTCTCCCTTCTCCTTCTTTCTTTCTTATTTATTCTTTCTTTCTTCCTCTTCCCTCTTCTTCTCTCCAATCAACATCCTTTTCTCCTTATTCATACTATTTATTCCTTTTAGCTTTTTTTACTCCTTTTTCTTTTTCTCTAACAAACTACGTTTTCTCTCTATAGCCCGTTTTACTTTCTTCATATCTCTTTTTCTTATTTTTTTCCTATTACACTGCGGGATACCTTCTTTGTCCAGCGCAAAACACCCGCGACTTTTTCCCCGGCCCCCCCTGTATGGCATGGCAACACGGCAACCACCTAGGAGTACATGCGCCCTCTCACGGCCGCCGTCCTTGCCTTGTGCCAGCCTGCGTGCGTGCGGCGAAGCATGCGAGAAACTAGGCAAAACTGCAATAATTATTCTAATTCTTACGGTTGCGCCGGAAAACGGCTTGCGAGGTTGGCTTGCACGGGCCTTTTGAGAGGTGAGTCGATACACATATCATCCGGGAAAAGCGGCGCGTGCTAGGTGGCTTGCAGTGCGTTATCCAAGGTTGACCTCTATGGCCTCCGACTTTGCATTATGTGTGTTATGCGAAGTATGATAGAGCATCAATGAGTTATGAAGATTGCACACAGGAAGCGCACGCTCCACTAAAAAAAACTGTTGCGTTTTACCGATAACGGTGCAAAAATCGCCCTTGTCAAGCGGATCACTAACCGCAACTTGGTATTTGAGGCTAGCCGCCCTTGCCCGCTTTTTGGAGGCAAGCTTGACAACGCGGCAGTCGGATATGCACAAAATTGAAAATTTGTCAACATTTCGCATATAGGTTTTTCGCCTTGCCTAAGCGCACACTTTATCAACGCCTTACGTCAAAATGCCGGGAAATGGCCTTTTTTTTGGAAAATCCAATGATGAACTCATTTGACCGCCAGGAGGGAGGAGGATTTAGGTGGAGGGAGGGCAAGCTGGTTAGTCCCGTTCGACGTGATTAGCCTTAACACCAACAAACAGACCGCCACGAGAAAGAGGGAGAAGAAACACGGAGGAAGTCGGAGCGTCCCCCCCCCCTAAAGGCCCCCCCCGGAAAGTAATGAGAAGAGGAAAGGAAAAAGGTTGAGAAAAAGGGAGAGAGAATGAGAAGGGAGAGCAGGAAAAAAAAAGATGTTGATGAGAGAAAAAAATAATAAAAAGCTATTGACAAATGAGAGAAAAAAGATATAGTGAAGACATGAAAGGAACACAAGAGCAAAAGGAAGAAAGATATCCGTTTTTTGAGGTATTTCCGGTGAAGCGAAAGGCAATGAGGGAGATAAACGAAAGAGAGGGAGGGTTTGAAGAAATCTTTCTGGAGTTTGTAGAAGACGGCGCAATTACGGAATACGTTAACAATTTAGAGTTATATTTTTTCGGAAAATCGTATAGTGAACCGGAAGAAAAGAAAGAGAAGGTAAAGGAGATAATAAGGGAAGTTTTTGCAGAAGCGGGGCTAGAAATTAAGGAATTGAAAAGAGGAGACTATGCAACGCTTTTTACCATTGAAGGAAAACTTATTATTTAACAAAACAAAAAACAATGAGCATATATACAGAACACGCAAAAAGATTCCTGAAAAATTGTGGAATCAGAATCACCGGAAAGTATAAGGGAAGATATGTTCCCTTGTGGGACAAAGAGCCTCATAGTACATGGGAAATTGTCTTACACCGGGAAAGTCCTCAAAAGGGCGAAAGGCAAGCAATCTTCATCACGTTCTACCAGTCACACGCAGATAAGAACAAGACGCCAACCGCCTATGACGTCCTTGCCTGTCTGTGTAAATCCAATTGTGGCTCATATCAAGACTTTTGCATAGAAAAGGGATTGCCCAGATATGACGAGGAAACGGGCGACTATGACATGAAATCCTATAGCATCTACACGGGCGCATGTCACGAGTATGCGGAACTTAAAACCTTCTTCACCCGGCCGGGTGAATGGGAAGAGCTGGAAGAGATTTACTAATCCCTGAAAAGATATAAGAACAATGAAGAATCAGATTATTGAATTGCCCGCCGTCACGGCCGAAAAGCTCGCACTAGTCCGAAAGGTTGCCAAAAGATTGCGCCGCAAGATTAAGCAAGACCGCCTCGCAATTGTGCATGACAGACGCCTTGGTAACATTAACTATCTGGAAACGGTGGAAGCTCTCACTTGCGGCGAGCTTGGCACGGATGACGCAGAACCCACAGAAATCTTGCTTTCCGTCACTTACGGCGCAGGACTGCCCGCCGCACAAGCGGAAGCGATTGAAGACGCCCTACTTGCCGCCGTTAATGCCTTGCCATTCCCCGCAGATGACATTTTCCGAGGAACAGGAGACGGATCCCGTGAGTATACGGCCACCTTTGTCCTTTAACTTATTATTTAACAAAATAAAAATAGGATCTATGAATTACGATAGAATAAGAACACTTCAATCAATAAACGCCTTAAAAGGCAGGAGCGCATGGGGAAGGGCGGTGAATGAGTATGCCTACGAACTTGCGGAAAGTATAGAAGACGGGAAAGAGTTTAAGGATATTAACTCATTCGCAATTGAGTTGCTAAACGGAGCGTGTGACTGGTGTGAATATTCGGAAGGCGGGTGCTCCTTGATTAGCGATTACGAAATAGCGGAAAGACTTTGCCCCCCCTCAAAATTCAAAAAGAAAAAATATGGTGAATTGCCTCCGTATAGAGGCATGAGTTGGATTGCCCTGCAGGGAAGGGCATTGTGTGCGGCTAGTTGTGTCGTTAAGTCTCACTTAAAAATAAAAAAACATGAAAGCGAAATATAGGATTATAGTGTTAGGATGTTTGAAAAATCTAAACACGGAAAAAGAGGTTGTTGAAGAATATCGGAAATATCTATCAACAATTTTTTTAAAAAAGCAAGTGATGTCGTTTAGCGTGATCTATGGCGACGACAAAAAAATAATGGGTGCGATTGTGGCTACTGGAAGGCAAATTTCAGTAATTGCAGGAAGGGAAGAGATGACTTCGCTTGTCAACAAGATGAGAACTTCAATATATTGAAGAATTAAAAAGAAAGAAACTTCCGGTATCTGATATTTTTTCAATGAGAAATAATTATGCCCAACAAATAAGAAATTCAAAATTTTATAAAAATACTGAATTGCCGATTGTTGGAATATCATTTCAATCTAAAGTTATTTTGCCGCAAGAAGTGCTTATCAATTATTCTTCTTTTTAAGAAATGAAAGTATATCAATTTGAGTTTGAAAACCCACAAGAAGAAAGGCGGATCTTCCCGACCTCCTATCTAAATTTCAATCACGGTTTTCGGTGTTTTTTTTCGGCGATAAAAGATGATTGGAGAATAGGCTCAATCATAGAAGTTTTTATCGCAAACAAACACCCTAGGAGATTGATTTTCAGAATAGAGAGCCGTCCGGAAGGCGATTTGATTAGCGATTTCCGGAAATGCCCGCTAATGGAAAATAAAGAATATAGGTTTAATTTTAAAACATTAGAACTAAATGAAAAGAGATATTGACTTGTTTCTTGGCAAAGTATCAAAAATAATAAAAGGGAAAAACTTTTTATACTGCGTTTGTAAAAAGGGTTATTCTTTCGAATTTATTGTAGCCGCAAAGAGGCTACAATCACAAAAACAAGATTCTTTGATTTTTGTTAGGCACGAGAATCGCTTTATTTTCTGTAATGATTTTGTAGGATCTAAATTTAAAGGGTTGTTAATTTACGGCTCATTAGCAAAAACAATAAAAAACGAACTCGCAATTTACACCTTCCCAGAATTAAAGAAAGAAGTTTATCATAAAAATGACGCTTTTGCATTAGGTCTTGATTCTGTTGCTATAAAATCCATTTTAGATTTTTGCTATCAAATTTACAAATATTCCATGGAAGCACAAAATCTTTATGAAAGCGATTTACTAAATATTAGGTTGTTTTTACAGACCTACCTAATGGAGAACGCTAAAACTGAACGATTAAAAAAACTTATAAAAAAATATGAAGAATATAAAAAATAAAATTCAAAAAATAATTATCGATACAATTATAATTATTTTTGGACTACTGATCTATTTTAGCCTGATGTTCGCATTAGGACTTTGACGAGCAAATGAAAGAGCAAAAGAAAGAGAAATCCTCTTGTTTGCAACAACAAATAAAGCTAGAATGCTTTATTTCAAGCTTGATAGGTAGCCTTAACTTGGAATTCTCAAATGTTTTTCATAGACCACTATCACAAGAACTATTTCATAAAATAAGATTAGATACAATCAATTATCTAATCAGAAACGGAGTCAAAATGACATATCCCACACATCCACAATATACTTTCGTAAAAATCTTTTACGAAACGCAGGAAGAAGAGAATAAAGCTCATTTTCTCATGGAGGGAATCAAAAACATCATCACCAAAAACGCAACAAACAAACAATAAACAAACAAAAAACATGTGTATCATTGCTTACGGAATCAAGAAAGATATCGGCAATCAACGTTTTCAAAATTGCCTAACAAACAATCCAGACGGATTTTTCCTTCTAGGGTTTAAGAGAGGGGCCGAAGATAAAAAACCGGAATTTCTGATTAGAACTCTTCTAAAAAAGGAGGTTGTGGCCACATGGGAAAAAATCCCTAATGATTACATAGTCCTTATTCACGCTAGAATCAAAACTCATGGATCTATTTCTGAAAAAAAATGTTCATGGGTGGAACGGTGATGATTGGTATTTTTGTCACAATGGCGTACTATCAATCAAAAATAAAGGAGACCTTACAGACAGTGAAACGTTCATTCACCCACTGTAGCCTTTATTTAGGCTACAGTGGTTTTTTATTACACTTTTGTTTTCTGGTGGTTAAGGGAACACTAACTTACCGCCTCTTCGATCTGTTCGAGGAAAAAGGTTCGTTTTTTTGAATTCAAAATTGTTAAAAAATTAGAATCATTTCTTTTTTTTAGCAAGGCGATAAAATCGGAGGATGAATTCACACTCATTCGCACTCCCTCAAAATCGTCCAGCACTAAGAGCGGGATTGATTGCGCTCTATTTATCAGGCGCGCATCCTTTTTATAACTGGCCATTTCTCTTTCCAGTTCAGGAGCTTTCATGTAAAAAGCTGACCTGCCATTCCATAATTCCTGCGATATCAAAGCGCATGCGGAAAAGGTTTTTCCCTTTTCCGGGGTGCAGACAAATAAGCATCCGCTACTTAAGTTTTTCAGGATTGGAAATATCCGGCTCTTGTCGATCTTTCCATTCACGCAAGCATCATAAAACCCTTGAGGCACGCCGGATTGCCTCAATCGTTTTTTCCATGATGCTATGCGTTCTTTTTCTTTTTCTTTTCGCCGCCATTCTTTCGATTCCTGTTCTGTTGTTAGCGATATTTCATCTAATCTCTTCAATAGTTCTTCTAAATTCAGGACGTCTCTTGCTAGTTTCGGTTCAGAAATACGTTCCATTTCTTCTAAGGGATAGTCATGGGAATGGTGATTCATATCCTGATTTTACATGAATTTGGAAAGGGCATTTTTTGTGAAATCGTCAATGGGTAAAACAAAGTTAGCATAGGGCATATGGGTAATAAAATCCTTGTCCTCAATTAGTGGCGTAATTTCCCCAGAGAAGGTTCTATTTGAAATGTGGAGGTAATAAAGAGATTTCAAAAAATCTTTATTAGGTTCATCCTCTAAACCAAATGCTTCTGGATAAAAAGCTCGAAGGTTCGTGAGCTTCTTTACGGAAAGTTGTGTAGGCATCCATTTAGCCTTATTCCACACCATTGGAGTGATGTTGAACCCCACCCGTTGCATCATGAGCTTGCAAAGGGCTTCGTTAGTATTGGCGAACTTGGAGAATGCTTCTAATTGTTCTGTTGGTAGTGCTTTCGTCATGTCGTTTTTGTACCACATGTTTTGACATGCACAAGAAAAAAAATAAAAAAAGATTGCCATGTGTGAGAGAAAAGATACAATGAGGGCATGTCAGACAACCCAGAACCATTGACCACAGTCCCGGCAGAAGGCTTATCCATGATAGCACCTCTTGCTGGAAATCCGCTTGCTAACGTGCTTTCCAACAAAGAATCGCTAGAGGCGCTTGCCTCTATATATATAGCAAAGCAAATGCCGAGAAACATGATGGAGGTTTCCTCCAAAATTAGACAGCTTTGCTCCTTCCGTCATTTGGCTAACACCGCATTCTTTGAATACAAAAGGGGAGGCTCTAGTATTTCAGGAGAGACAATCCATTTAGCAAATGCGTGCCTTACCGCTTATGGGAACGCAGAAGCTGGGTGGAGAAAGATAGGTGAACATGTAGATGAAAAAGGAAGGGTTTGCTCCGACTGTATAGCTTTCTGTTGGGACAAAGAAAACAACATAAGAAGGGAGATAGCCTTTTCTGTTCCGCACTACAGGGACACAAAAGACGGTGGATATCCTCTTACGTCCGATAGAGACATTTATGAACTTTGCGCTAATATGGCCTCTAGACGAATCAGGGCGTGCATTTGGGCGGTATTGCCGGACTTCATTAGGCAAGAGGCGGCAGAGGCTTGCCAAAACACGCTAAGAGCCACAGATACACCCATTGCGGAAAGAATAAATGGATGTGTAATAGCCTTTTCCAAAATCGGAGTCTCCAAAGAAATGCTTGAGGCTTACCTTAAACACAAAATTGAGACTAGTAAGGAATCTGAAATCGTAATGCTTATTGGTCTCTTCAACGCCATTAAAACCGGGGCCATAAGTAAAGACGAAGCTTTCTCCAACGAAGAAGACAAGTCGCCAGAAGCTCCCATATTCAAAAAGAAAGAAAACAATGACAAAAATTAAATGCATACTCTGCGGTATGGTTTTAGAGGCAGAAGACTACTCTATCCCACTAGAGCGACAGCGCAAAGGAATGGATGGACAAACCTACTTTTTTTTCTGTTTATGCCAGAACTGTAAAAAGATTATCGATAAAACCTATATAGATTATGAACGAAAACTTGAACAAGAATAAAAAGGAAAACAAGGAAGTTAAAAAAGATTGTATTACCTGTAAATACTGGCCCTATCCTTACTATGGGTCTCCTTGCCTCGAATGTTCTGATTGCGAAGATGAAGATTATAAATATTGGGAACCAGAAGAAAAAATAAAAAAATATGATGATGATGATGAGAACCCTATGTCAGGGAACACTATTTCGCCACCCATTTTAGGAGGTTTTCTATAATTTATATTTTAACCACACACAAGCAATAATGAAAACAAAAGATACGGAAAGACAAGGATTGCCTTCATGTTCCAGCTTAGCACGTCTTGCGTTATGTCCGCACTCATTGAGATATGACGTTGAAGGAGTAGAGACAACCTCTGAAATAGCTGAAAGAGGAAACAGGATTCATCAATACCTTGCATACCAAAACATACTACTCACCGAAGAAGAGACGAAACTCATGCTTGCATGCAAAAGAATCGTGACAGAAGTTGCGTCGATTTGGGCAGGAGAAGATAAGTTCGAGGAATTGATGAAGGAGGAAAGGTGTTTCTTTTTCGAGGGGGACAATGCAATCTTTTCTGGGAAACCCGACTTAGTTTTAGGCAAGTCTGACGAAGAGGGATTCCATTTATTGATTATCGACTATAAGACAGGGCCTTTAGAGCCGGAGTCCACACAAATAAACCACCAGCTTAGAGGGTTAGCCCTATGTTGCAAGCAACACATCGAAAGGAATTATCAGGACTGCAAAATAAAATCAGTCTCTTGTGCCATTGTTCAACCTCTGGTGACTTCTTATCCTGTTATTGTGAGGTACAGCGAAGAGGACATCAAAGAGGCAGAAAAAGAAGTCATTGAGATATGCGAACGCACAAGAAAGAGCCTTCCTCCTCAAGCTAACAGCTATTGCAGGTACTGCAAGGGTTTTGCTGAATGTAAAAAGCCATTAGAGGTGGTGCAGACAATCACTACCCCCGCTACAGCTTTTTCTTCTAAGCTGAAACAGATGAATCCAGAAGAACGCTCTAAGCTATATTTTACAGCTAAATTGGCCTCGAAGGTGGCCAAAGAGATAGAAGAATCATGTTATGAGTTGCTGAAAAATGGCGAAGAGATTGACGGCCTTGGTTTAAAGGAAGGAAATACGGTTCGTAGCTTTAAAAACGAAGGGTTATCTAGGGTTCAGCAAGTCATTCCTCTAGGGGACATGATGGAAGCCGTTAGTGTTTCAGTCTCTAAACTGGAAGAGGCTTTTCACAAACACCAAAACATTGTGAATGGGAAGCAGTCTAGAAAAGCATCGAACGAACAATTCAATAAAATCTTTGGAAGCTATATCGTCGAAAAAAAACAGAAAGAAAGGATAGTTAAAAAATGAGCGCAAAATACAGGACTGAAAATGTCGAGAACGATGTTGTTGAAGGATATGAAGTTTACTCTACATCTATAGACGATGAAGACACAACTGCTTGCTTCTTTTCCTCTAAAATTTATGGAACCGAGGAAGCCTACAAAAAGGCAAGTGAAGCCAAGGAAGAGCTTTCCAGTTGGCAATACGAAAGGAGATAATGCGTAGCATGGATTTGTTTCAATATGAAAGGAAGGTTAGAGTGTACAATATAGCCAAACAAATATGTAATGTTTTCAGTAAATTTTTAGGTGTTAAAGAGACTGTCCCACAGCTCAAAAAACATCTTGAGGAAGAGGTAGAAGAACTTCTTTCGGCCAAAAACAAGAAGGAAATGGCGTTTGAATGTGCAGACGTTATCATCCTTTGCATGAGAATACTTATCGTTAGCGGCTACAAAGACCCTCTTGCTATCATAGACAAAAAAGGTAAGATTGTCCTCAACCGCCTTGAAAAAGCAGTAGGAATCCAAATGAGAACACCCGGACTAGACGGGCGTGAGGCGTATAGGTTGGCAAAACAAGAACTAGAATATGGAAAAGACAACTAAAAGGGGGCGACCTCCTAGGAAAAAAGAGCCAGAAGCAGAGGTTTTGCATACAACAGCGGAAGCCATTTGCGAAATTCAGAAAAATCCAGATACAGAATTTGAACAAAACTCTGTGTTCGGTGTTGTGGTGTTGAAAAGAAGCCGCAATGGGGGGATAGTGATGACTCAAAAGGACTCCCGATTTGAGCTTGTCGATTTCAGATTCCCAGTATCAGAGAAAAAATCATGGAAAAAGACAAAGTAATCGCCAACGTTTTTAGAGATTTCAGTTGTTGGGTTGGGCTGGATCTATCCCTGACGGCAACAGGGCTTTCCGTCCTTTACCAAGACATCAAGCTGGACGGCTACAGATATACCCTCACAAGCCCCCACAAGGGGCCTAGACGGCTCTCCGAGTTCGCTAACCATATAAAGCTCGCCGCAGAACAAATATTGGCCTACAGGCCCGCTAGCGAAGTTCTGGTGTGTATAGAGAATTATGCATTCTCGCAGTTTGGGAAAATCGTCCACCTAGGAGAACTTGGCGGCGTTGTGAAACAAAACCTGTTTGATGCAGGATTGTCCAATATTTTGGTTTACCCACCGACTACCCTAAAAAAATTCGCAACAGGAAAAGGTGTTGCAGAGAAAGGGCTGGTGATGACCAATGTTTACAAACGCTGGGATGTAGATACATCCAACAACAACGAAGCGGATGCATACGTCCTCTCTCGTTTAGGCCATTGTTTATGCTATCCTGAAACTTACACAGAGTTCCAGCGTGAGGCGTCTAAAAAATTCCAGCTGGCATAATAGGCATGCTATACATAAACAAGCTTACCGATAAACAGTTTTATAACGTTCTCGGAGGTTATGCTAAAGGAGTGAGACTAAGGAAGCTCCTCAAGAGATACCATTATACGCCTAACATGTTCATCAAGGACACTTTGAGGGGGAATAAAATCAAGGCTATGGACTTTTGTTTAGCGGCCAGCAAACACTTTCAACGCCGGGCAGAGCTATACAGAAAAGACTTTAAAACCAAGAGATGTATTCCTCTTAACCTGATAAACCCCCGAAGGACAAGACGGGCGGGGATTTCCGCTTACCACAAACAGGCTCCCTTGTCTAAAATGGAGTTGGAGAAAATAGATGATTTCTTTTTTGGCTGACAGTTATTTTTTCTTCCTGCCAATCCGTAACCAGTTTGCGGCCTTGTTCATCCATTGAGCGGCGCTTTGAGCAAAAACCTTTCCGTCGCCGATAGCGGCAATATCTTTTGGGTCGCCCATATTGGCAAGCTCAATATCCATGAAATCAATCCAGCCGGGTAGGCCCTTAAACTCTGTGCATGGGTTGAATCCGTATTGTCCCCACCCCTCTTTTTCCAACAACGAATGCGACGTATGAAGAAGCCTGAAACCAAAAGGCCCTTGAGTATTTGAAGAGACGATTTTCTGATAGGTACTGCGATTAGAAGTGACGTATGATGTCCGCAACCGCAAGATAAAATCAACCTTCATATTGTCCCACCTGTTAGACATAAACAGGTTCACATCCCTTGTGAGAGGAACTATGTCCAGAGATGGATTTAGAAGCTCTTTATCCAGAAGTTCTACTAGGTTTGATGCGATATTAGTTAGAACTTTATCTTGCTTGTCGATAGCGATAATGACATTCATTTGTTTTGAAGAGAGTTAACAGTATAATCAATGCGCCGAATAAGCTCTACCTGTTGAGCCATTGCTTCTGAAATCTTCAATGTCGCATGAGCTTGGTCTTGTTGCAACTTTAGCATGTCCTGCCGCATTTTTACGTTGTCCTGATACAGAAAGAAGCAACATACCAAAGGAGCGAACAGGATTACAATCTCCTTATAATCCTTAACAACTTGAAGAAGAGAAGCAATTTTTGTTGTCGGCATTAACGTCACTTCTTGAGTTTTTGGACGACAGGAGGCTTGCCGGAGATAATGAGGTTCCCGTTTTCGTCAACGCTATAGCTAATCTGCCCACCCTGTTCACCAGACAAAGTAAACGATGTGTTGGCACAACCAGTAGTGCAGAAAAAGGCAATAACAGCACCAATGATGGCACTGACAAGGGCAATCCATTTGGCAGGAACACCCTTTTCCTCTGCAAACTCTGCCGCATGAGTCAGGACGATAGAAGAATATCCTTCGTCAAGCATCCATGTGGCAAGCTCACACGCCTTGGTGTGGTCTTCGGGAACACTAGTATCTAACCCAGCCTGAACAGCAACAGCCTCTACTAGCGCTTCGAACGTGTAAGTTGTCTTCATACATGGACAAATAACATTCATTGTTTTCCTATACAAACAAAAACTCCGCACTACTAACGCATTTTACGCCCGTAGTGCGGAGGTCTTACGAGGGAGCCGGGAAGGTTGACCTACGGTATATACCACACTTCCTACTTTTATATGATTAGTTGTTTGATTTGGATTGATTTTTACCCTAGCTCATAAACTCATATGGCAGGGTTTTGCTACACCTTCCTAGCAACAAATAGTTGCTGACTCAAAACAGTTTTAATTTCATCTACTTGTGAAACTAAAAATGATTCTTGTCCGGCTACCTCATAAAGGTATTCGCAAATCTCGTCACATTCTTCCCTAAGCACCTCAAGAACTTCGTCATCACTAGGCGTCTCTGTTAAGGAAACCTCCTCCATAACGATGTCTTTATCTGGGCTTAGGGAATTGCCTGAATAGGACTCTTTGAATGTGTCGAAAAGCTTTGAACACTTTTTATACATTGTCCCTGTTGCCTCATGAACCCAACCTCGCTCGGTTAGCTCATGAACATTGTTCAGGAACGTTAAAAAGTTATTCAAGACTGCAAGGTTAATCTTCTTCTTCATCGGAACGCTTCGCCTCAATACTAGGGAAGCTAGCGCACTTATCAAGCCCAAATCCTCTGATGGTATAAATAAGAGGTTTGATAAATTCTTCCCAAGAAGCGGAAACGAAGAGTGCCTTTTTCAGCTTCTTCATGTAAGGCTTGGATTTAATCTTATAGAAATACTTTTTATCAAAGCCAATCATTTTGCATTCGACTAGACCCGCCACAACAAGCGAATCAGTCTTAGCGTTTTCACCAACATGGAAAACAGGCGTTCCGATAAGATTGGAGATTTTCTTCTTAATGGTTGTTTTATCCTCTTCGGAAATATCCAATTCGTCAACTAAGTCGATAACGTCAGGACTGACTCTATACCAGACGTTGCAATCAGGATTTAAATCAATACCTTTCTTACACAAGTATTCAAAATCAGCCATAAACATGGCGCTCTTGACAGGATTATCGTCAAACATGGCAATAAGCCCTCTCAACAGGCTTTTCGGAAATTCCTCTCCGTTTATTTTTTTTCGTTCCATACTATTTATTAGTTTTGGTTATTGGTTGTTTTTCGTTAGGAGCTACATGGTGTATTTCCTGAACGATGTAGCAATACTAATAAGCAACGAGAGAGTAATCAATGTTTTTTTTTTTTTTGAAAATGTCATACAGAAGAGAGAAAAGTTTTTGTTTTCCTCTCTTATAAATTCGCGCGCGCGTATATACGGTGTAACGTCCTTTGTGGTTGGAGACGGTAGTTAATAACTTCGAAGTGGTCTATGTTATCGTTTCGCTAACACCTTCGAACTTGGCTCTCTTGTTAGCCGCTCTATGCAACCTGTTAGTCGAACGAAGGAATAAAACTGATAATTAAATATTAAATGGTTTATTCTTACATACTTTATCTAACCAACGTGTTCCAAATTAGAACTGTTTTAAAACCATTTATTTTCTAATCCCGTTGTTTCTCTAACCAAGCCCACAACTTTGTTTGGCTCCATAGCCGATAGGCGTAAATCAAAACTTTTGAAAAATCATGAAGGATATGCTTGCCATATCCGAACTCTTTTCTTGTAGAGAACCAAGTTATTTGCTAAACACTTGGTTGTTGCTAACCACGAGGGAGATTGAGCCTTGGAGCGGCTAAAGGAAAACAATCAACTTAACCGCCCTGTTCCTTGAACAAGATTTTAACGACACACCCCTCAAAAAATCAAGCCTAAAGTTTGACATAAAAAAGGCGAGGATTGCTTGGAGATTTATTACAATGTCCTTATTATAAGGGGTTTATAATTGTGTCATACAACACATATTTTTTACATCAGGCCTGTTTCAAGACAAAAAAGAAGAGCAGCTTCGGGTAAAACATGAGAAAAAACCCCGAAGCTGCTCCGCTCGAATATGCACAACGAAAGAAGAAAAGAATTCTTCCAAGAGCATTAGACCAAATCCTGTTCCTTTGGTCAACTGTAAAGTTTTTCTTTACAGTTCATCCAACTTGTAAGCTTTCCTTACAAGTTCATTACTTCATAGTCGATACAAAGGCATTCCAACGGTCTGCGGCTTGCCGCTTGTCATCTCCTCCGTGAATAGAGATTGCGTGAGGTAGGGGAGATTCCCCTGAACAGACTACATAACGATGAACTTCGCCGGGATAGATAGTTTCTTCTACTATTTCGGGTTCTTTGCCGCAGTAAGGACAAGGGCGAGGTCTGTTATTGTGTTCCTCCACCATTTTCTGGATAAGCTTTCTTTTCCCCTCTTTCAACCTCTCTCCGTCCATTTGGAAGATATGTTCCATTGCATTAGTTTTTTTTGTGTTCATTTGTTTGCTTCTTTGAAAAAAAACAGCCCCCCCCGCTTTTAACGGAAGGGCTGCCCTGAATGATTAATAATACTATACAATGCTACGCCAATAGCAACTGTTGGTATACTAGGATGAAGTGTTGTTCATGTCGAGTATTTATTCTGACTTTGTTCCTGCTATCCATTTTAAGAACTCCATCAAATCCTTGTCTTTCTTTTTTAGAGCAGGAATCTCGCGTGACGTGAAAATTTTTACAGCTACGCGAGGCGCAGGAAGTTCTATTGAGACGTGTCTAGCAGAAACTTCTATCTCTACAGTTTCTGACGGGTCATCAACGCTCGGGAAAAGCACAGCTTCCGTGACAATCCAATCCTCTTTTAATGAGGCAAGTTCCTGTTTGAATTTTTCCCATACTTCTTGCTTATCCTCCGGCAAATCTTCTGGGGTCTTGTCTCGACAATCGCTGTGTTGAAGACAAACAAAGGTGGCTTTATCATATTTACCAACATCTTCAAAACCTATTTTCACCATCATAACGAAAATTATATTAGGCTATTTGAATAAATGTAATATTCACAGAATTGGGAGTTACCTCTTCTGCGATTGAAGGCATTGAAAAAGAAACTTTATCAGAGCCTCCTTGAACGTGATACATGTACTGTTGAGCAGACACAACAGTACAATTTGCAGGGATTTTATATAGCATTCCCATGGAGGGAACAACTTTCTTTAGACTTCCGTTTTCGTCCTCATAAATAATGAGATTGCTTTTTCCGAGGGCCGTCGCAGTATTTGCAAGCTGCGTTCCTGGAGGATTAGAGGAAGTTACTTTCACACAAAACTCGGACGGCTGCACAGATAGACGAGTTCCTGTTGGTGTTGCACTAATGAAGCGTATTTCATACATGCCCTCTGGAGCATCTTCTGGGAGTGTCACAGCAACAGCACTGCCTGTGGCTAATTCAGCTGATTGGATTGTTGTATTATATAAATACATTGCTATTGATTATAAAAGAGTTATGCCCCCCCCCGAAATCGGGAGAGGGGGCTATTACGCAGGCATATCCGACGTGACAATTTCCTTGTCACCGATAGCCCACATAGATTTGTCGGTTAGATAGTAAATACAGTTGTTTGCTTTTTCGCTAAGAGCGTTATACTCCGCTTTCGTCATTTCCACATAGCCCATAGTTGTTTCCAACAGGCTCTTCACTTGGATAATATTAGCGTCAACGTAGTTTTTGTTAGCCGCTTGGTTTTGCGCAGTAGGAATTGGAACTACAGGAGACGCAGAGAAGGTCTTAGTGCCGCCTATGGTTTGTGTTGAAATTATGTCAACAGTCTGCTGGAATCGTTCATTAACATACCCTAGAGTTACAGCCTCTGTCGCTACCGTTGCTTCTGCAATTTTAAGGGGCTGTGTAAACTTCCATTTCCCTGAAATGTTGTAGTCAGAAGCGGGGTCAAAGCTTGAGCCGCCGCCGGACGACGCACCGGGGACGGCTAGACTAAAATTTGCCGGTGTTACAAGCCATTGTACATCGCTACTCCCCACGTTTACAAAAACAAAGGGAGAAATTGCAATAAACGGGATTTGCCTAGCTGTTTCAATTTTCTCGTAAAGCATGCTAAACATATCCGGCTCGAACTGTTGGTCGCTATCGGCCGCCAATAGTTCTATCTCTCCTGCCCCAGTGGGAGAGTTTACTGACAGAACATAAGAACGACCTTGCTCAACGCTAGCAAACTGATTGCCAGTTAGCCCGGTTGTACGGGCGGTTGTCTTTTTTTTTGCAGTCATTGGTCAATGTTGTCTTGGTTAAAGATTGTTGGCTAGTCTTCCCAGCCTCTAATCTTGAGTAGTTTGTTTATTTGTCTTAATTCCCTAGAAAGTTTTCTGTAGGTTGCTGACCTTTCGCCGTTTTCCTGCTTGGCCTTCTTCTTCTCCCTTCTTATCTGCCTAGCCCTCTCCTTCATAGCTTCTTTTTCGGTATAGAGGGGATTTACTGACTCTGGAAGGAATTTCTGTGTGGTCGTCTTAGCTTGTGAAAGGGCATTCGACAATGCGCCTACCATCTCTAGAGCTTTGGTCATACTCTGCCCAGAAGTACCAAATATTGTGGTAGCCGATGCGACACTCCCAATATTTTTGCCTACATAGGAAACCATATCAATGTAATCATTGGTAGTCAAAGCACCTTCCTTGTCCCATTTTTCCGATACAGTCTCATACGTCTTCACAATACTTCTGACTAAGCCTTGAATTGATTTGGATAAATCAGCCATATCGGCTCGTCCCAGACTGAATTGCTTACCACCGCTAATAAGGGAAGCGCACCACTCTGCAAACCCGCCGAACATAGGAACAGAGACAATCGGACTCAATACCGAAGTCAATAAGAAGTTGCTCATGAAGTCGTCCTCTTTGTCTTTATCGCCAAACAAACCTGTAGCCAAGCCGTTGAAGAGACCATTAGCAAGAGCGGCAATAGTATAAACACGAAAGGCTCCCTGAAAAGCCTCCCAGAAAGGAACATCCTTTTTGCCTTGCATCACCACTAGGCCGAACTTGTTCATCACGTCAGACAAGAAAAGGAACTGGGCTTGCTCAAATGAGCTTCCACCCATCAAGTGGATAGCCTTAGCGGAGGTAGATAAAGGCTGTGCCGTCTGGTAGATGTTTTTGTTAAGCTCCCATCTTATCTGTTCATGCGACAAACCGCGATTAGCAAGCATGTGGGAGGTCAGCTGATTCACAAAAGATATGCTCCACCAGTCAAAAGCCATAAGGCCGCTCATGCCCGCTTCCTGCCAATATCCCCATTGCGCTTGTTTTTTCAGGGGAATGCTTAATGCCTTATCGGCAAGCACACGGTCTTCCCATCCACGGTACTTACGTTCCTTCATTGCCTCCAAGTCACGAAGCTCTTCAAGGGTAAAACCTTTATAGTTCCCGCTTGTCACCTCTGCCACGCCTTTGATAATTTCCATCATGGAGAAGTTGCTACCAACGATAGGGTTGAACAAAGCCGCCCCAGAGCGCACCAGAGAAGCCAAGGAGAAAGCAATCCTTGTCTTAGCCAATACTTGGAACACTTTCCCCATTACCTCTGCCAACACGCTCTTTTGGGCATACACACGCCCCTCGTTGATGAAGTAATACAGGGCTTTGTTTGCCGCCTCGAAATTGGCTGGGCCTAATAATTTCTGCAACTGGGCGTTCGTGGTGGGATTAGCCCATACCCGGTTGTTGAAGTTGACCAGTTCCGAAGCTGTCATCCACCCCTCCATGATAGAGCTATAACGAAGATATTCCCCAAGAGGGTTTATTTCCAGAGAGAGCGCCGCCGAAGAGGGAGTGTTCCGGTGCTTTGCGTAAGAGGGCAAGCCCGTCCTTGTGACGTGTCCCTTACTGTAAGCATCCATATCCCCTTCTTGCATTGTATTATAGGCGGCAATATTGCGGGGCGTATAGTAGTCATCAAGGATAACCGTCTGGCCATAGTTCTCTGCCATGAACGCCCGTAGCTTCTCGCCTTTTTCCCGATACAGGTTCTGTAATTCGTCAGCAAGGTAAAGCCCATCCGGCCCAAGCAGTTCCAATAGCTTGGCAATATCTTTTTCCTTCCTCGCAAGGTATTCTTCTTCAACGGCTTCCAACTTGGACTCAAACTCTTCGGAAGTAATGGCGCCATCATCAAGGCTCTTGTTTAAGCCCTCCAACTCCTGTTGGTACTTACGATAGTTGCCGAAATCCATCCCCTTGTCTCCAAGGTTTTCTCTCAATACATCCAAGCCATCCTTCTCTCTCAATGTCTGATAGACTTTTACAAGGCCATACTTGGTTAGCTCATGCCCCATAAAGGGAATAGTTTTTGTAGAAAGCTCATCAAAATACCTTGGAGAGTTCTGCCCTGCAATCTCCATCATTCCACGCATGATGCGAATCGCATTGGACGTAGCCTTTTCTTTTTCTACCCCTCGCTGTTGCTCTGCGAATTGGACGTTGTTCTGTAAGAATGTCCCTATGTCCTTAAAGGATTTCATGGAAGACATCACTTCGAGGAGTTGTTGAAGGCTCATGAATTGCGTGAAGATTCTATCTAAAAAGCCCGTTCCCCGTTGGTCCCTTTCCATTACGGCTTTTCTAAGGGCATCACGATTCTTCTCTCCTCCTACTCGCTCATTGATTTTAGCGTTAAAATCATTATAGAAGCGCTCAATACGTTCATTAACCTTTTTCCTGCGGAGTCGCCCTTCACGCTGTAGCTCCTTCAATGTCTTAACTGCTTCCGCAAGTTGCTGTGCATTGAGAGCATACTTATACCTTCCGTTAGGCATCTTTTCCCGATACAACGCACTGCCAAATACCTCAAGGAGGTTCTTTTGGTTTTCCAAGTTTTCCAACTCTAGAGCATTCTCTTCTGATGCCTTTTGGTTTTGAAGCTCATCTATGGTGCTATCCAAGGTTTCCAGCTGGACTGCAACCTCTTCGGGAGACATAGCCATAACCGTCAGGGCGTCCATAGTTTCCTCTCTAGCTTGTGCGTCCAAAGAACGCGAACGTCCTTTAGTGTCTTTGAAGGCATTTTCCGCTAACCTCCGCAAGCTCTCTATGCTTTTAGTAGCAAGCTTCTTCTCTGCTTCTTTTGCCTTTTGTCCTTCCTTAACATCTTTTGTAATTTCTTTTGTAATCAGATTGCGAAGGAATGACATTTCTTTATTAAACGCCTCTCTTGCCTTTTGAGCTTCCTTTTTTGCTTCCTCTTTCTTCTCTCTAATTATTTTTTTTATCCGCTCTCTTTCTCTGCGGGCATCCCGAAGAGCTTTTTCTTTTTCTTTTTTTGTTCGTGCCTTTTCACGTCTTTTTGAGGCTTTTTCTTCGCGGGCCGCCTTTGCAATTTCAGCCCTTATTTTCTCTTTGGTTTTTGCTATGCTTTCTTTCTCTAGTCTTTTGTTTTCCTCTACCTTCCTAGACATCAGGGCGCGGATTATTTCTTCTGCCTGTTTCCGACTAGCTTCCTCTGCCCTTTCATTCAACGCTCTAACGGTCGCATCAAGAGCTGTTTTCATGTCCGCATTGAAGGCCTCATTGCTTTTCGGATTAGCCAGCCTGTCAGCAAGTTGGTTAGAAATAAACTTCCGGCTCCCCGAAGCCATAGCATTAGCGATAGAGAGGACAGAGTTCAGCAATGCTTTCTGCTGGCCCCTCTCTGTTAGCTTGCCTTGTGAAAACCTTTCGGAAAGCTTGGTCATGCTTCTCTGCAATTTATGAAGCTGTCCAACCGACTTTTCCGATGTCCCTCCAATAATACTCTTGATAGCTTCGTTAATGGTTTTAATAGAGGGAGTTACGTCTATTGTTCCTCTCCTTCTCGCAGAAGGAAGAGTTTTTCCCATCGGCAAAATGTTTTCGCCCGTTGCTCCATTGATAAGCTCGCCAACGTCCTGTCCATCACGACGCTCGGCCATTGTCGCCAACGATTTAGACCATTTAACAAAATCGGAAGAGACAACTCCCTGCTCAATGGCTTCTCTTATCAGATTGCCTTCTTCAAAAATATTGCCGACTTCCGCAATGGCGTCTTTCTGCCACTCCAAAATTGTCTGAACATTCCCCGGCATTGAGGAAAACAACTCTGGCGTTGTAGCTAAAGCTTTCCCCATATTGGCAAGATGCTCCTGCAACAGAATATCATTGCTCAAGTCCCCTATTTCTTCGCTACTGCGGCCCAAGAATTCCAAGTAATTCCTTACCTGTGTTTCAATGACGTCTCTGGAAATAACGCCGCTCTCCAAATCAGATATTGCACGGGCGTGAATTATTTCTTCCAGAATATTGAGAGGATTCGCTTCACCCCTCGCAACAGCAATCGTGCCATCTCTATATGCAGATACAATTTCCAGCTCATTTGCTACATCTTCAATACTTACTTTCCCATCACGAAAACTCTGCAACAATTCCGGGTCTTGGTTAATTACAGCCAAAGCCCTAAGTCGTGCTATAGTTGCATTGTTGTCTTCTGTGGATTGGATTTTTGCTCGGAGTTCGTCAGGAGTATAGCTTTTTATCTTTGCGTCTTTCCCAACACTTGCTTCTATCTCTTCCTGTGCGAAAATATTTAACGCCCTAATGAATCCCGGATTAGACTGCAACGCTTGAGACATGAACGTCCCTGCGATTTCGTCTGTTACTGTGGTTACTTTTTCAGCTCCACTTACCGGGTCTCTCTCAACAATATTAAAGGTTCCGTCCCCGTTGTCGGATATCTCCGGCATCAGCTCAACATCCTTAAACCTCTCTGCATTCTTAGCTAAAAAGTTCAGGAATATCCCCGCTTGCTGGTTTGTTATTTGCACGTCGGGGCTTACCCGGTTATTGCGAAGGGCCGATATAAGCCTGTTTGTGCGCTCCTTGCCGTCTGGCATTTCGGCAATAGCCACAGCTTCCGATTCGGGTACACCATAAGCTTGAAGAGCCGAAGCGCTTCTTCCTACTCGGTTGATGAGGTGGTTAGCTTGATAGCCCCCAACAGCACCAATGGAGCCGCCAAGAATGGCTGTAGCCCCCAATAGTTCAGGGGATGTGAAGTCCAATGTTTCCCACCAGTTTTTAAGGGTGTTTTGCTGGGTAAGCTCAAACCCCGCAGAGCGCATTACATTCTCCAATCCAACATAAATTGGGTCAGCAATGACTTCTTGGGTATATTCAGACAAAGCACCAGCCGCCGCACCTCTTACGGTAGCGGGAACTCTTCCGACAACAGAGGCCATTTTCCTACCTGCCTCTGCCACCTTAATACCCTTGGTGGCCAAAGCACCAGCACCAAGAGTTATGTTTTCAAGGAGACCTTCCAAGGCCCCAACAGTAACACCATATGTCAATGCTCCTGCCCTAGAAGAATTCGTCCTATATGCCTCAAGACCTACCGTTGAACCATACACCATTGAGCCGACAGCCATACCTGTGGCGGCCATAGATACAGGGCCTCCACCACTAGCTAAAAGAGTACTTCCTGTTACTGCCGTTATCTTGGGAACTTGGTCTGTTACTACCTTAGCCGCTATTCCTAGCCACGAAGTAGGCATGTCTCGGCCCTGACGATATTCCTGCTGGATAGCCAACGCAAGGCGTTCTGCTTGGGCGCTATCACCTCCTCCGTCAACCATGAGCCTAGCAAAGCGGGAGACATCAGAGGCGGTGTCGTCTATGGCTTGGGTTAGCCAAGTCCTGTCGTCTTTGGGCAACATGTAGGGAAGCATCTGAATGGCTAGAGAGAACGTCTCTCCTTCCCCAAGCTTCAACAACCTGTCTGCCATCTTGTCCCAATCCAGCTCTCCGCTTTCTATGTATTCATCTTTAATCCATGAGACGGAGTTATACGCACGCTGGTAAATGTATTTAAGCGCAGGTTCTTGGTTGAAAATGTTTTCCGCATACAGGTTTAGATTGCCTTCCAAGCTGTCGATTGCTTTCTGGTAATCGCCTCCTGTTTCTATAAAGGAATCGAAAAATCTGGTAGAGGCTTCATTGTATGCTGTCTCCTCATCCTTGTTCCTTTGAAGCTCTTGAGCGTATTTGCTGACAACTCCGTGCATGGAGTCGGTTTGATAATGCTTTTTCAGGAGTTCTAGTGCATACCCTTTATCCATCTCCCCTTCCGGGAAAAAGTTTTCAACAATGCGATTGAAAACATATTTGTCTCGCATAAACTGCGGGGCATTATTGAAATCCCTAATTTGCTTAGCACTAAGTATTTTTTCCAGCTTATTGTTTGTTACATCTTGTGCAGGAACATCCCCAAACAAGCCTGTTGTTGGATTGATATACCTAGTAACCGAATAAACTATATCTTCGTTTCTTTTTATCTTCTCACGATACCTCTCATACTCCGGGTCTATACCATTTGCTTGCAGTTCCTCACGCAATGTCCCTACGGCATCTAAGGCTTCTCGTGGAGTAGTAGGAAGCAAGCTAGACGACATCCTTAAATAATCGTCAAGCTTTGTGCGAATACTTCTCTTGTTTCTTAAAACCCCTTCAATTTGTTCAGAAGAGTAAGCTTGAGGATTTGCTTCTAAATCCTCTTCTGTTATTTCAGGTTGCTCCTTATTAGAAGCGAGGCCCGAATTCATTTTCTTTATTTCATCCAACAGGATAGAATCTTCGGGTTGTTCTGAAAGCTCTTCCATGATTTGTTTATAAATTATTCCAATAGGAAAGCAATGCACAATAAATTCCCTGCTCTCCTTGTGCATCTAATCCAGCTTTCGCCGCTATCGCTTTGGCCGAAATCATAGCTTGCACATCCATTAAATCTTTGTGTGGAGCTTGGAGGAAAGATTCATCTGCTACGATAAATCCTTGAGGGGGCGCCCCGGCCCGTTTATATATGCTCAAGTAGTCTTTCTCGTTTGTAATGAAAGAGTTACTTCCGGCCCAAACAATAAAAGCACCATTAGTCGGAATATCTATAGAAGCTTTATTCGATATAGCCGACACTCTAACGTTGTTCGGAATAAATGTCGCCTTTCTTTCGTCTCTGTCTTGCTGTCCAGAAGGATAAACAGAGGCAGAAGATAATGGGTCAATACTGCTGATATTATTCCGGGAGAACGCCTCTTCTTGTGCGAAAAAAACAAGCTCATAAAGCTCTTGTCCGGTAGGAGATTTCCCATTGTGTTCTGCCCTATATTCAGCAATCTTATCAGAAAGGACGGAACGAACTTCGCTTTTTATCTTTTCTTGCAGGGACAGATTGTTCGAGTCCGGCACATACTCCATCACAGCATACCTGTCTTTTGCCGTTTCCGGGTCTAGGTATGTCCTGCTTTTGTCTAAGAAAAACTGGTTCTTCCTCTCTTTGAACTGGGTATTAAACTCTTCCTCCGTCAAATAAATCGGAGTAGTCCCTCCTTGAGTTCCGGTGTAATCCTCTGTCTTGGTCAGAGGTAGTTGGCCGTTATCCCAAAACTTCTCTACCAACTTGTCAGCCTGATTGAACGTTTCCGGGGAAATCTTTTGTGTTACAAGCTTGAGCAATGAGTTCTTGTCGCTGGTGCTGAAATTCATCCGCTCAAGAAGCCGTTCAGCTTGGGAGAGGATGTTGGCCTGTCCCTCTGGCGACTCTTTGTGATAATCCTCTGAAAGCTTGACTGCCCAATTAGACATGGCCGCAAACTGCATTGGAGTCGGCTCAACCTTGGCGCTCATGGTCTTCTTCATGTTGAGGAGGTTGACATATTGCTGGGTCGTCAGCTGGTTTGTGTCCAATAGCTTTTTGGCGACATCCATCTCAAACTCTTCCGGGTTGAACAAAAACTTCTGTACGAGAGAGTCATACGATTGCTTTTGAATCATGCTTATCCGGCCCTGCGCTTGGTTCAATGCGTACTGCTGTTGCTCATAGGTCAATTCACGACGCTGTACAGCACCATCCCTGTTCACCTCTTCCAGAACACCCCAAGGGTTCCTCAATGTTTCCTGCTGGATGATGTCTTGTGTCTGGGCTTGAACAATTCCATTCTCATTCAACATCTTTTCCGCAGGTGTTAGGTAGGGGCTTTTATTTATCTCCCTAGCCAACCCGAAATCCCTGTTGGCCACAGCAATCTTGAACGCCGCATTAGTTTCGTCTGCGGCCATCTTTGATATTCTGTCTGCCGCCATCAGGCCCACCTTGTTCTTCTCCTCTTTCAGCAACAGGTTGAGCCTTTCATTGGACAACATCTGATTGCGCCCAACATAAAACGATTTGGCATACTTGTTGTTAATCTCTGCCGCCCTTGATGTCATCTCCTCCGTATAAGCGTCCAGCCAAACCGCAGGGTTGTTCATCGTGCTGGGGTCTTTTTGAAGCTGATTGAAAACCTGTGTGGAAGCTTCCATGTACTCTGCCTGCATGCGCCGTGACTGAATACTGTCGTTCGTTGTCTCGACTTCCGCTTGCGCCTTCGACCACATTGTGAGTCCTTCTCCAAGGTCGCCAAGCTCCTTTACTCGGCTCTCTTTGTCGAACTCATTTCCAATAGGAACATATCTGGCCGCATCATAAGTGGAGCGCAAATAACGGTTTGAAGGAGAAGGCAACAACCCCTCCTTGTTTGCACTACTGACACCCAGTCTTATGTCTCTAGTATCGTTGGTCGCCATGATTAAAATAACCCTCCTATGGATGAACCTATCTTAGAACCTATCGCCATTCCGGTGGGGCCTCCAAAATAAGCTCCCACACCAGAGCCAAGTAGTGAGCCAAGGAATCCACCGGAGGAGCGCTTGCTAGCCTTCCGGGCTTCGCTTGCCCGCCAATCAGCAACGCTTGCTTGATACATTGTGTTCTGCCTCTTTTGTTCCGCTTCCACCCAAGCATCAGCTATTTGTTGCTCGAACTGGCTCATTGTCGCCTGTTGTACAGCGCCTATGGAACCGGAAGTCGGGGCGAAGCCTGTCCTGACTGCTGACACCCTTTGCTGGGCTAGGTATTTCTCCTGATTCCCTCGAAGGCGAGACATGTTTATTCCGGCAATCCTGTATGCCGACTCGGCTTGATTCCTTAACGCCTGTGCCTGATTCTCATAACTGGCGACATAGTTGGCATATGACCGCTTCTTGCTCAAGGAAGACGACACATCCGAAAGAACACTACCAAATCCTTTAAGCGTCGCAGAGTTGAAGCCGAACGGGTCAAACGTGTCATCCCATGCTATTTTGTTGGGACTAGACTTCTCGAACCCAGCTGACGTATCTATTGAAGCCGTTGATGATAAATAACTTGTGTTAGGGTTATATGTCGGCGGCTGGGGCATTTCAGGATAACCTATCTGATAATCAATATCATACAGGCCGTTCATTGGCTCCAATCCAGTCAACGAAGGTAGGAGCGCATTCGTAACACCAGTCGTAGGGTCTGTCCAAATTTCGTTGTAAGCTGGCTCTGCTATTTCTGTTCCACCCCAGAGTTGACCATTAAGAATGTCGCTTCCCCACATCCATGAGGGGAAGCCTGTCAATGGCAACAAACCATCTGCGGTTAGGCCGCCTGTGTCAGCTAATGATAGTGGAATCATACAGAATATACGCCGCTAATACGTTCACCTTTTTAGCATCATCTAAGGAAAAGTACAGCCTTGTATCAGTAGAACTTTGCCCACTCAATACAACATGTCCTCGCCCGTTAGACAAGTTTGTTGATACCGACATGGAAGTGCTCTTTTCCATAGCTAAAGGAGCATCGTAATCTAAAGCTTGCACTGTCGCTTGAATCCTCGGTGCTCCATACTCAAGTCCATATTCGTTAAGGAATTCGTCAGAAGGAATCAAGTCGTTGCTTTCGTCTCGTGACACTTGATACCTAAGTTGGCTAATCTTAGTGGTAGTGGCAGGGATGACGTAATTGTTAGCATTCCCCATCGGCATCGACACAAACTCTGAAAAGATGTGAAGCCCGAAAGTGAAGTTCGGGAAAATGGATTGTAGCCCTAACGGCGGCATAATAAAACCATCATAACCCGGTTGTCCTATATAGGATACAAATTCGGATTCAACGTTGAATACAATTTTGCTATCGGAGAACAAGCCCTCCCCTTCTTGTGCCTGTTGATAATAAGAATAATCACTGTTTATCGAATTTCCGCTAAAGCAATAACCTGTTGTCGTTCCACTAACTGCCGATATGACATCCAGATAAACAGGCTTGGTGTCATCATACTCAATCTTGGAGTTCAATACGGTTGTTCTGACGTCCATGTACGGGAAGTATCCGTATTCCGTCTCATGGGTAGAATCACTAAAACAGGAAACCTGTAATATTTCTTCATTCCCCTCAAAGGCGGCTGATTCGTTTCTTGAGAAGAAAACCTTTATTTTCTGGTTAGCGTTTACAGTTAAGCCACTAAACAGGAACTCAAGCAAAGGAAGCTGGTTCTTGTTGTCAGGAAGCTCTACCGAGTTGGTTGAGCGAGCTAATAATGCTTGTGTCTCTGAATCGTACACAAACAAATAAAACGGCCCCTTGGTTAATTGGCCTAGAGAAGGGTCATATTGGTTCTCAAAAAGGAATGCTGTTATCTCAACAGAGCTACCATTAGCCGCCGGATTATTGAAAACAGAAGCGTCATCGAAGGTAAAATAAAATTCTGATACCCAGGATTGAGTGTCAGCTGGTTTTGTCTGAATCGTAACTTGTTCACTACTAGACGTTTCTTTGAAGTACCCATTGACTAGAATTGTATTAAGCGCGTCTGAATCGGTCGTACTCCCCGTGGAGAATAAATCCCATGACATAGGGTCAAATCCTCCCGCATTCCCGGCATCCGTGTCGCTCGTCTGCCCCGTGGAGAAGAAGTCAACACAAGGATTGCTGTCCTCCATATAAGAGAGGAAGTATTGATTGGCGTTTACGAAATCGTTCTCGCCTTTACCTTTTACGGAAACAATCAATCCTTCTTCGCCTTTTACCGGATTATTGTAACAGCATACCTGATTTATGAAGGCTCCTTGAATATCGCATTGGAACCAGCCATTGATGTCCTGCACCCGGTTATACAGCAACCCTAAAAGCCTTCCGTCGCCAGTAGTACCCCACCAGATTGGGTCAGGGTCTTTCTGAATCGAATGAGAAGTAATCCCATAATCAAACAAATCGGATGCCATAATCGTCACATCTTCCGATGTGTAGCCATCAATCTGGAAAGAGTAGATTGACTGGATAACACCCTTTTTGTCTCTAGGGATGAAAAACAGGCTCTCCGTCATCAGTTCCCCTTGCGCCACAGAAGAACCCCATCTGGATTGCTCTTTAATAATGGGTACAGGATTGCTTGAGTCGCTGTCGTTCAGCACCCATTCGCCAATGTCTGTTCCTACTATCAAATCCTTAGAGGAAGACAACCATTGAATCTTTTGGCTCTGGTTCGCGCCTATCGTCAAATCCCAGCCGGAATCTGCCATGTCGTCCACAGAGAACTCATTATACCTGTCAACACGGGAAGCCCATATTGTTTGGGGTTGGGCCTTGGTTGAAGCCAATATCAGCCGCCCATTACGCAACGCTATGCAGGAAGGATAGCCTTTTTCTACAGAGAAAGCACACTTGACTAAATCGTTAAACTTGGCCGAATAGTAGTTGGTGCTACTGATATTGGTTTGAGTCAGCTGGTAGTTGCCACGACCAAACAAGGAACTAAATGTTTTGAATATGCCATCCAGCACAGGGGCATACATCATTGGCATAATGGTCAGGTTTTGGAATACCGTCGCATCTGTCGTTGTTGAAGTAAGTCTCTTTTGATTAGGCCACACGGCAAAGGGAATGTCTGTCTGATAAACACCACCTCCATTATCAACCTCAATGGACTGGCCAGCATCACCAGTATCGGTGGACACGGTTCCGTTCTCACCAATATAAACAAGCCCAACAAATACGCCCGGAGTGTTGCTTCCCGACATGCTAAGCTTCCTCGGCTGTGAGAAATAGCCATTGCCGATTCGGAAGACTGTGTAGCCGCCGCCAGAAGGATAGCCTGAAAAGACCTTGCTATTCTCCAAATAACTTACAAGAACCCCTTTGTCTGTCGCCACTTCTGCGTCTGTGCTAAGAGTCCAGTCGCCTCGAACGTAGCGGCATACGATGTTTGCCATCCTAAAGAAGCTAATGGGAATTCCAACGTTGGCGCCAGTAGCGAAGTTGTATATGTTCCCATTCAATACGCCGTCCGTTTTGTTCATCAGGCAGGAGCCGATAACAATATCCCCCGGAGTATATTCTTTTAACCACTCGGCAATTCGAGTCCCGTCGTTGCCTGTTAATTGCGCGACGGAACCATCAGAAAGGAAATACCTGTCCCCAAAAACAGCGTTGACAGTGTTTAAGGAGACGCTGGTGTCCTCATAGACGTAATAGGGAATATCCGGATATGTCTCATGGTTCCTACAAAACATGGGACTATCGGGATTAGTTCCTTGGCCTTTATCCCTTATATAGTAGTCGTCGCTCTTGGGATAAGTCAGGAAGTCCATTGTTGTCAACTTGAAGCCGATAACAGCTTTTTCCTGATAAATCTTTTCGTTGCCCTGATATATCTGTTTAATCGGGAAAACGTCATTGTTGTAATGCTCAATTTTATAATCGTTCCCAGCGAACACTTTCAACGTGTCGCCAAACATTTGAGCCATTATCAACGAACTCCTGTGGTCATTGCTGTTGAAGCTTTGGGTTGGAACGTCTCCCTGACCATAATTCACCTTAATACCAATGCCGCTAAAATCTGAACCAGCACTAAAGGTTTCTTTGAAAGAAACATAAGATTGAGCATCGGTCGAACTCCCCGGAGTTCCCCCAATAACAAAACTTAACAAGTTGCCCAAAGAAGAATCAACCTCGACTTCGGAGGAGGAATACTTATAGAGGCCTAACGTTCCATAACTGTTATTACATCCTATGCTTGCGTAAAGCTTGTTTCCTCGCCACGTCAGGAAGCAATAAATGTTGATAGGTATGTTTTTATTGAAATCGCTAAAATCTACAGTCTGGTCAGAGCTAACGCCAATGTTTTCCAGTTGATGTACAACTCCATCCGAAGTAGTTATAGCCCACTTCGTATCGGCGCCACTACCGCTAAAACCAAAAGCAATAGATTTGTTGTCCTTAAAGTTTAAGGTAAAGAAAGGTTGTGTTTTTGCATTTAGCCTATTAACGCCATACAAACCAAAACACAAAGAGTTTTTTGTGGAAAGATTCGTGTTTGAGGAGGTGTCAAACTCAACAACATACTTGTCCTCTGCCATCGACGTCTGCGGAAGTTGTGCTGGCTTCGCCGTCCTTGTTAATTCCAGCGGGAAGAAGTCGGGATGCACTATCCACATTTTGTCGTTTTGGGAGACATACTTGATTTTCTCCAAGTCCGTGTCCCAAAAACGCCCATGCCTCTCATTGCCAACATCAGCCGTCCATCCGTTGATGCCAGCCTGAAAAACAGAATCTATCTCAAGATTTACCTCCCATTTCCTCGTCTCGTCTCCAAAATACCCGCATTGGTAAATGGTTGCGAAGGGAGTGCAACCACCGCTCTCATACTTGTTGTCGGAGTGGACGCAAACAATGTATTCCTCGTTGTTGGTGCAAGGGAACTTCAATATCCGAAAAGGATTTTTGAATGCGTCAATCACACCAAAACCCGGTCGCCTCTTTAACATACCAAACTGACGAGGAATAAAGTTCCTCATCAAAGAACAACTCGTCTGGTATTTCTGCATGTCAACTCGTGGAGTGAAGTTTTCGGAAACTTGCCCCCCGTTAAAGTTGAGTTGCATTTGAAACTGCCGGGAATTTGTAGCCATATAGCTGAATGAATTTTAGGTTAGTCTGGGATGTAAGTGGGAGAACCGTGATATGGGGCGGTCGTTCCAAATGGATAGCGGCCCCAAGTGGACTGGCTCATGAGCTTGTTGCGGTAATTGTAGCGTCCTCCCGTGTTGTTGATGAAGTCGTTGTCCCGCATCCTGTGCAACTCCCTCTGGTACATGTCCGCTATCATGTTGTAGAGTTCAATGTTGTTCGTGATGCGTACACACGTAAGATAGGCCCACCTGATTCCTATGAGCGGTTTTAGCTGGTCAGGTATGCCTTGAAGCGTTGTCCCGTCTGTGGGGGCGGCAATGTAAACCAGCCTTAACTGGTCAACGTTTGCCAAGATATACTCTCCCTCAATCTGCACAAACTGCGCCTGAATATTCCAAGGCTCTCCATTCACGGATATGATTGTCACCAAGTCGTCAGGCTTCGGGAAAGCATTGTGATAACCAAAGGCCGCCACCTCTGTGGGTGACGGCTCAATGATTACCCTTTTCCGGGCGAAGTTCCATTCGCCATCAATCATGACATCTTGAATAGCGAATGGAAGATATGCCTCTAATGCCTGACCTTCTACTGACTTTTTCCCCGTTTCCGGGTAGCTTTGGATTTTGTATTGGCCTAACAACCCCAAGGCATAA
>OJJV01000303.1_pt1 | contig 39174 bp, 40 predicted proteins | sample 1596391 | NCBI WGS metagenome assembly OJJV01 (sample SAMEA4350164, study PRJEB24818) | metagenome | biome: human; feature: gut; material: faeces | place: Denmark | collected 2013-09
AATAAGGATACACTGAAGACGAACGTGGACCGTGTGGTTGGCATGGAAGGAGTCGTGACGGAAGAAATCTCCAATCTTGCGGGAACCGGAAAGGTTTCGATTGGAGGAAACATGTGGACTGCGCGTACAGAGAACGAAGGAGGTACGATTCCCGTGGATGCAGTCGTTACGGTGCTCCGTGTGGAAGGCGTCAAGCTGATTGTAAAGGTCAAAGAAAAAGAAGGAGGAAATGAAACATGAGTGGTGGAGGAATTGCAGGAATTTTATTGATTGTGCTTCTTGTGATTGTACTGTTTATTGCAGCATCGTGTGTGAAGATCGTGCCGCAGGCCAGTGCTTACGTTGTTGAGAGCCTTGGAAAATACAAAGGCACCTGGGCAACCGGTCTTCATTTTAAAGTGCCGTTTATCGAGCGCGTGGCCATCCGCGTGAATTTAAAAGAGCAGGTGGTGGATTTCCCGCCGCAGCCGGTTATCACAAAAGATAATGTTACGATGCAGATTGATACCGTTGTATTCTTCCAGATTACCGATCCGAAGCTGTTTGCATACGGTGTTGTCAATCCGCTGATGGCAATTGAAAACCTGACGGCAACAACACTTCGAAACATCATCGGAGATCTGGAGCTCGATGAAACGCTGACATCCCGTGAGATCATCAACACGAAGATGCAGGCTGCGCTTGATATCGCGACCGATCCGTGGGGAATTAAAGTAAACCGTGTCGAGCTGAAAAACATTATGCCTCCGGCAGCCATCCAGGAAGCAATGGAGAAACAGATGAAGGCAGAGCGTGAACGCCGTGAAGCAATCCTGATTGCAGAAGGAGAGAAAAAATCGACCATCCTTGTTGCCGAAGGTAAAAAACAGTCGGCCATCCTCGATGCAGAGGCTGAAAAACAGGCGGCGATTCTTCGTGCAGAGGCAGAAAAAGAGAAACGGATCCGTGAGGCAGAAGGCCAGGCAGAGGCAATCCTCAAAGTACAGCAGGCAAATGCCGATGGTATCCGCGCGATCAAAGAAGCCGGTGCGGACGATGCTGTTCTTACCTTAAAGAGCCTCGAGGCACTCGGTGTTCTGGCAAATGGAAAGGCAACAAAGATTGTTGTTCCGTCTGATCTGCAGGGACTGGCAAGTCTGGCCACCACATTCAAAGGTATTGTGGAGGAACAGAAAGTGCCGGCAGGAAAAGAAGTGCAGAAGTAATCAGAAATAGTTAGAAGAGATCAGAAATAAAACAGAGATAAAGAAATAAGTAAAACAGGATTCTCCCGTGAAAAGCATCAAGCCGGACACGGGAGAATTTTCTGTATGAAAAGTACAATGAAATGCATAAAAATACATATATTATGAATATTGCAAAGAAAATACGTAAAAATATACATTTTCCTCTTGACAGATGAACAGGTCTGTTTCATAATAGAGACTATTCAAGGAAACCAAGGGGCAAAAAAACTTTTGACCCAACATCACAGTATAGGAAATAATAAAATACACCATATGCAGATATAAGGAGGAACAAACCATGGATTTAAAAGGACGCGATTTTCTGACATTGAAGGATTTTACACCGGAAGAGATTGCCTATCTGCTGGACCTGTCCGCAGAGCTGAAGGAGAAGAAAAAGAAAGGCATTCCGGTGGATACCCTGCGTGGTAAAAACGTTGCACTGATTTTTGAGAAAACCAGCACCAGAACACGCTGTTCCTTCGAGGTAGCTGCACACGATCTCGGTATGGGGACAACGTATCTGGATCCGACCGGTTCCCAGATCGGCAAAAAAGAGAGCATTAAAGATACAGCCCGCGTTCTTGCCGGTATGTATGAGGGAATTGAGTACCGTGGATTTGGTCAGGAAATTGTAGAAGAGCTGGCAAAATATTCGAAAGTTCCGGTATGGAACGGACTGACGAATGAGTATCATCCGACACAGATGCTCGCCGACATGCTGACGATCCAGGAAGAGTTCGGCCATTTAAAAGGTATCAAATTCGTTTATATGGGCGATGCCCGTTACAACATGGGAAATTCCCTGATGATTGCATCTGCAAAGATGGGAATGGATTTTGTGGCCTGTGCACCGAAGAAATACTTCCCGAACGCAGAGCTTGTGGCTCAGTGTGAGGAGTATGCAAAGGAGAGCGGTGCAACCATCACCCTCACCGAGGACGTAAAAGAGGGAACAAAAGATGCCGATGTTATCTACACCGATGTCTGGGTATCTATGGGTGAGCCGGACAGCGTATGGGAGGAGAGAATCCACGATCTGACTCCGTACCGTGTCACAAAAGAAGCAATGGCAAATGCAAAAGATACCGCCGTATTCCTGCACTGCCTGCCGTCCTTCCACGATCTGAAAACAAAGATCGGAAAAGAGATCCACGACCGCTACGGCCTGAACGAGATGGAAGTAACCGATGAGGTGTTTGAATCTGCGCAGTCGAGAGTATTCGAAGAAGCAGAGAACCGTATGCATACGATCAAAGCAGTTATGGCAGCGACCCTCGGAGCATAAAGTTTTGGGTGGAAAAACCGGAATAGACTGTGTATAATAGAATAACGAAGAAACACGCACAGCAGCGCTGCGGAAAACTCTTCCGCAGCGCTGCTGTTGAATTTACGAAACGAAGAAAGCGTGCTTCTTATGTGAGAAAGCGACACAGGGAGTGTGAAGATACGATATGCTGGAAAATAAGAGAGCCGAGACGCTGCGTCTTCTGCGGGAATCCGGGAAAAATGTTTCCGGACAGGAGCTGTGTGAACATTTTGGGATTTCCCGCACCGCAGTATGGAAAATGATGAATCAGTTGAAAGAAGAAGGATACGAAATTGAGGCCGTTCAGAATAAGGGATACCGTCTGTTAAATGAGCCGGATCTCGTAACGAAGGATGAGCTGGAAAGCCGCACGCATACGAAATATGTCGGACAGACGGTTTATTACAGCCGCGAGGTGGATTCGACAAACACGTGGGCGAAGCGGCTGGCGGAAGAGGGTGCGCCGAACGGCACCCTGACAACAGCCGAGACGCAGACTGCCGGAAAAGGCCGCCGCGGCAGAGTCTGGAAATCGCCGGAGGGAACCTCTGTTTCGATGTCGATTCTGCTGTACCCGGATCTTGAGCCGGCCAAAGCACCGATGCTGACGATTGTAATGGGACTTGCTGTAGTGCAGGGTGTGCAAAGAGCGCTCGGTGTCGATACGAAAATCAAATGGCCGAATGACGCGGTACTGAATGGGAAAAAGCTCTGTGGGATCCTGACAGAGATGAGCGCACAGATTGATTACATCAATTATGTTGTCATCGGAACCGGAATCAATGTCAATCAGATGGAATTTCCGGAAGACATCGCGGAGATTGCGACCTCACTGGCGATAGAAATGGGTCATCCCGTCAACCGGGCGAAAGTGGTCGCAGCAGTGCTGGAGGCATTTGAGGAGGACTATGAAAAATTCCTGGAAGCAGGGGATCTCTCCGGGCTGAAGGAAGCATATGAGGCTGTGCTTGCAAACAAAAACCAGCCGGTGCGTGTACTCGATCCGAAGGAACCGTTCGAGGGTGTTGCACTTGGCATCACGCCGACCGGTGAGCTGCGCGTGCAAAAAGAGGACGGAACGATCACTGAGGTGCATTCCGGCGAGGTTTCGGTGCGAGGCTTATACAGCTACGTATAGAGAGACCGGAAAAGGAAGAGAAAGGAAAAATTATGTATTCAGATAATGAAAAAGTAGTGCTTTGCGGAGCAAGTGCATACGAACAGAAATATTATTTTAACCAGGATTTTGCATCCCTGCCACAGTCTGTGCAGGATGAGCTTCATGTTATGTGTGTTATGTTTACAGTGGAAATCGGCGGCATTTTTACCATGTGGTTCGACAGCGACGGAAGTCTGCAGTTTGAGACAGAGGCCGTAGACGCAGATGCGATGTACGACGAGATCGGCGGCGCGCTTCGGATTAAGCAGTATCAGGAAGAAAAAAAGGAGCTGCTGGAATCCCTGGAGCTGTATTACCGTGTCTTCTTCCTCGGTGAGGAGGTGCCGGAGGAGGCGCTGATGGAAGAGGACGGAGAGAAACCGAATGGAAAATAAGAAACGTACACTGCAAAAGATGCCGCCACTGAAAATCGGAAACGTGGAGATGCCAAACCCACTCGTGCTTGCACCGATGGCGGGGGTGACGGATCTGCCGTTTCGTGTTCTGTGCAAGGAGCAGGGCGCGGGCCTGATCTGTATGGAAATGGTGAGCGCGAAGGCAATTTTATATAAGAATAAAAATACCGAGGATCTGATGACGATCGATCCGGGTGAGCATCCGGTTTCCCTGCAGCTTTTCGGCAGTGATTCGGAGATTTTGGGGCAGATTGCCGCTCAGATCGAAGAAAGGCCGTTTGATATTCTGGATTTTAACATGGGCTGTCCGGTGCCAAAGGTTGTCAATAACGGCGAAGGCTCGGCCCTTATGAAGGATCCGCATCTGGTGAGGGAAATCGTGACAAGCATGGTAAAGGCAGTGAAAAAGCCTGTAACCGTAAAGATTCGAAAGGGCTTTAACGAAGAATCGGCGAATGCTGTGGAAATTGCGAAGATCCTCGAGGACTGCGGAGTGGCCGCAATTGCGGTTCATGGAAGAACGAGAGCGCAGTTTTATTCCGGAAAAGCAGACTGGGATATCATCCGCCGGGTAAAAGAGGCAGTCTCGATTCCGGTTATCGGAAACGGTGATGTGACAGATGCGGCGAGTGCCGAGGCACTGGTGGAGCAGACCGGCTGTGACGGAATCATGATCGGACGCGGCGCGGAAGGAAATCCGTGGATTTTTAAACAGATTCTTCATTATATGGAAACAGGTGAAACGCTTGCAAGGCCGACCCAGCATGAGGTAAAAGAAATGATGCTCCGCCATGCACGGATGCAGGTGGAATACAAAGGCGGCACGATCGGCATCCGCGAGATGCGCAAGCATGTTGCATGGTATACGGCAGGCTTTCCGCATTCGGCAAAGCTGCGCGCGGCGATCAATCAGGTGGAGAGCCTGCAGGCGCTGGAACAGATGCTGAATGAGTGGGAACGAGGATAAAAACAAGTCAAAAAAGTACCTATGATATGCCAATATTGATATATCAGGGGTGCTTTTTTTATGCTATACTGATAAACAGAGGTATTGGGACAAAAAACACAAAAGAGGGAGTGTAGTGTATGACTATGAAGGAACTTTTCGCACCGTCCGACATGACGGTGGGAAAGCCGTGGGAAAAGATTGTAGCTTTTACAATCCCTATGCTGATCGGCAACATTGCCCAGCAGCTCTACAACACGGTTGACAGTATTGTAATCGGAAAATATGTCGGGGACAACGCGCTTGCGGCAGTTGGAAGCGCCAGCCCGATCTTAAACCTGCTTCTGGTTCTGTTCGTCGGAATTTCTGTCGGCGCCGGCGTCATGGTGTCGCAGTATTTTGGAGCAAGACAAAGAAAAGAGCTTTCGATGACGATCGGAAACTGCGTCACGCTGACAGCAATTTCTTCCATCATTATTATGATTCTGGGAGCCGTCCTCTCAAGACCGCTGCTGGAAATGCTGAAAACACCGGATTCTATCATCGACTGGTGTACCTCGTATCTGGTGATCCTGATGGTGGGCTGTGCCGGCAGTGCGTACTATAACATTCTATGTGGTATCCTTCGCGGACTCGGCGATTCGATTTCGGCGCTGATTTATCTGCTGGTGGCAACGGTCATCAACATTGTATTGGATATTGTGTTCGTTTCCCAGTTCCACATGGGCGTTGCCGGAGTTGCATACGCGACCGTGATTGCGCAGGCAATTTCTGCAGTACTCTGCATGTGGCGTCTGATGCGTATGACCGACATTTTTGATTTCAGACCCAAATATCTGAAAATGAAAAAACAGTATTCGATGGAAATTATCCGCCTTGGTCTGCCGTCCGGTATTACCCAGGCGATCTTCTCCATGGCGATGGTTATCGTACAGTCGCTGACCAACAGCTTCGGTGAAATGGTTATCGCCGCGAATGTTATCATCATGCGTGTCGATGGCTTTGCAATGATGCCGAACTTTTCGTTTGGTACCGCGATGACAACGTATGCCGGTCAGAATGTCGGTGCACGCCGTATGGACCGCGTAGAGCAGGGTGCAAAACAGGGAACACTGGTTGCAGTCGGAACCTCAACGACCATTACCCTTTTAATTGTTATTTTCGGCCATCATCTGATGGGAATCTTTACGAATACCACAGAGCTCGTAACATTAAGTGCCAATATGATGAAGATCCTTGCGGTCGGCTATATTGCCATGGCAATAACACAGTCGCTTTCCGGCGTCATGCGTGGAGCAGGCGATACGATGACCCCGATGTGGATTTCGATGGTTGTTACCGTTGTAATCCGTGTGCCGCTGGCATACGGTCTGGCCTTTCTGACCAGAACGCCGGAGCTGCCAAACGGACGATATCAGGTACTCTGGATTTCCATGCTGGTAAGCTGGTGCATGGGTGCGCTTCTGACGCTGATTTTCTATAAAAAAGGAAATTGGAAAAAGAAAGCACTGACAGGAAGCTCATCCGAAAAATAAAGGAAAAATAAGAGAAAGATGCAGGAAGGATTTGTGAAAAAGAAAATCTTTCCTGCGTTTCTTTTTTTCTTGACATTCCGTGGGCAATCCTTTATACTACTTTAATTGTTAGGATAGGCGGAGTCTATCCTTATTTCAACCGGGAATACTGAAAATACAGCGCATTTCCGGAGAGTTTACAGAATAAAATCAGATATGACTGGATACAGAAACGATAGAAAGGGTGTATAAAATGGAACAGAAAAAAACGATTCTTACCTATGCCGGCCTGAAAAAACTGGAGGACGAGCTTCATGATCTCAAAGTAAACAAACGTAGAGAAATTGCCGGTAAAATCAAAGAAGCAAGAGAGCAGGGAGACCTTTCCGAGAACGCCGAGTACGATGCAGCAAAAGATGAGCAGCGTGATATCGAGGCAAGAATTGAAGAGATCGAAAAAATCCTGAAAAACGCAGAGGTTGTTGTTGAGGACGAAGTAGATTCTGATAAGATCAATATCGGATGTAAAGTAGACGTACTGGATCTGGAGTATGACGAGGAAATCGAGTTCCAGATCGTTGGTTCCACCGAGGCAAATAGCCTGGAAGGAAAAATTTCCAACGAGTCTCCGGTAGGAAAAGCTCTGATCGGCGCGCACAAGGATGATATTGTCGATGTAGAAACACCGGCCGGAATTATGCAGTACAAAGTACTTTCTATCCAGAGAAATATCTAAAAAATACAAAGAAAAGGGAGTGAAGAGATTGGCACAGCAGACACAGGAACAGGACATTAACCACTTACTGAAGGTTCGCCGCGAGAAACTTGCAGAGCTGCAGCAGAACGGAAGAGACCCGTTCCAGATTACAAAGTTCGATCAGACACATCATTCGCTTGAGGTGAAAGGTCTTTACGAGGCACATGAGACTGAGCTGTTAAAAGACCGCCAGGAGCCGAACGTAGAGGGAATGGATGAGGAGCAGGCGAAAGAAGCTCTTAAAAAGGATTACGAAGAGAGAAGAAATATCATGGACGCAAACCCGATCCATGTGGCAATTGCAGGACGTATGATGTTTAAGAGAGTCATGGGCAAGGCCTCTTTCTGCAATATCCAGGATTTACAGGGAAGCATCCAGGTATACGTTGCAAGAGATGCGATCGGAACAGAGTCTTACGCTGATTTTAAAAAATCGGATATCGGTGATATCTTCGGAGTGGAAGGATTTGCTTTCAGAACAAGAACAGGTGAGATTTCTATCCATGCAGAGAAGGTGACACTCCTCTCCAAGAGCTTACAGATCCTCCCGGAGAAGTTCCACGGTCTGACAGATGTAGATACACGTTACCGTCAGAGATATGTAGACCTGATCATGAATACAGAGTCTAAAGATACCTTTATCAAGCGTTCCAAGATTCTCAGTGCGATCCGCAAGTATTTAAGCGGAGAAGGATTCATGGAAGTTGAGACTCCAATGCTTGTACAGAACGCAGGTGGAGCAGCGGCAAGACCGTTCGAGACACATTTCAATGCCCTGAACGAAGATCTGAAGCTTCGTATTTCCCTTGAGCTGTACCTGAAGAGACTGATCGTCGGAGGACTCGAGAAGGTATATGAGATCGGACGTGTATTCCGTAATGAGGGTCTTGATACAAGACATAATCCGGAGTTCACTCTGATGGAGCTTTACCAGGCATTTACAGATTACCACGGCATGATGGATCTGACAGAAAATTTGTATCGTTTTGTTGCACAGGAAGTGCTCGGAACGACACAGATCGTATACAAGGGAATCCCGATGGATCTCGGCAAGCCGTTCGAGCGTATCACAATGGTTGACGCAGTGAAGAAGTACGCAGGCGTTGACTGGAATGAAGTTGAGACTCTGGAGCAGGCAAGAGAACTTGCAAAAGAACATCATATTGAGTTTGAAGAGAGACATAAAAAAGGTGATATCCTGAATCTCTTCTTTGAGGAGTTTGTAGAGGAGCACCTGCTTCAGCCGACGTTCGTTATGGACCACCCGGTTGAGATCTCGCCGTTGACGAAGAAAAAGCCAGAAAATCCGGAATATGTAGAGCGTTTCGAGTTCTTCATGAATGGATGGGAAATGGCAAATGCTTACTCTGAGCTGAACGACCCGATCGACCAGAGAGAACGTTTTAAAGCCCAGGAAGAACTGCTTGCACAGGGCGATGATGAAGCCAATACAACAGATGAAGACTTCATGAACGCACTGGAGATCGGTATGCCGCCGACCGGTGGTATTGGATTCGGCATTGACCGTATGTGTATGCTTCTGACAGGAGCTGAGGCAATCAGAGACGTGCTGCTCTTCCCCACAATGAAGTCACTGGACGCTAAGAAGGGCGAGGCGAAAGCTGAAAAAGCTGTTGCCGCAGAGGTAAAAACAGAGGAAAAAACTACAGAAAAAGTTGATTTTTCTAATGTGAAAATTGAGCCGCTCTTTGAAGAAATGGTTGACTTTGACACTTTCAGCAAGTCCGATTTCCGTGCCGTGAAGATCGAGGCATGTGAGGCGGTTCCGAAGTCAAAGAAGCTTCTGAAATTCATTCTGAATGACGGAACAGACCGGAAACGCACGATTTTAAGCGGTATTCACGAATATTATGAACCAGAAGAACTGATTGGAAAGACAGCAATCGCAATCGTAAATCTGCCCCCAAGAAAGATGATGGGCATTGATTCCGAGGGTATGTTGATTTCAGCAGTACATGAGGAAGATGGCAGAGAGGGATTAAATCTGTTGATGGTAGATGATAGGATTCCGGCGGGAGCGAAGCTGTATTAAATTTTTGAGAAAGACTCAAAAAATAGGCTTTTTGTTGTAGAGTACGACAAGAGTACGACAAATTAAACTTTCTTAGCGGGCTAAAATAAATGAATTTAAATAGTCCACATGAAACCAAATTAATATTTAGTACTGTAAGGACACTTTTCTAAAAGAGATTTTAGAGGGGTGTCCTTTTCTGTTATGGTCAAAAAATAAAAATCGGAGGAAAGAAAATGACAAAGAACACAGCGTTAAGAGCAGAAAACAACAAAAAGCACGAAGTTATTTTTAAAGATAAGAGACATGAAACCTTTTATCATACCTACCTTTTGAAATGCCGGTATCAGGATGTCTACCACAAAGCCCTGGTCTATTGTCTGGGATTATCGGAGGACACAAGAAACCATATCCATCAGATTTATGACTTTAAGACGGGGTGTGTAAAAACGGAATGTCTGCAGGAAGGCTGGCAGACAAGCGGAAGTCAGAGGATTATCCGAATAGCCTTTAACCTGTATACAGACGGAACACCGAGTACCTCCGAGTATGACGATACGGAGGAACAGATTATTGAGACACGGCTTTATTCCGTCAGCGATATATTCTGCACAGGAGATGCTAAGTATTTTTGGGAAGCAATCAAAATCCGTTACCCGGAGTATTGCTGTCCCGTAGATTGGGAGGTTTTCTATGCTGAAAATTAGGCTGCAGGGCACAGTGAAAGATATTCATTGGTTTAAAAGGCATATGGAGAAACACCCGGAAATCCGGGTTCTCCATATGTCAGAGATTTTTTCAAATAAAGGAACGAACCGATATTTTCGCTCATACATAGAAGTGGAAAAGAAAGATAAGAAAGGTAGGTAATAGATATGGGTAAAATTATTGCGGTAGCAAACCAAAAAGGCGGTGTCGGCAAGACAACTACCTGTGTGAATTTAGGAATCGGGTTGGTAAGAGAGGGCAAAAGGGTGCTTCTGGTGGAGGCAGACGCCCAGGGGAGCATGGCGGTAAGCCTGGGAATCCAGGAGCCGGACGAACTGGACGTTACCTTAGTCAATCTCATGGAGAAAATCATCAATGATGAGGACGTGGAACCAGGGGAAGGAATCCTTCATCATGAGGAGGGGGTTGACTTTATCCCTGCAAATATTGAGCTTGCCGGACTGGAAACTTCCCTGGTAAATGTGATGAGCCGGGAACAGGTGATGCGGCTATATTTGGACGGCATCCGTGACAGCTATGATTATATTCTGATTGACTGTATGCCCTCCCTTGGCATGATTACGATTAATGCCCTGGTTGCGGCAGATCATGTCCTCATTCCGGTGGAAGCTGCCTATCTGCCCGTAAAAGGGCTTCAACAGTTGATTAAGACCATTGGAAAGGTACATAGGAGGCTGAACCCCAGGCTTTCCATTATGGGAATCCTTTTGACAAAGGTTGACCGGAGGACAAACTTTGCAAAGGATATTGCGGAACAGATTTGGGAGGTTTATGGGAGCCGGATTCACATCTTCGCCAACTGTATTCCGATGTCTGTAAGGGCGGCAGAGACAACCGCAGAAGGAAAAAGCATTTATCTCCATGATCCGAAAGGGATTGTTGCAGACGGGTATCGTTATCTGACAGGGGAGGTACTGGATTATGAAGAGTAAAAGCGCAGAAAAGATTAAACTGACTTCTTATGATGCTCTATTTGGGACAGAAGAAAAAAATGTGGAGGGACAGTATACAACTGTTCCCCTGCATATGCTCCATTCCTTTCAGAACCATCCGTTCCGTGTCCTGGACGATGAAAAAATGCAGGAGACAGTGGAGAGCATCAAACAGCACGGAGTGCTCCAACCGGGGATTGTGCGCCCCTGCAAGGATGGGTATGAAGTGGTAGCAGGACACCGCAGATGGCGGGCATGTGAGCTTGCAGGATTGGAAGAAATGCCAGTGATTATCCGGGACTTGGATGATGATGCGGCAACCGTGCTTATGGTAGATACGAATATCCAGCGGGAGAATCTTCTGCCCAGTGAGAAAGCAAAAGCCTATAAGATGAAATATGAGGCGATGAAACACCAGGGAAGCAAAGGCGGCAAGAATACGGCGGATGCAGTAGGAGAGAAAGCAGGGGACAGCGGGCGGACGGTACAGAGATATATCCGTTTGGCGAATCTGATAGATGCACTGCTGGATTTCGTGGATTCCGGAAAGCTCGCTATGGTAGCCGGGGAACGGCTTTCTTATCTGAACGAAGAAGAACAGGCTTGGGTGTTGGAAGCGGCAGAAAATGCAGATATTTTTCCCTCCCCAAACCAGGCGGCAGAACTGAAAGGACTCAGTGAACAGCAGGAATTGACGGAAGGGAAAGTCTACGGGATTTTGGTAAAAAAGGAAAATAAAGGAGTAAAGGTTACGATTCCCCAAAAGAAACTGCAAAATTATTTTCCGCCAACTTATACCAAAGAAGAGATAGAGGAAGTCGTTTATTCCCTTTTAGAACAATGGAAAAATGGAAAGGAGGGGGAGACAAATGCAGGAAATTCAGTTTGACTATTTTCACGGAATGGAAGCCGAACAGTACAGTTTTTACCGGGTTCCGAAAGTATTGTTTACGGCGGAGTGTTTTAAAACCCTCTCCTGCGAAGCAAAGGTTTTATACGGTCTGATGTTAGACCGTATGAGCCTTAGCATGAAGAACCGGTGGCTGGACGAGGAGGATCGGGTATATATTATCTTTACGGTAGAGGAGATCATGGAGCTGCTCGGATGCGGGCGGCAGAAAGCAATCAAAAATATTGCGGAGCTGGATACCGAAAAGGGGATTGGATTGATTGAAAAAAAGAGGCTAGGACTTGGGAAACCGAATGTCATTTATGTAAAAAACTTTATGCTGAGGGACTGCCCGGAAACAGAGAATAGCAAGGAAGAAGGAGAAAGCGCCGGAAATACGCAGAAGTATGAAAATCAAACTTCAAGAAGTATGAAAAACGGATTTCAGGAAACACCAGAATCGAATTTCCAGAAGTATGAAAATCAAACTTCAGGAAGTATGAAAAATGGACTTCCAGAAGTTCCAGAATCGAACTTCCAGAAGTATGAAAATCAAACTTCAGGAAGTATGAAAAACGGACTTCCAGAAGTTCCAAAATCAAACTGTAATAATACTGATATTAACAAGACTGATTTTAGTGAGACTGAATCTAGTGAGACAGAGGCTTCTATCCCCTCTTATCGATCTCTTTTTTCAGAAACAGCACAGCCGTTCCGGGAGGATATGATAGAGAAGATGGATACATACCGTGCGTTGATACAAAGGAATATTGACTATGAATGCTTTCAGGGCAGGGACAGCCGGGAGCTGGAGGAAGTGGACGAGCTTGTGGAACTGATGGTGGAAGTTATGCTATTGCCGGATGATAGCTCGGTACGGATTGGCGGGGTGGAGAAGCCGGCAGGAATTGTCAAAAACAGGTTTATGAAACTGAATTACTCGCACATGGAGTATGTTCTGTTCAGCCTGCAAAGGAATACGTCGAAAGTAGGAAATATCCGTTCCTATCTGCTGACAACACTTTATAATTCGTCCATGACAATCAGCCATTATTATCAGGCGGAAGTAAACCATGACCTATACGGAGGAAAATGAAATGAGGGGAACTGAATTTTTCAAGAAGGTACTTGTTCCAGTTGGTTCAGCGGCATTGCTTGCAGCACTGTTTTATCCACTTTGTGTGGAAAACAGCCAGTGTGATTATCTGAAATTGTGGATATTCGTAGGGATTCCTTTTGGCGTGCAGAGGATGTTCCTGTGGATCATCCCAAGAGGCTTTGATATTGGAAGCACAGTGGGAATTGTTGCTTTTAACCTGCTGATAGGAGGTGTGATCGGCGGGATTATTCTGACTGGACGTTTGATATTGGCGGCAGGTTATCTTTTGAAAGGAATTATAAAGGTTCTGTTTCATTTTGTGGGAATACACGGATTTCAGGACAGAACTTCATAGTCCAGAAAGGTATAGAAAAATGAATAGAGAATTTGGAAAGCAGCTAAGTCTTTTTTGGAAACTGGCTGCTTTTTTGTGTCTGTGAGTGGAGAAAACTTTGCGCCATGATGTCGCAAAGTGAAAATTTGAAAGAAAGGATGGGACTGTGGTGGAGAGCCGTGTGAGATCACGAGAGCTGGTCGAAATTGGGGAACGTATCCGGCAAAGGAGAAAAGACAGCCATTTATCCCAGGAAGCTTTTGCGGAAAAAGCCGGCATCAGCGTCAACACGGTAAGCCGTATTGAGGGAGGGCAGGCGGCAATGTCTGTAGAAATCTTTTCAAAAATAGTAGCAATTCTGGAGGCAGACGCAAATGAACTGTTGGGGAAAAGTAAGGGAAAATTGCAGGGAAAGCCATATTTGGAAAAGCTATTTTGCCGTATGTGGGAGCTGAAACCCAAAGAGCAGGAAATTGCGCTCCAGACGATGACAGCGCTGATTGAGGGATTGGAAGGGAAAATCCACAAATATGGAGGGGAAAACAGGAAAGTTCCCCATATCTGCTAAGGGAAAATGATTTCCGGGCTGATACACTGAGTACACAACATGCAGGAGCCATGAGAGGAGGGAAAACGTGACAAGAGACGCAAACCTGCGTTATCGGAGAAACTGTCCTTATGACGCAATGGGAGATTATTCTTTCTTGATAGATCAAACCAACCAAAAACGGGATAAGGAAAAGAAAACCGTTGCCAAACAAGACCATGAGGAAACGGTTGGAAGCCAGGATTGAGAACGGACAGGCAGTAAAAGGAGTTTCGGCTCCCGTTAAAAAAAACGGGCGTGTCGGGAATTTTTTTTGCTGCCTTTTCTGGAGTTCCTGATGTTGTTGTCCTCTGACCGCCCGCAGCCTTTGGGCGGAAAGGTAGTTGTAATGCTGACATTACAGGAATTAAAGAAAATGACAGAAAAGCCAGAGGAAAATCAAAAACCTCCGACAGCCAGGTTTTTGATGGAACAGGAAACGCTCCTTGTAAGTAAGGAAATCGGGGAAGGTGTACGGCTTTCTATCTACCGAAACGGTTATGCGGTTTATCGTGTAGGAAGATCTGTGACGGTATTTTCCATTTATGACTGTAACGGCTATAAGTATGAACATGGGGGACAGTCTATTTGGATTGAGGCTCTTTTCTTTGAAGAGAAAGAATGGTATGTGCGCCTGCTGTTGGAGGGAGAGGATCGGCTGGCAAAAAACGGGGAAGCCAAAAGCCGGGAAAAAACATTTTCGTATCATAGCGTTTCTGAAGATTGTGTATTCCTTGCGGATAAAGAACTTACGCCATTGGAGAAATTTATGCAGAAGGAGTATGTACGGGAACTGATGGGGATTCTGACAAAACGGCAGCAAATCATTGTTACGCAGTATTTTTACCAGGAAAAAACCCAAAAAGAGATAGCAAGGGAACTAGGGATCACACAACCTACCGTGTCACAGGCAATCTTAACCGCGATCAAGCGGATGCGGGAAACAGCGGAAAAAAATGGGATAGGAGGGGTAAGTTATGCGAGGTAGACGCCCGAAAGAGAGGAAAAGCTATGTACTGCGGACAAAAGAAGGGACGGTTGTGGAAGTAAACCGGGAGATTTATCTGGAATGGTATCAGTCCAGACGCAGGGAACGCTATCAGTCAGAGAGGAAGCAGAGATATGGCGTGGCAAGCTTAGAAGAAATGCAGGAAAAGGGCGGTTTTCCAACCAGCGCAAAGGACAGCCTGGAAGATACCGTCATCCGAAAGCTATGTATTGAGAAACTCTATGCGGTCATGGAAGAATTAGAGGAAAAGGACGCATATCTTTTGTATTTACTGTTTTTTGAAGAAGCTACAATTAAGGAAGCAGCCCAGCTTTGCGGATGCAGCCGGAAAACCATCTCCAACCGGAAAAAAAGGATTTTAAAAGAATTAAACGAAAAGATGAAGAAGCTGGGAATTATGGGAGGCGCTTTCTGACCAGGATTTTTGAAGAGGAAAAGGTGCAGCCGCTTTGCGTCATAATGGCGTAAAGCGACTGTACCTTTTCCTTATGCTTTCTTTTGGAAACGTATGACAGGGCGCTGTTTTTTCTTGTCGCTGACGTTTGTTTTTTGCAAAGCAAACACCATATCATTGGTGCGGCGGAAGAATCCAGTATCCCGTTTCCAGCTTATGCCGCATTTACAATGCTGCAAGCCGATAAATTGCTGTTTCATTTTTCTGCCGCAGTTGGGGCATATTTTATTGTTTTTTCCCATTCCGTGTTCTCCCGATGATTTCCATTTCATAGTCCTTAATTCGATTATACCATTTCTGGAGCCATTTCTGAAAAAAATTTTTCTGGATTCCTATATTTCAGCCTTTGAAACATGACATTAGTGAGAGGGTATGGCTGAAAAGCTTTTCCCTTTCGATGAACCTTGACAATTTTATAACCTGTCCAGACGGATACCTGGTATGAGAGTATGCCTTTTTGCGTACCCGACCAGAGAGAACGCTGCGGAAAAGTGACCGGAGCAGGAACGGGTCTGGAAAGAGAACAGGAAAAACGCTCAAAGAATAGATCAGCCTGCATGGGCAGGCTGGATAACAGTAGATACCATGCAGGGAAGCCAGGTAAGCGTGGCTTCCCTGCATTCATGTGCTGTTATTGGCACAAATAGAAGAAAGGGGGAAGGGGCAATGAATATTTAAAATGAGGCAAAGGAACAGTAAGAAAATGAAGAAAGAGAGGGTTTCAGATGAAAGGGAAAGTAAAAAAGGCACTTTCCGGGCTGTTCGCTTTCCTGACAATTTTCACTTCTGTCATTCAGCCGATGACGCTTTATGCGGCGGAGCCGGAAAAACCGGGCTATGAAGCACAGTATCCGGCTTTGGAACAGGTCATAGAATTGCTGGATCAAGAGGAGATTGTAACAGCGGAAGACTATGAGGTGGAACGGGGAAGCAGTTTTGACGTAACATCTGATTTTTCTGGTTTGAAGATCTCAGATGAAAAAGTCCGGGTAGTTTTCCATGAAGCGAAGAATGAAGCCGGAGAAAACTATGACGGAAACCGGGCAGGTACTTATAAGGCAGTCTATTTTGTCGAGCCAGTCAGCGGACATCCGTCCTATCACATTTGCAGGAATATTATTGTGAAAGAACCAGCAACAGAAAAACAGTCGGAAAAAAGTTCCGATCATTCTGGAAGCAGTACAGAGAGCGGAGATTCCGAAAGCGAGGATGAGGATTCAGAACCACAGCCGCAGACGGAGATAGAAACAGAAGTGCCTGCAGAAAAGGAAACGAAACCTGTACCGGACGAGACAGAAGTGCTGACAGAAAAAGATTTGGATGCAGCTTTAAAGGAAGTGGAACAGCAGGAAACCGTAGATGCAGAAAGCGGCTTATCACTTGGAGAGGTACTTTTGCAGGCAACGGAACAGGGCGTGGATATTCAGAAGCTTGATACAGGGGAGAGCGTCAGCTTTACAGCGGTTTCTGCACATACAGGAGCAGCGAGAAACTCCCAGGCAGTCACGATTACCCAGGGAGGATATTACTATTATGCGGACTATGGGCTTGGTTCCTATGTAACATCTCCTTTTACCGTTTCTTTTGGAAACGTAAAGGCAACGGCGTTTTGTATCGAACCATCCAAACCGGGACCGGGAAGCGGTACTTACCAGATTACAAAGCTGGAAGGGAACCGGGAGCTGGCAAAAGTATGTTATTACGGAACTGAAGCGGCGGGAAAATCCTATTTTTTCGCCAAACATCATACGGACTTCCCAGAGGGAAAGCGATTTATCGTGACGCATTTGGCGGCTTCTTACGCAAATGGGAGCAGCGATGCTTTTTATGGAACCAATAGCACCGGGCAGGAGCTAGCAATGGAACTATACAATTACGCAGTTGGACAGCCGGATATTCCTGATGTGGAGATGTCCTTTTCAGATGCAGACGTGACCGCCTATGTGGACGGAAACCAACAGCGGACAAAGGAGGTTACGTTCCGTGCGGACAAACAGCAGACGATTACCATGAAACTGCCGGACGGAGTAAAGCTGCACAATGTCAGTACGGGAAAGGTGAGCGCTGCCGGAGCGGATGTGACGATTTCCGGCGGGACAAAATTCTATCTGACCGCTCCGTTGACACAGACACAGGATGTTTCCGGTTCCTGGAAAACAAAAATGCAGGGAAGCATTACCAAGGATTATTCTGCGTATAAGATTACGACGAATACTTCCAGCCAGGACTTGGCGCTGGTCTTTGGTGAGGGAGTGGAAGAGGAAAAGTATGTGAGCTTTTCTGTAAAATGGATTGAACTGGCAAAGGTAAAGGTTACGAAAGTAGATTCTGCACATTCGGATGCGAAACTGGCAGGAGCAGTTTTTGGCATTTATAGTGACAAGGAATGTAAGAATCTGATCACCAAAATGCCTGCAACCGATAAAAACGGTTCTTCTTCCGTAGAAATCATTAAGACACAGGATACGGTATATGTAAAGGAGATCACAGCTCCTGCAGGATACCGGGTAAACACTTCTTCTTATAATGTAAAACTTGTGGCAAACCAGACAAATTCTGTTACCGTGCCGGATCAGGAGCAGTTTGGGGAGCTGACTGTTTATAAAGAAGGAGAAGTCCTGGTAGGGGCAGAGGTGCAGGAAGAGGGCGTAACCTTCCAGTATGAGAAACGCAGGCAGGAAGGAGCTGTTTATGATGTTTATGCAGGAGCAGACATTGTAACCGCATACGGCGCAAAACTATTTGATAAGGGGGATTTAGTAAAAGAACATTTGACTACGGATTCCAGCGGGACAGCCGTTTTGAAGAATCTCCATCTCGGAACCTACCGGATCAAAGAAGTACAGGCACCGGAAAATTTCGTAAATGCCCAGGAGGAAAAAACAGTGACGCTTTCCTATGCGGGGCAAAATGTAGAAACCGTTTTTGGAGAGGCGACTTTTCAGAATGACCGCCAGAAAGCAGAAGTTTCGGTGTGCAAAGAGGATCAGGATACCAGGAATCCTCTGGACGGAGGAATCTTTGGTCTGTATGCCGGAAGCAATATTACCAATGTAGAGGGTAGCGTCGTTGTGCCAAAAGGGACATTGTTGGAGAAAGCTGTGACAGGGGCAGAGGGAAAGGCGGTATTTACCGCAGATCTGCCAATCGGTTTTTCTTATGAAGTGAAGGAACTGAAAGCGCCGGAGGGGTATGTGAGAAACCAGGACGAAGTGTATTCGTTCCAGTTTTCTTATACGAATGACAGCGAAGCGAAAGTTTCTTTTACCCATACGCTTGCGAATGAACGTGTAAATGCAACGATTGTATTGCAGAAAAAGGACGCGGAAACCAACCAGGCAGTTCCGCAAGGGGATGCAACGCTGGAAAAAGCGGTCTATGGACTTTATGCCCGTGAGGATATTCTTCATCCAGATGGGGCTACCGGAGTGCTTTATAAGGCGGGAGAAAAAGTAGCAACGCTGACGACAGACGCAAAAGGAAAGGCATCGGTGGAAAACCTGTATCTTGGAAAATATTATGTAAAGGAGATCACACCGCCCACCGGGTATCTGGCAGATGAAAAGGAATATGAGTTGGACTGCAGCTATCAGGATGACAGGACTGCAACGATAGAGAGGGAATGCGTATCCTTAGATCAGGTAAAGAAACAGCCGTTTTCCATTATCAAAGCAGTGAATAATGGGGAAACCGATGCCGCTTTGCTTGCCGGTGCTGGCTTTTCGGCATATCTGCTGTCGGACTTGACGACCAAAGAAGATGGAAGTTATGATTTTGATTCCGCAAAACCAGTGGTAATCGGAGAAAATGGAGCGACGGAAATCTTTACAGATAAGAAAGGATATGCCTGCAGTATTGCGCTTCCCTATGGAACGTATCTTGTCCGGGAAACCACGACACCGCATAATTATAAACCAGTGGCAGACTTTATCGTCCGTATTACAGAACACAACCCGAATGAACCACAGGTATGGCGGGTGCTTCTGGATAAAGAGTTTGAGGCAAAATTAAAAATCATCAAGCAGGACGATGAGACGAAAAAGCCGGTACTGCACAAAGGCACGGAGTTCCGTATTTATGATATGGACAAGGAGGAATATGTGGAACAAGTAACCACTTATCCCACAACAACGGTACATACTTCCTTTTTTACGGATGAGAAAGGGTACTTGATCCTGCCGCAGAACTTAAAAATCGGGCATTATCGGATTGAAGAAGTTCATGCCCCATATGGCTATACGCTGAATGAGAACTATTATGAGATTGCGGTAGATTCCGATACCGCATACCAGGTAGATCCTGTTTCGGGAGACGTCATCATCGAGGTGGTATATGAAAACCATCCCGTGAAAGGCAGGCTGAAGATTGTAAAGCAGGGAGAAATGCTGCAAGATTTTCAGAAAGAGTTTGTCTATGAAACAAAACCACTTGCAGGAGCAGCCTTTGAAGTTTATGCGGCGGAAAATATTTATACGGCTGATTTCCAGAAAGATGAAGAGGGAAACCGGATCTTAGAGTATGCTGCCGATGAACTGGTGGGAACTGTGACCACAGATGAAAACGGGGAAGCCTTCCTTGAAGATCTGCCGCTAGGAAGCTACAAAGTTGTGGAAGTTACTGCCCCGGAGGGGTTTGTGCTGAACCAGGAAGCGCAGGTCATTACGCTTTCTTATGAGGATCAGGATACGCCGGTTGTGGAACAGGAAGCGCTTTTTGAAAATGAGCGGCAGAAAGTGGAAGTGTCTGTGGTAAAGAAAGACGCTGAGACAAAAACGGAAGTGGAAGGGGCTGTATTCGGGCTTTATGCAAAGGAGGATATTCTGGTACAGGATCAGGTAATCCTGGAAGCGGATACGCTGATCGCTAAGGCGGTGTCAGATGAAAAGGGAACCGCAGTATTCCAGGCAGACCTTCCTTTTGGAAGCTATTACATCCGGGAGCTGGAAGCTCCAGAGGGGTATGTATCTTCCGATGAAGCCGTAGAAGTAACCGCAGCTTATCAGGGACAGGAGATTCCAGTAGTGGAAGTATGTTCTGAATTTGAAAATGAGCCAACGAAGATTTCCGTAAAAAAGACAGACCTTACGACAGGCGTGGAACTGGATGGGGCAAAGCTGACGGTTCTGGATCAAGACGGAACGGTTGTGGACAGTTGGACTTCGGTAAAAGGAAAGGAGCATATCATAGAACGCCTGACTGTGGGCGAGACGTATACACTCCGGGAAGAATTTGCCCCTTATGGGTATCTTCAGGCAGAAGAAGTAACCTTTACCGTGGAAGATACTGCCGAGATCCAGAAAGTAGAAATGAAAGACGAGGTTCCAACCGGAACCTTGATTATCAATAAAAAGGGAGAGTTTCTGGAGGACGTAACCCTGGCAGACCAGGTCGGGGGCTGGATCAGCCATTTGTTTGAATATGTGACGGGCGCACTGAAAGAGGTAACCTTTGAGGTGTATGCACGGGAGGACATTCAAGCAGCGGACAAAGAGAGTGAGGACTACTATCAAAAAGACGAACTGGTTGCGACGATTACCACCGATGCGGCAGGAATCGCAAAACTGACGGATCTTCCGCTTGGCAGATACTATGTAAAGGAGAAAGAAACCGCAAACGGCTATGTACTGGACGGAGAGAGCAGGGAAATTGACCTGACCTATGCAGACCAGACGACAGCGGAAGTAACCTATTGTGGAGACTGGCAGAACCAGCGTCAAAAGGTAGAAGTTTCTGTGCTGAAAAAGGAAAAGGATTCTGAGAGGGTGCTTTCCGGCGCTGTGTTTGCTTTGGCGGCAAAAGAGGATATTACGAATAAAGCCGGAAAGGTAGTCCTGGAAGCTGGAGAAGTCATTGAAGAGAAAGCAACCGGGGACGATGGAACCCTGACTTTTGAAGCGGACTTACCGATTGGTTTTTCTTATACCGTGACAGAGATTGTCCCGGCTCCTGGCTTTGCCACTACGGATGAGGTACAGGAGTTTACCTTTACGGCAGAATCAGCAGAAAAGGAAATCATTTCTTATGAATTTACCTTTGAAGATGAGCCTACGGTTTTTGAATTTACCAAAACCTCCCTGACCGATGGAAAGGAAATAGAAGGGGCAAAGCTGACTGTGACGGACGAGAATGGGAAAGCCGTGGATGAGTGGGTATCTGCAAAAGAACCGCATGTAATCAAAGAATTAGTTGCCGGCAAGACCTACACCATGACAGAGGTTCTTCCGGCTCCTGGCTATGTGACAGCGGAAAGCATCCAGTTTACTGTAGAAGATACGGCAGAAGTCCAGAAAATTGAGATGAAAGACGATGTGACAAAGGTGGAAGTTTTAAAAACCGATACGGACGGCAAGGAACTGCCGGGAGCGAAGTTGTCTATCCTGGACGAATCCGGAAAAGTGGTGGAAACATGGACTTCCACGAAAGAGGCGCATCGTATCGAAATGCTGACCATTGGGAACTATGTGCTTCACGAGGAAGCAGCTCCGGAGGGCTACCTGGTTGCCGAGGATGTAAAATTTGAGGTAAAAGATACTGGGGAAATTCAAAAAGTTGTGATGGAAGATAAAAAAGAGCCGGTGGAAGAAACGGAGATACCGGAGACACCACAGGATACGACCACGACAAATGCACCAAAGACAGGAGATAATACGCCGGTGGGAGCTTTCTTATTGGCTGGCGGCTTAGGGCTTGCAGGGGCAATCGCTGCCGCATTTCGGGTAAAAGGAAAAAAGAAAAAATCATAAGAAAATAGGACGGGGCGTTTATGGAGTGTGACTCTCTATAAACGCCTTTTCCGCTTAGAAAAGGAAGAAAACGAGGTGGAGAACATGAATGGAATTTTTGCAGTAGTAGGAATCTTTGGGTTACTGTCGGCGTTCGTGCTTTATTGCTGTATCCGTGTTGGGGCGCAGGCAGATCAGCAGATGGAAAAACTGCATAAGAAAGGCGGTACAGATGCAGGCGGAGAGAAAGGATAGGATTCGGTATGCACCGGACAAGCCCCAGGACTGTGCCTATTGTTATTTCTGGCATGAAAGGAAGCAGCGGTGCAGGAAAGAACGCTGCTACTATCTTCTTCCAGAAGAAGTGGCAGAAAGCAAACCTGGGGAGTGTACTGGATGCCCGTATGGAAAATATTCTCCGTGTATTGGATTCTGTCTGCAAAAGATCCTTATGGATATGCGGAAGCGTGGACATAAAGTTTAGGGGAAGGAGGTGGTCTTTATGCAGGAGGAAGTAAACCAGAAAGTCATCACACTATGTATCAATGGCGGAAAACTTTCTGCCCGGATATTAAAAAATGCCATAATAAGGCTGTTACAGCAACTGGAGCAGATGGAAAAACAACAGCAGCGCAGCCGAAAAAGCCCAAAACAGGAAAGAAGCCCGGCTGTTTATCATGGAAAGCAAAGCATGAACAAGCTGCTGAAGCAGAACTGCCAGCTTACGAATATTGAAGTCACAGACGGAAACATAAAGTCTTTTGAAAAATATGCCCGTAAGTACCACATTGATTTCAGCCTGAAAAAAGACACTTCGGTCTCCCCTCCACGTTACTTTGTTTTCTTTAAGGCAAAAGACGTGGATCTTATGACAGCAGCATTTAAAGAATATACGGGGAAAACGCTTTCGAAAGAGAAAAAGCCCTCCCTGAGAAAAAAGCTGATGCTGGCAAAAGAGAGGATGGCGAAACACAGGGAGAGAGAAAAGAGCCGCCAGAAAGAACGGGGACCGGAACATTGAGTGAAAAGAAGCAAAAGCAGAAAAAAACGGGAAAGGCTCCGCCTGTAGGAAAAGCATTACGGGATACAGTGGAAAAATTCTGGAGCAATACCGTCAAAGAAAAGCTGTCATTCGTCAATGGGAAAAAGCTTCTTATGATGAATCTTCCGTATGTGATTGTATTCTATCTGGCAGATAAGGTGGCATGGCTGTACCGGCATTGTATTGGGGATTCTTTAGTGGGAAAACTGGGAGTGTTATTTTTAAACTTTTCCCTGGCGTTTGAAAATCCATTCCCCAGTTTTCAGATTTATGATATGGGAATGGGGATATTGGGAGCGGTACTGGTAAAACTGGCAGTATATCTGAAAGGGAAAAATGCGAAGAAATACCGTCAGGGTGTAGAGTACGGCTCCGCACGGTGGGGAACGGCAAAGGATATAGAGCCATTCATAGATCCGGTTTTTGAAAATAATCTTTTGCTGACACAGACAGAGCGCCTGACGATGAACAGCAGACCGAAAAAACCGAAATATGCCCGGAATAAAAATGTGATTGTAATCGGCGGCTCCGGTTCCGGTAAGACGAGATTTTATGTAAAGCCAAATTTAATGCAAATGACACCAAACGTCTCCTATGTCGTCACTGATCCCAAAGGTACGATCTTAATTGAATGTGGGAAAATGCTTCAAAGGGGTTCCCCGAAGATGAAAGACGGAAAACCTGTACGGGATAAACGTGGGCGGCTTCTTTACGAGCCGTTTAAGATCAAGGTGCTGAATACCATCAATTTCAAAAAAAGTATGCACTATAATCCCTTTGTGTATATCCGCAGTGAGAAAGATATTTTAAAGCTGGTAAATACCATTATCGCAAATACCAAAGGGGAAGGAGAGAAATCTTCGGAGGATTTTTGGGTAAAAGCCGAGAGGCTTCTGTATTGTGCGCTCATTGGCTATATCTACTATGAAGCCCCGGAGGAGGAACAGAATTTCTCTACCCTTTTGGAGCTGATCAATGCTTCTGAGGCAAGGGAAGATGACGAGGAATTTAAAAATGCGGTAGATGAGCTGTTTGAGGAACTGGAACAGGAGAAACCAGAGCATTTTGCCGTCCGGCAGTATAAAAAGTACAAGCTGGCGGCGGGAAAAACGGCGAAGTCCATTTTGATTTCCTGCGGAGCCAGGCTTGCTCCCTTTGACATTGCGGAGCTGCGGGAGCTGACAAGCTATGATGAGATGGAGCTGGATATGCTTGGAGATCAGCGGACAGCTATGTTTGTCATTATTTCCGATACGGACGATACGTTTAATTTTATTGTAGCGATCATGTATACCCAGCTTTTTAATCTGCTCTGTGACCGGGCGGACGATGTGCATGGGGGCAGGCTTCCTTATCATGTAAGGCTTTTACTTGACGAGTTTGCGAATATCGGGCAGATACCAAAATTTGATAAGCTGATTGCAACCATACGAAGCAGGGAAATCTCTGCTTCTATTATTTTGCAGTCCCAGTCCCAGCTTAAAACCATCTATAAAGACGCCGCTGAGACAATTTTCGGAAACTGCGATACCATGCTGTTTCTTGGTGGAAAAGAGGGAAGTACGTTAAAGGAAATTTCAGAGACGCTAGGGAAAGAAACGATAGACCTTTATAATACGTCGGATACCCGTGGGCAGAGCCGGTCTTATGGGCTGAATTACCAGAAAACAGGAAAAGATATGCCATACTTGTTCGTGAAGAGTTCAGTTGCCTTGAATTTATCATGAACAGGGACACGATCAACTGGATTCTGAAATAACTGAATACAGGAGGTCGAACATGGAGCATTTACCAAAGAAAATCCATCAAAACGGAATCAGCTACACGCTGGTGGGAGACTACTACATCCCCGATCTGGAGCTACCGGAGGAAAGCCGCCCCATTGGGCGGTGGGGCCGGATGCACAAAGCGTTTCTGCAAGAACACCGGCCCGGCCAGTACAATGCCCTGCTTCTGTCGGGAAAACTCTGGACATATCTTGCTGACCTGAACGAACAGGCCGCTGACCGGCTGGCGTGTATCGTCTCGCAGATGCAGGAGGCGGAGGGTGTCACCGAGGAACTGAAAGCCCGTGACCAGCTTGCGTGGGTCGGGGGCATGAACAGCATTCGCAGCCGAGCAGAGGAAATCATCCTCTCTGAGATGATTTTTGTTTAAGGAGGTGCCTGTCTATGAGATACCGTATCGAATACGCCGATGGGCGTTATTGTAACTTTGCCAACGGCAGGGCTGAGCTGCTGAAATGGCTGAAACTGCTGAAGCAAGAGGAAATCTCCGACATCCGCAAAGTATATAAAAGCGGTGTGTCAGATTCCGTCCTGGAAACATACCGGAATTATATCCGCCCAGCATAAGGAGGGGCGCTTATGGGTACAGATATAGAAAAATTGGTTGATTTGATGATTCAGGAGCGGATGCAGAGCCAGTTTGCTAAGTGGCGGGAGGCAGAAACCGGCACGGAGAAAAAAGAGGACTGCCTTCGCTTGGAAAACGAGTATGAAAAAGCAATCAGCGCATTGTCTGAGGAACAGAAGGACGCTGTAAGACACTACTGTGATTCTATTTTCGATTCTGGTGCAGAAAGCGAGTGCTTCTTTTACCGGCTGGGCCTCAAAGATGGCATCCGTCTCTGGAAGTTTATGAAAAAGCTGATGAAAACGGTCAGCTAACGGATGTATAACCACATATTTTATTCCGCCCACAAACGGGTCGAAAGCCGTCCAACGGTACAGATTGGGCGGCTTTCCTGTTATCTGCGTTTCTTCCGCTTGGGCGCATAGTACGGCTGCGGCTTGGCCTTTCCTCTCATGTTGTTGGGATTTTTGAGCATTTTGGACAGGCTCAGTATCCGCAAAAATGCAGAGAAGTCCTCTGAGGAAATCTTCTCGAAGGGTATCTGCATTCTGTCGCAAAATTCGTGGATTACCACTTCCTCTTGGCTGCCCTGTTCGAGCGCCTGTTCAAACTTTTCCTTGACGTCATCCAGCGTGGGCTGCGGGTCGGCGGTGGTCTTGTCCTTGCGGTGTGCTTCCCGGATGTCCCGGACGATGCTGTCCAGATCATCGTGCATGACATGGCTGTAAAAATCGCTTTCCTGCACCTGCCCCAGTTCCAGCGTCCGCATATAGAGGTCATCTTCTCCGGGCGCATACTTGCTCATGACGGTCTGCCGGGTGGCCTCCAACACCAGATTCATCTGCTCCACCCGCATATTGGCGATCTGGTCGATGCAGATTTCCATATCTATCATCAGCCGCCGGAAATTCGGGTGGGCAGCCAGTTCGCAGAGAAGCCGGTTGTTGATTTTGCCGCTGCTCAAAAGTTCCACCATATCATCACTCAGATGCAGAGATTGAAGTTCTGTGTTTGGGTGATTTTTATTTTCCGTCAGCCCCATCAGATAGTCGGTGGACACGCCGTAAAAGTCCGCCAGCGTTGCAATCGCAAACGGGCTGATGTCCTTGTAGTCATCGGTTTCGTATTTTCCCAGCGCGGATTTAGACAGGCCGGTCTGCTCCGCCAGTTGTTCCAGCGTCAGGTGCTTGTCCACCACCCGCAGGTCTTTGAGCCGCTCCGGGATTGTCAGCTTTGCGTACATCCAAAGCCCCCTCTCTCGTTATCTTTTTCAGTGATTACACCCATTATAGCACGATTCCATAAGCGTGGAAATATGCGGATTTCGAGCGTTTTTCCGACGTTTTGGATATACGGGAAAGGGCCTCTTTTTTCGGTAAACTGGTTCTTGCAGACAGGCACAGAACCTTGAAAATCGAATGACCGGCTGCAAGGGGTATGGCCTCCGGGGAAGTGACGCCAGGACAGAAATCGAGCACACCAAAGAGGCCGATACGCCGGGAGAAATTCCGGGCAGGAGCGGCTTGCAGGCAGACCGGCGGACAGGAAACAAGTTTATCATGCGGGGCGCATGGCTCCGCAGCAAAGAAATGGAGGAAATCATTATGACACTGAGTATGAAAGAAAAGAAGATTCTCTACGCTTACGGCTGTCTCAGCCACCACAATACGGTGACACGGCTGAAATGGCTGACGGCTCTGACGGTTGACCCGGAGGCCAAACGCCGGATGCTGGGGCTAGCCCGGAAGGTGGAGACGGAGATGAACGAAAGCTGGTACGAGGATTTTTATCACCATCTGCGCATGGAGATGGACGAGTACCGCCGTCTCAAGCGCAACCTGCGTGTGCTGAAATCTTACACCGATTATGAGGAGGATCTGTATGAAGAAGCTGTCTAAGTATGAGAAAGAAACCATCATCAACTGGAACGAGGCGGAGAACCTTGCCAGCGTCTACACCTTCAACGCCAGCTTGAAGCGCAGGCTGGCTGATTTCAGCCGGAAGTACCCACTGTTGTGCCGGTTGGAGCGCAGCACGCCGGAGGGCAGCGTGACCTATGTGCTGGACAAGTCCCGGCTGTCGATCCGGCTGGTGCCTCCGTACAGCGAAGAACGGAAAGCCGCCGCAAGGGAGTACGCAAAGGAGCATGGCTTTCAGGTGGTGGTAACGGAAGAAAAAATCGCCTAAAATCGGGGTGTTTACGGGAAAAATGACGGGTCTGCACCCGATGTTTTGACCGGCAATCCCCGCAGGCGTATTCCGTATCCACTCCCCGCCTATGGGCGCAAATGTGTGGATACGGAGCCGGTGAAACTGGCAAACACCGTTCCTGCGGTGGAAGCCAGCTTCGCCGGTGCGGAAGTACAGAGGGCGGCCAGCCCTTTGTGGCGGGGTGCAGGGGCGGCAGCGCACTGCTGGGGTCAAGGGGCAACGCCCATTGGCAGGTTAAGGGCGGCAGCCATTATCGGGTCAAGGACGAAGTGCCTTGGCAGGTTGAGGGCAGCCGCCCCATCGGGTCAAGGGTGAAACGCCTTGCCCAGGGAAAGTTGATGCCTGCGTCAACTTGTATTGGGTATTACCTGACGCAAAATTCGCAGGATTTGCGGCTTCGCCGCCCCTTCCCCGGCCCCAGAACATCTTCGCAGGAAGGAGGAAATCTGTTTGAAACTGACACGACACAATGGACGCTCCGGCAAGCATGGCACCTATAATCCCCGCCACAATGACCGCCGGTTCGATGTGGAGAACAGCGAACACATTGACGCAGAACGGGCAAGGCAAAATGTCTACTGGGACTGCTACCGGGGCTTTACCACCCATGAGTTCCGGGAGAACCCGGAGCAGCCGGATTTCAGCTTTGAGGAAATCGAGCGGATGTATTACTACGAGCATTACGGCGGCTATGTGGAAGCTCAGAACGCCCGGAATGAGAAAACCCGGCACACCGAGCGCAACCGCACTGTGGAGGACTTGCTGAAAAACAACAAGACCTGCCCGGAGGAAAGTATCTACCAGATCGGCACGATGGGAGAATCCGTCTCGCCGGATACGCTCTTTTCCATCGTCAATGAGTTTTATCAGGAATTTGAGCGCCGCTTCGGTTCCCATATCCACATCCTGGACTGGGCGCTCCATCTGGACGAGGGGACGCCCCACATCCATGAGCGGCACGTCTTTGACTGTGAGAACCGCTATGGGGAACTGTGCCCCCAGCAGGAAAAGGCGCTGGAAGAACTTGGCATCCCTCTCCCCAACCCGGAGAAGCCCAAAGGCCGGAACAACAACCGCAAGCAGACCTTTGATGCGGTCTGCCGGACGATCCTGTTTGACATCGCCAGACGGCATGGGCTGCATCTGGATCAGGAGCCGTCCTACGGCGGGCGGGACTATCTGGAAAAACAGGATTATATCCTGATGAAGCAGAAGGAGCAGCTTGCGGCGCAGGAGCAGAAGCTGGAAGAACTGACGCTCAAAATCGAGGACGTGGAGACGCTGTTAGATGATGTTTCCGATGCGGCCTATGACAAGGCGGTGGAGGTGGTGACCGATACCGTCCGGCAGGAGACACACAAAGAAGATATTCGTCTGATCGAGGAAACGAAAAAGTGGGTGCTTTCGCCGGAGCGGAAGGCCCCGAAGAAGGAGCGTGACTACGCTGCCGCCCGTCTGGATGGAGTGATTACCAAAATCAAATGGGTCATGCAGAACGCCCTGGCAAAAATCCAGAAAACTCTCATGCAGCCGGAGGTCAAGAAGGCCGGTAAGGAGCAGATTAAGGAGAAGGCCAGAGAATCCATCCGGGAGAAGCTGGCGAAAGGCAGGCTGAACGCTGACCGAGATAACCGGGAACGCTGGGAACGTGAGGGGCGGATTGCTCCGAAAAAGAAACACGATATGGAGTTATGAGGCACCTGATTTTCTGCGGAAACGGGTGCTTTTTTCTCTGCCTGGAGGTGAGAAAATCGAATATATTTGAAGCGGTGAAGGAGTCTGTCACCACAAGGCAGGCTGCGGAATATTACGGGGTGCAGGTTGGCAGGAATGGCATGGCCTGCTGTCCCTTCCATGATGACAAACATCCCAGTATGAAGATTGACCATCGGTTCCACTGCTTTGGCTGTCAGGCAGATGGGGATGTGATTGATTTTACCGCCCGTCTGTTTAGTCTGAGCAGTAAGGAGGCGGCGCTGAAGCTGGCGGAGGATTTCTCTGTCCACTATGACGCCAAAGGCCATGACCCGCCCCGCAGGAGGCCGGTCAAGCGAAAAATCAGCGAGGAACTGCGTTACCGGCAGGCGGAGCAGAAATGTTTCCGGGTGCTGTGCAATTACCTGCATCTGCTGGAACGCTGGGAGAAGGAATACGCCCCGCAGACGCCGGATGAAGCGTGGAATCCGCTGTTCGTGGAGGCCCTGCAAAAGAAACCGTACACGGAATATCTGCTGGATATTCTCTTGTCCGGCAGCATGGAGGAACGTGCTTCCGTGGTCGCTGAGTATGGAAAAGAGGTGAGGAAGATTGAGCAGCGAATATCAGAGTTTACCGCTAGCCACCCGGCAGGCCGCCATGAGCGCAGCCGAAGCCTTAGCGCCGGAGCGGAGCGTTGATGAGGTGCGGGAAAGCCTGTCCGTCACCGAGAAGGGCCAGCCCGCCAACACCATCGGCAACTGCCGGACGGTGTTCTGCCATGACCCTCTCCTGCGTGGGGCGATCCGCCTGAACCTTTTGACTGACCGGGTGGACATTGTACAGGATTTAGGCTGGCGCAGGAATACCAGTGCCCTGACGGATACGGACGTGAAATATCTGCTTCTCTATTTTGAGCAGACCTATGGCCTGACCAGTGAGAAAAAGATGACGGCGGCGCTCTCCATCGTGGCGAATGAGAACTGCTACCATCCCATACAGGACGTGCTAAACGGCCTTGTCTGGGACGGGACGCCCCGCATCCGCTCCTGTCTCCATCATTTCTTAGGTGCGGACGAGAGCGACTATGTGGAGGAAATGCTGAAACACTTTTTGCTGGGGGCTATCCGGCGGGTATTCCGCCCCGGCTCCAAATATGAGGAAATGCTCTGTCTGGTGGGCGGTCAGGGGGCTGGCAAGTCCAGCTTCTTCCGCTTGCTGGCGATCCGGGACGAGTGGTTCAGTGACGACCTGAAAAAACTGGACGATGACAGGGTGTATCTGAAGCTGCAAGGACACTGGATTATCGAAATGTCGGAGATGCTGGCTACCAGCAGCGCCAAAAGCATTGAAGAAATCCGCTCCTTTATCAGCCGCCAGAAGGAAACCTACCGGACGCCCTACGAGGCCCAGCCCAAAGACCGGCTGCGGCAGTGTGTGTTCGGCGGTTCGTCCAACACACTGGACTTCCTGCCCCTTGACCGGGCCGGAAATCGGCGCTTTTTGCCGATCATGATTTACCCGGAGAATGCAGAGGTTCACATTTTGGAGGACGAGGACGCCTCCAGAGCCTATCTTTTACAGGTCTGGGCGGAGGCCATGACGATTTACCGCAGCGGCCACTACTCTATGAAGTTCAGCAAGTCCATCCAGCGCCAGCTGGTGGAGGTGCAGAAGGATTTCATGCCGGAGGACACCGAGGCCGGACAGATACAGGGCTTTCTGGAACACTACACCGGCAGCATGGTCTGCTCCAAACAGCTGTTCAAGGAGGCGCTGGGCCACACCTACGATGAGCCGAAGCGGTGGCAGCTGCACAATATCAACGAGATCATGAACACGGTGGTGACGGGCTGGAAACCATTCTCCAATCCCCGGATGTTCACCGGATATGGCAGGCAGAGGGGCTGGGAACGGGACGTTTCCGGCAACGAACTGCCCGGCAACGAAGATGGATTTGTGGAGCTGACCGAGGAAGAATGCTGCCAGCTGGAACTGCCGAAGGAGTGGATCGCATAAAATTAGCGGTCTGTTGCCGGGATGGTTGCCACTTGGTTGCCGGGTTTGTTGCCGGGGATTCTCCGGTCTGGATACGGAAAAAGCCTGTAAATAAGGTATTTTCTAATATCTATCTCTATCTCCGGCAACGAAAACAACGAGATTTTTCAAGAAAATTGATAAAGTAAGATTTGCAGGTCAGACGGTAGTTTACAGGTTTTCAGAGGTTCGTTGCCGGACTTCGTTGCCAGTGCTGCCGTCTGGCCTGCTACTCTATGGAGGTAGCCTATGGAAAAAAGCAAACAGCAGAAAAATAAAGTCCGTTTTGTGGTGGTGCGGGAGTTCTCCGGGGAGAAGTCCATGCGGGAAGCCTTTGAGCAGCTGATCGAGCGCCAGACCTGCGAACACTTCGAGGAATGGCTGGAACAGCGGGAAATGGCCGAAAACGCTGCGTAAAAACGGTTGATTCAGGGGCAGGGACATGGTACTATAATGGTATCGTGTCCCTGTTCATAGAAGGAGAACGCTATGAGCAGGAAAAAACAAGTCTATGAGAAAATCACCGCTCTCTACTGCCGCATCTCTCTGGATGACGGCGGCGACAACGAGAGTATGAGCATCAGCAACCAGAAAATCATGCTTCGGGACTTTGCTGAAAAGCATGGAATGTTCCAGTATGAATATTATGTGGATGACGGCTATACGGGCCGCAATTTCAACCGCCCTGCCTTCCAGCGCATGATCGCTGACATTGAGGCGGGGAAGATCGGCTGCGTCATCACCAAAGACCTATCCAGGCTTGGTAGGAACTATATTGAAGCTGGCAGCTATATCGAAATCTTTTTCCCCAAACACAATGTACGCTATATCGCCATCACGGACGGCGTGGACAGCCTGACCCGTCAGGAGATGGACATTACGCCCTTTAAGAATATCCTGAACGATATGTACAGCCGGGATATTTCTAAAAAGGTGCTGGCAGGCATCACCACCCGCTCCCGGCAGGGGAAGTTCTGCGGAGGGACGCCGCCCTTCGGCCTGATGCGTGACCCGGAGGACAAGGGGCATCTCATCATTGACCCTGAGACAGCGCCAATCATCCGCAAAATCTATGACTATGCCCTTGACGGGCTGGGCTGCATGAGGATTTCCAAACGTCTGATGGAAGAAAAAATCCCAATCACCCATGTCAAAGCCAACACGGAGTTTGACGCCAACTATTATTTCTGGGGCGGAGCCAGAATCAGTCACATCCTGAGAAATCCATTCTATAAGGGCGCACATTTGGTCTTTCGGACGCATCAGAAAGGCATCCGCTCCAACACCTATGACATTATTCCCCGTGACCAGTGGGAAGTGATCGAGGGCTGCCATGAGGCCATTGTGACGCCGGAGGAATGGGAACAGGTGCAGGAACTCATTGACCGCAGGCCGACCATTCAGGGGAATTCCTGCCCCTTTTATAATCTGTTCCACGGTCTGGTCTACTGCGCCACCTGCGGGAAGTCCATGCAGGTGCGGTATGAGAAAGTGGGCCGAACCGGGAAGAACCGCTTCACCGGCGAAATGCGGGAGCCGATTGACAAGGCGTACTATATCTGCCAGACCTACAACCGCATGGGCTGCAAGGTCTGTTCCAGCCACAAGATCGAGGCCAGGGATTTATACAATCTGGTGCTGAAAGACATTCAGGAACTGGCGGCGCAGGCTATGAAGGATGCCGATGCGTTCTACCAGCGGCTCAGCCGCCGGATGGAGCACCGGTATCTGGTGGACGCCTCCCAGACAGAAAAGGAACGCCTGCGGCTGGAAGCCCGAAATCAGGAAATTGACGGGATGTTCCTGAGCCTGTACACCGATAAGGCCAAAGGCATCCTGACCGAGCAGCGGTTTGTGAAGCTGACGGCGGCGCTGGAACAGGAGCAGGAATCCAACCAGAAACGCCTGCATGACCTGGCAATGATGCAAGGTCGTGCCGATGCGCAAGAAAGCGAAGTCCGCACTTTTATCAAGGAAATCCGGCGCTATGCCGCCATCGAGGAACTGGACGAGGCGGTGCTGAACCGGCTCATTAGCCGGATTCTGATTGGAGAAATCAAGAAGATTGATGGTCAGAGGACACAGGAGGTTAAGATTATTTACAATTTTGTTGGGGAAATGTCAAGGTAGAATTTAGACGCTAAATACTTTTAATTTATATCAAAAGTGATACAACAATTTTCTTTTAATGCTATCAGGCAATAAAGTTATTCCTTTGGCCAGAGTAAAAGGGATAACTTTATTTTGCTAAAGCATACTAAAAAGGGCGCGTTGCAGAAAATTATCCGCAACACGCCCTCTTCTATAAGTCCTTATGTCAAAATCAAATTATTGGTAATCTTGAATATTGGGATAAGCGGCACCGTTATTATGCGCGTAAGCTGCTTCAAAGTAGTCGAGGCTTTCAAAAGTAATGCCCTGATAGTTTCCGACATTCAACACATCAAAAGTTAGATTCAGAACATCACCAGCGGAATATTGGTCAAGAAGATTTCCTGCAAATTTCCATCCTATGTTTTCCTCATAAGTATCCTCGGTAAAATAAAATGTAGTCGCATCCTCAGTCGCATCATAACTAATGTCAATAATTATATCAGAGAAATGAACTTGATCTCCAGCATTAAAGTCTTTGAGATAATCTACAGTTTTTCCATCAGCAGGATTAATAAATTGAGCATTAAGTTGTGTCATATCAACAACCTCTGGAGGAAGAGAATTAAGTCTGTAAGATTCTGCAACAGAGAATTGATAAACTCTGTTATTATCCCCAAAGTAAAATCCATCTTCCGTCATAGGAACACTTGAACGAGCATTGGCATTGTAATAATGGGCATAATACAACTGCCATTTGTATGTCTCAGTTGAAACAAACTGTGCTTTCCATGTACCAGAACTGTCTCCTGCTTTCTTTGTATAAAACATATACTGATTTGTACCAGTAGTTGCTTGACTTACCGTATCACCAGAGGCATCTGACAAGATGAGTGCAATCTGTGTAAAAATATCGACAAAGATAATCCTATGTCCATGCATACGGATAGAACCAACGCTGTTATCTACTTCTGGACGAAAATAAACCTCAGGCCCCATATCACCCGTGTTATATTCTATGCTAGGTGAAACAAGATAGGCCCAACTACTATCCTTTTCACTCTGTCCATCGAGATCGATAAGCTTTTCCACATAATCTGAAAGGATAATCCAGCCAATCTTCCACCAATTCACTTTGCTTGCTTCAGCAGAAGAACTGATATTCTCGTTGTCGGCATAAGCAAAAGTAGTGTTAGAAAAACTTATGCACATAACCAAGGAAAGAGTAAGTGCAACAATCTTACGTGTTAGCTTTTTCATTAAAAGCCCCCCTTCTCTTATAAAACCAAAACAATAATGCAAATGATGGATGCAATAAAAAAGAATACTCCAGCAACCCGCATCAAACCAAGATATAAATCTGTAGGTTCACCGCCTTTTACAGAAAAGAAGTGTTCAATTTTCCATAAAAGTTCCGGCTTAAAAATCATAAAAAAACTTAATAGAAGCAAAAGGATAAGCCATATGTTATCTATGTATAACACTTCCTTTCTGCTAATACTGAAAATTCAAATAAAAAAGCGCATAAGTAGACAAATAATCATGCCTAACTTATGCGCAAATAGAAACAATTTTAATTCTAAGCCTCCAAAGCTGGCAGCGTCGGTAAAAATGCTCCATTATTAAGTTAGGCAACTTAACCTTAAAACAAATCATCGGTCTTACCTCCCAACAATATAAATTTCGACTTTTCACTTTTATTTTATCACCTAAAGCAGAACTTGTCAATGAATTTGTCTAAAATAAGTCGATTTTCTTTTTTGATTATGTGCATTTTTAACTAATAGAAAGAAAGTTGTATTGAGGGCGATTGGTGTTCCTTATTCCATATGTCGGAACTGTATGAAGTGAAAATAGTTTATCCGTTGAAGAGTCACTCCACAGGTTATGCTTGATTCTTTCAAAGTTATGTTTCTATAATATGCATCCGTACTGTCATATTATAATTCACATTATTGGATAATATAAATTGACAAGTATAAGATAAACAGACAAGGAGTCGCTGCCACCCGTAAAACGGGTGGCTCGGGACGCAGGCTTTAAGCCCACTCTACTTGGCCGCGCCTCAAGGCGCTAGCTTTCTCTTTTAGGCTAAACTAAAGTTTTTATTTCCCTGGTACAACCGGGGATTTTTTTGCTTCAAGCCGCCAATTAGAACGGCAGCCACAAAGATTTTTCTTTGCGGCTGCCGTTTTCTTGAATTCATCACTTGACAATGTGGCAAAGAGCTGATGAGCCGGGATGAATTGGCAGTCATGGATGGAAATAAGTGCATCCTCCAGCTTCGGGGCGTGCGCCCGTTTTTCAGTGATAAGTTTGATATTACCAGGCACAAGAGATATAAGGAGCTGTCGGATTATGATAAGAAAAACGCCTTTGATGTAGAAGCCTATATGAAACACCAGCTACAACTGAGGATGCAGGAGGAATTTGACCTTTTTGAAGTAGACGGAAGTGAAAACGAAACAGAGGAGGCTTAGAAACATGAGCGATATTTTTAGCGATATGCAGGCGAAAATTGGCTGTGCGTATCTTTCAGATTTGCCGGATTATAAGCGGGCAGTATGGCATGAACTGCGCCGGATGCCCCTTGCGGATTATGAACCAGAACAGTTAGAGGATTTCGCACGTTATGTATTTGGGGTGCGGTACTCTATTTTGAAAGAAGTAATGGCACGTTTAGAAACACTGGGAGTATGAAAACTTTGCGACACGATGTCGCAAAGTCAGAAGCAGGAGGGATCTGTGGAATTTTGCAGTAAAAAAGAGGTCTTTGTTTCGGAATGGAAGAAGTATTTTTTACCTCCTATCCGTGCAGAACCGTAGGAAATCATCAGGGACGAAAAAATTTATCTTACATCAAAATCAGAAAGAAAGGAAAAGAAAACCGGATATTTTATACATGGAGCTGCTACGGATGGATAGCAGCCCTTTTCGTCTCTGTGAGAAAACAATTTAAAAGTCCGGTTTTCAGGTCTTATATGGAATTTTTTAGTTCAGCGATCTCGATTCTGCAAACCCTGGTCGTTGCTATCGGGGCAGGACTTGCAGTCTGGGGCGTTATCAATCTCCTGGAGGGATATGGAAATGATAATCCAGGGGCAAAAAGCCAGGGAATCAAACAGCTTATGGCTAAGTAGATGTAATCAAGAAAAGAAAGGAAAAGCACAATCCAGACGGAACCGGCGGTTGTGTCAAGAAATGTTTGTGGAATGGCAAGAACTTTGATATAATGGGAACAGGAACCCCGGAACCGGGAGAAAGGCAGGAGGATAAATGCACATAAGCTATAAACCCCTCTGGCACACGCTGGTTGAGCGCAACATGAGGAAAGAGGACTTGCGGCTTGCCGCCGGTCTTACCACAAATATGATTGCCAACATGGGTAAGGGAAAAAATATCAGCATGGAGACGCTGGTTCGTATCTGCGAAGCCCTGAATTGTGGAATTTTGGATGTGATTGAGTTGGAGCAGGACGAAGAAGCGGAAATATTAAATTGACGGAGTAGGTATTGCGAAATGGACAATAGAGAAAGAATTATCAGACTTTGGTTTGATATGTGGCTTGCAAAAAAAGATTTAGGTATATTTGATGTATTTTCTGATAATGCCGTATATATTGAAAGTTGGGGGCCTGAGTACCACGGCTCCAAGAAAATAAAACTTTGGTTTGAGGAATGGAATACCCGTGGAACTGTCTTGCAATGGGACATCAAGCAATTTTTCCATAAAGGCAACCAGACCATTGTTGAATGGTATTTCAAAAATAAGATGAACGCCGGTAACGTAGAAGCATTTGAAGGAATGTCGCTGATTAAGTGGACATCAGATGATAAAATTGCCCTCTTAAAAGAATTTGGTTGTAACGAAAATCGGTACGACCCTTATAAAGATGGCGATATCCCACGTTTCAGAGATGAAAATGCAAAGTGGTTTTAATACAGTCATGCTTTAACTTATGGAGGTGACGTAATGAAGATAGAAATTGAAAAAGATTTCCCACAGTATTTCAAACCTTCATATCCAGAAGAATTTGAGTTGTTTTCACATTTTGAAGTATCCGCAGGAATACCAACGGTTTTGTTTGCAATCACTACATGGAAAGAAAACGGGAAACCGAATGTCTGCTTCCATTCATGGAGTTGCTTTCATGGAGATAAAACTGCTTTCTTCGCAGTAATGGGAAATCTATATCAGCATACCCACACCTATGCCAATATCAAAAGGGAAAAATGCTTTTGTATCAACTTTCTTCCGATAAGCTATTATGATAAGTTGGTAGACACAATCAAACACAACGATATGGAAACAGACGAATTTGCAGTAGGTCATTTTACGCTTTCCAATGCAAAAACCATTCATGCACCAGTCATTCAAGAGGCATTTATCAATATGGAATGTACCTTGAAGGAAACACAGGATTTAAGCGGCGCAGGAATAGCAGCTATGGTTATCGGCCAAGTGCAACACATTTCTGTTGAGAAAGAATATGCACAAGGCTATGAGCAGAGATATGGAAAAGATGGTTTTATGATGCTAATACCGGCACCACAAAACCTTGTCACCGGGGAACCAAACCAATCTGCGATTGCTACGGTAAAGATAGAAAGGTTAGATTAGAAAATGGGTAAATTGCAGGAAATTCCCGGAGTTGGAAAAAATATTGAACAAGATTTAATAAACATTGGCATACGAGAGATTTCCGACTTAAAAGGAAAGAAGCCAGAAGAATTGTATTTGCAGGATTGCCTATACAAAGGATTTCAGGAAGATAAGTGCCAGCTTTATGTTTTCCGCCTTGCCGTGTATTTTGCCGAACATGAAACCCATGAAGCAGAAAAATTAAAATGGTGGTATTGGAAAGATAAAGAATATCCGGGCAAAGAATAAAAAGTGAATATCATCCCCTAAACTAATTGCCGTTGCAGGAACACCCATTCCCACAACGGCAGTTTTTCATTTCCACGGCCTGCGCCGGAAGTTCATACCAGACTGTTTTATCAGCGGGGATTTCTTGAACAGCTTCTTCAAAAGGCTTCGTTCCTCTTGTGAGAGCCGCTTATATTTGAGCCGGAACGCCTTGCAGAATATCTCCGTGAATTGCTGAACCCTGTCCCCCGGCAATTGCATGGCCTTTTGTACTTCCCGTATCAGTTCATCGGCGGGCGTGGTATCCGGCGCACTTTCGCTGTCATTTTCGTGCGCCTTGCGTATGTCGTGGAGAATGACGTCCCATATTTTGTGCGTCACATGGCAGAAGAAATCTTCTTCCTCTATCTGACAGGCTTCCAATACTTTGATTGCCCGGTCTGCCGTAGCTTCGGGATGTTCTTCCAGTATCATAGCCCGTAAAGCAGCCAGTGAGCTATTTGTGTCATGGAAGTGCATGGTTGCTATCCCGTCCACATAGATTTCTGCGTCTGCCAGCAGTTCCTTGAATTTTTCATGGGAGATAATCTCACACAGCAGCCGGTTGTTGAAGCGTTCACTTTTCAGCAGTTCTACGACTTCATCACTCAAATGTAATTCTTCTATCGGCGTGTTTTCATATTTCCGATTGTTGGTAAGGCCGAGCAGATAGTCAACGGACACCTGATAAAAGTCTGCCAGCTTCAACAGGCTGCCGTGAT
>OJJV01000305.1_pt1 | contig 38970 bp, 28 predicted proteins | sample 1596391 | NCBI WGS metagenome assembly OJJV01 (sample SAMEA4350164, study PRJEB24818) | metagenome | biome: human; feature: gut; material: faeces | place: Denmark | collected 2013-09
ACCCCGAACCTTCCCCCCCCAAAGAGCACCGACGAAAGTCGGGTGCTCTTTTTGATTTTCCTATGCTATAATAGAAGCCATGGAACAGAAAAAATTATCACAGAAGAAAACCGTGTCCTTCATCACACTTGGCTGCAAGGTGAACCAGTATGACAGTGACGCGATGCGTACCCTTTTCGTCCGGAACGGGTACAGCCCGGCAGAGGGCGATGACGCGGATGTCTATGTCATCAATACCTGCTCTGTCACCAGCGTCGGTGACAGAAAATCTCGCCAGATGGTGCGCCGCATCCGCCGCGCGCATCCGGATGCCATCATTGCCGTCGCAGGCTGCTATGCCCAGCTTGCGCCGGAGGTCTTCGAGAAGATGGGGGATGTCGATGTCATCGTCGGCCACCAGAATCGCACGCATATCGTCGAGTATGTGGAGAAAGCGAGAACGGCGGAGCAGCCGCTGAACGAAGTCGTGGACATCATGAAGGTGAAGGATTTTGAAAATATGGAGGTCGACCCGGAAGGAGAGGTCAAGACCCGCGCCTTCATCAAAGTGCAGGAAGGCTGCGACAATTACTGCACCTTCTGCATTATCCCCTATGCGCGAGGCAAGCTGAAGTCCAGAAAGCAGGAGGATGCCGTTTCCGAGATTCGAAAGCTCGTCGCTCGCGGCTATCGTGAAGTCGTGCTGACAGGTATCCATCTTGGCAACTATGGCAAGGATCTCCATGACGGGACGTCCCTTTCCAGCCTTGTCGCCGAGCTCGTCAAGATTCCGGAGCTTCTCCGCATCCGCTTAGGCTCTATCGAGTCCGTCGAGCTTTCAGAAGAGCTGATCCGGATCATCCAGAATGAGCCGAAGGTGTGCCGTCACCTCCATCTTCCCATCCAGTCAGGCTCCGACAGCGTGCTGAAGGGGATGAACCGCCATTACCGCCTTGCTAAGTACAAGGCACTGATCACCGAACTGCGCGATAAGATCCCGGGCCTTGCTCTGACGACAGATCTCATCGTCGGCTTCCCGGGAGAAACGGAAGAAAACTTCAAGGAAACACTGGAGACATTGAAAGAGATCCGCTTCTCCGGTATTCACGTATTCCCGTACTCCCAGCGCACTGGTACGCCGGCGGCGACCTATCCGGATCAGGTCTCGAATGAGGTGAAAAAAGAGCGAGTCCATCGCGTACAGGAGCTGGAAAAAGGCATCGCGAAGGACTACCGCGATCAGTTCCTCGGCAAGGTCGTCCATGTCCTCGCCGAAGAGGTCAAGAACGGCTGGTACGAGGGTCTTACGGATGAATACATCCGCGTCACCATCCGTAGTGAAGGTGTAGAGCGGGGCATCCTGTACCCGGTCCGCATCACCGCCATCACCGAAGAAGGAATGGTGGGGGAAGTCGTTACCGCGTGATGCTAAAGGGACCCTTTTGAAGAAAGGATCCGGATTCGGGCCTGTGAGGTTAATACCTATAGCACCTCGCAGCCTTTCATTTACGATTTAAGGAGGAATCACCATGTCTGACTGCATTTTCTGCAAGATCGCTGCCGGAGAAATCCCGAGCACCAAAGTTTACGAAGATGACAACTGGTTTGCATTCAAGGATATCGAGCCCTGCGCACCGGTCCATATCCTTGTCATTCCTAAAAAACATGTCGACAACATTCTGGCTTTCGACGAAGAGTACAACAAAAACTTCTCCGACTTCTTCCTCGTCGTGAAGAAGATCGCGGAAGAAGCCGGTCTGAAAGAAAATGGCTTCCGCCTCGTCATGAATACGGGCGAAAAAGCAGGACAGTCCGTCTTCCATTTCCACGCTCACATCATCGGCGGCAAAGAAATGGGCTGGCCGCCATTCCCTGAAAAATAATGAGGAATGAGGAATTAGGAATGAAGGTGGCGGCTTTGCCGAGATCGAGGGCTCAGGTCGCAGCTGTTCTGGCATTCATTATCTCACATACGACGTTTCTCGCCGCTCAGGATGACGAAACGGGGCGATGCCCGAAGGCTGGAGGATAGAAGTCAGATGTCTCCTAGTCTCTTGGTCTAATCCCTAATCCCTAGTCACTTTTTTTCATAAAACAGATTGACAGAATGCCACTTGTACTTTATACTAATTAAGTGTGCAATAGCACCCCATCAGTCTTATTGGGAGGGAGGGATATAGATGTCTGAAATCAAAGTTCAAAAGGGCGAAACTCTTGAAAGTGCTCTTCGCAGATTTAAACGTTCCTGCCAAAAAGCCGGGGTTCTTTCTGAAGTAAGAAAACGTGAACATTATGAAAAGCCCAGCGTAAGACGTAAACTGAAATCTGAAGCCGCTAGAAAACGTAAGTTTAAATAATAGGTTGTAAGGTGATTAGTTTTGTCAATCAAAGAACAGCTCATGGCTGACATGAAAGCAGCTATGAAAGCGAAAGAAGAAGGAAAGCTTGCTCTGAACACGATCCGCATGGCTCGTGCTCACATCAGACAGGCTGAAATCGACAACGGACACGCGGACTTCAATGATGATCAGGTTCTTGCGGTTCTCCGGAAAGAAGTGAAGCAGAGGAAAGAAACTCTGTCTGAGATCGAGAGTTCCGGAAGAGAAGACCTGGTTGAACAGACCAAAGCGGAGATCGATGTACTTGAGAAATACCTGCCGGCAGAAATGACTCCGGAAGTCGTCGAAGCAGCAGTCAAGGAAATCGTCGATGCCATGGATCCTGGGCAGAAAAACATGGGCTCTGTGATGAAAGCTGTCATGGCGAAGCTTAAAGGACAGGCAGACGGAAAGCTGATCAATCAGATCGTCCGCAAACTGCTTGCTTAGGCGAAAGGCTTGACAAAGTAAGAAGCGTGGTGTATTCTTAATCCATAAGTTCATATGCTGCGTCAAAGATGACTCATTCCTACCGGGATGGGTCATTTTCTATTGATTCATATAGCTTATTTTCAATCTAAAAAATGGTGGAATTCAAGAAAGTCTATAGGAGGACTCAAATGAACAAAAACTTATTGTACTGCATCCCTGCTGGACAGTATGGCAAAGAAGGGGTACTTTCTTTACTGGCACAGCATCCGGAAATTCGGTTCGTCTCTCTGGTCGGAATCGATCTTGCAGGCAATGATACAGATGAACGCATCCCGATCGAGATCTTCATGAAGGACTACGAAGATTTCTTCGCTGGCAAAGCTGTCCAGACAGATGGTTCTTCTGTCGTGTTTATGAATATCGCCACACTGAACGATGCACGCGTCGACATGGTCGCTGACAGCACTGTGAATTGGTATGTAGACTATAATGATGACAACGTGGATGAAGAAACCGGTCTCCCGATCGGCACGCTCCGCATCCCGAGCTTCCTGATCCACAATGGTAAATTCATTGATTCCCGTTCCATTCTGAAGCAGTCTTGCGAATATGTCGCTGATCGCCTCCGAAAGCTCTTGGTCGGCGCACAGGTCAAGGGGATGGAAAATTTCCCATTCTCTGAGATCCAGGACATCGTATTTACCACCGGCACAGAGCTGGAATTCTGGGTGAAGACACCGAGCGAGAAGGAGACCGTACAGCATCTTTCCATTTCCCAGCGCCTGCAGGAGCAGTACTGGCAGCGCATGCGCGGCAATGTCCGTACCGCTATGGAACAGGCGATCGAAGAACTCGATGCCCGCGGCATGCATGTAGAGATGGGACATAAAGAAGTCGGCGGGATCAAACCTAAGATCGATGATGATGGTCATATTTTCGACGTTTGCGAACAGCTTGAGCTCGACTGGCTCTTCTCGACAAACCCGCTACAGGCGGCAGATAATGAACTGGAAGCCCGCATTGTGGTTCGTGAAGTATTCCGCAGAAACGGGCTCGATGTATCCTTCCGTGCGAAACCGATCATCGGCGTTGCCGGCTCCGGGGAACACACCCATGTCGGCTTTGCCGCTCTTCTCAAAAATGGCAAGACCATCAATCTTCTGGCGCCGGAAGATATGCAGGCGGATTTTCTCTCCACCATCGGCTATGGCTTCATCATGGGTATCCTCAACAACTACGAAGCAACGAATCCATTCGTTTCCTCGACCACCGATGCTTTCAACCGCCTGAAGCCTGGCTTCGAAGCGCCGGTCTGCATCGTAACCTCTCTGGGACATAAGCCGGAGCTGCCGTCTCGAAACAGATCCATCCTGATCGGGCTCATCCGTGATATCGGAAATCCGAAAGCCACCCGCTTCGAGCTCCGTGCGCCGAACCCGTTTACCAATACCTATCTCTGCGTTTCCTGCCTGTACCTGACTGCTTTGGATGGCATCGAGTATGCACTCGCTTCCGGAAAAGGCCCGGAAGAACTTCTCGCCGAGCTTTCTAAGAAAGCCGGAGAAGAAGCCGGATACCTTGACAAGGATAGAGAATATCGCTGCGAAGATAACGTATTCGAAGACTATACGCAGGAAGAACGCGATGCTGTCTTCGGCAAGCCACCGGCTACCGTCTGGGACAATGTCAAGATCATGAAAGCCAATCCGGACAAAGTCGCTGCGCTCACCAAGAGCGGTGCGATCTCTGAACAGATCGTAGACTCCTTTGTCGCATCCATCCTTTATCGCTGGAAGAATGAGCTGATCGATCGGATCATTCCAGGCACCGAACTGGCTGTCAGAGGATATAAGAAGCTCGATAACGACGATAAGATCGACGAAAAACGCTGGAAATCCATCAAGGCGAAGCGCATCGAGCTCGCTAAGGATACAGAGGATGAGAAATGCCTCTGCACCCGCCTGAAGGAAGCTCTCGAGGCGAATGACTTCGATACCGCTTCCACGCTGCAGGTGGAAATGGCAAAGAAAGCAGAAGCACTGGAAAAAGAATATCGCGTCTATGCGCTGAATATTCTGGACTAGAGAAATGCTGGTGCATCAGGGCGAGGGGGAAATGAAATTTCTAATCCCTAGCCACTAATCCCTAGCTACCAGTCACCAGTCACTACTAACCAACTATACATTCATCTGGCCGAAGATGACCTACTCTCTGGATACCCAGAGAGTAGGTCATTTTTATTTTACAGGCAAACTCAAATAGGGGGGACAACCTGGATGAGACGTTTATGGAAAATGGAGTATTGCTACTCCACGCTGGGGTTTCGCCAGCTGTGTAAAAGGATCCAGAGATTAGGGGTTGGAGGTTAGGAATCAGCGAACCTCACCCATATGCAAACAGCAATCAAAGACCAACAATCCACGATTATCAACCAGGAGGAATTCAAAATGATCAACAACGACTTACTGTACTACATCCCGTCCGGTGAATTTGGCAAAGAAGGCGTCTTGGGACTCCTCAAGACCCATCCGGAAATCCGCTTCGTTTCTCTGGTCGGCATCGATCTGGCCGGCAATGACACCGACGAAAAGGTGCCGATCGAACTGTTCCTGAAAAACTACGATGATTTCTTCGCCGGCACAGCCGTACAGACCGACGGCTCCTCTGTCGTTCTGATGAACATCGCCACACTGAATGATGCCCGCGTCGACATGGTCGCAGATGCCAGCGTAAACTGGTACATCGACTACAATGAAGACAACCTGTACAGCAATGGCCGTCCGGTCGGCACGCTCCGCATCCCATGCTTCCTTCTGCACAATGGCAAATTCATCGATTCCCGTTCTATCCTGAAAGAATCCTGCGCTTTCGTCGCTGAGAAGCTGAAAGGCCTCCTCGCAAGCGGCAAGCCGGTCAAAGGCATGGAAGATCTGCCGGTCGATGAGATCGAGGATATCAAATTCACCATCGGCACGGAACTGGAATTCTGGGTCAAGACACCGAGCGAAACAGAAACGGTACAGCACCTGTCCATTTCTCAGCGGCTGCAGGAACAGTACTGGCAGAGAATGCGCGGCAACGTCAGAACTGCGATGGAAGAAGCCATCGAAGAACTGGATGCTCGCGGCATGCATGTAGAAATGGGACATAAAGAAGTCGGCGGTATTAAACCGAAGGTCGACGATCTGGGACATACCGTCGATGTCTGCGAACAGCTCGAACTTGACTGGCTCTTCTCTATGAATCCGCTGCAGGCGGCTGACAATGAACTCGAAGCCCGCATCATCATCCGTGAAGTCTTCCGCAAATACGGCCTCGATGTTTCCTTCCAGGCAAAACCGATCATCGGCGTTGCCGGCTCCGGCGAACATACCCATGTCGGCATCTGTGCATCTCTCAAGAATGGCAAGATCATCAATCTTCTGGCACCGAGCGATATGAAAGCCGACTTCCTCTCCACCATCGGCTATGGTTTCATCATGGGTATCCTGAAGAACTACGAAGCAACGAATCCATTCGTCTCCTCCACCACCGATGCCTTCAATCGTCTGAAACCGGGCTTCGAAGCACCGGTCTGCATCGTCACCTCCCTCGGCCACAATCCGGAAGTACCGTCCCGTAACAGAACCATCCTGATCGGTCTGGTCCGCGACATCGAAAGTCCGAAAGCCACCCGCTTTGAACTGCGCGCACCAAACCCGTTCACCAATACCTATCTCGCTGCCTCCTGCCTCTTCCTGACCGCGCTGGATGGCATTACCTATGCGATCACCTCCGGCAAAGCACCAGCAGACCTCCTCGCAGAACTCTCCAAGAAACCGGGCGAAGCTGCTGACTACCTCGAAGCAGGTCGTGCCTATCGCTGCGAAGACAACGTATTCGAAGACTTCACCCAGGAAGAACGTGATGCTGCTTTCGGCAAGCCGCCGGCAACCGTATGGGAAAACATCAAGACCATGAAGGCAAACAAAGACAAAGTCGCTGTCATCACCGCCGGCGACAGCTTAAATCAGGTCATTGTAGACTCCTTCCTTGATTCCATCGAATACCGCTGGGAAAATGAACTCGTTGACCGCATCATCCCGGCTACAGAAGCACTCGTCAAGAGCTTCAAGAAGCTTTCCAGCGAAGATGAACTCGATGAAGAACGTTGGGAATCTATCGCAGCAAAGAAATATGAACTCATCAAAGATACCAAAGCCAGCAAGTCTATCGCGACCAAGCTCAAAGAAGCCCTGGAAGCCAAAGACTATGACACCGCTTCTGATCTCCAGATCGAACTCTCCAAGAAGTCCGAAGCACTGGAAAAAGAATACGCTGTCTATGCGCTGAACATTGTCGGCTGATAGAAAGCAACGAAAAACGCTATCCAAATATTTTCGGATAGCGTTTTTTGTTGGGCTTCAACAGGTTCAAAGGGTTCAGCAGGTTCAAAAGATGTGGTGCGGCGCATAACAATCAGAAGCGCCGCGATGCATAAATAATGGTGATGCCCGAAGGTGGTATTTAGTCACCAGTCACTAGTCACTAGTCACTAGTCACTTCACCGCTGTGAATGTGAGTGACTTTGTATCGAGTGAAAGAGTATAGGTGGCGTCTGTGCCATTTTCCTTCGTGTGGAAGAGGATCTGTTTCTTCTCAACGGTGAAAGAAGAGGCACCATTGATATTTTCCAGATCCGCTGCATCGAAGGCGCTCTTGAAGGCGCCTCCCTTGTAGGAAACGATATGCGCGCCGCCGGCTTCGCCGGTATCGACAAGGTAGAAGCGCAGGCCATTCGCGTCATTCACGAGCGGCGTGATGGTGAGCTTTGCATCCGCGTAGCCGGCTTCTTCACTTATGAGGACGGGGAGAGCGGTGAGAGACAGCGCACTCTCTGATGCTTTCGTCGTGAAGGTGAGGTCAGCCTTGCCTTCTGCGCCTGCGGTGAGGTTTACGTCGAGCCGCTGGTCACTCGTGAGGGCGGTGTGGAAGGCGGCCTCCCCGGAATTGACGGCCAGGATCGTAGGCTCGCCCGTGATCCAGTTCGCGGAAACAGAGGAAGCGAGGGTGAGGGCTGCGAAGGCAGCAGTCAGTAAAATTTTTCGCATAGGAGACTCCTTTCTTGAATGAAAATAATAATCAGTGTTTCCTTAAACTATAAAGTCTGATACTGCTCTTGCTCTCATTATATAGAAACCTTGAGCATGTTTCAAGCCGGGCAGATGGGCGCAAAAAGTTCGCCGCTTTTTGCACCTTAATCCCTAATCCCTAATCCCTAGTCACTAATCCCTAGTCCCTAGTCACTAGTCACCAGTCACTAAAAAACATGCAAAAAGAGCCGACTGAAATACAGCCGGCTTGAAATGCAGCAATCAGATGATCGATCAGATGTCTCTGTTTACTTTATGAGAACGAAGGCAACGAGTGCAGACATTCATTCTCTTGACCTGTCCGTCAACCAGTACGCGAACTCTCTGGATGTTCGGTTTCCAGGTTCTCTTTGTTTTCAAATGGGAATGGGATACATTGAATCCCGTAGCGGTTCCCTTGCCGCAAACTTCACAATAGTTAGCCATGTGCTACACCTCCTTGCACTTCCGCGATTGCAACATTCATACTATATCACAACTCTTTTTTTTACGCAAGTATTTTACAGCAGAGTATTTGAAGAATTATAATAGGAGAAAAGAGATAGGGGGTCAGGTTCGGGATTCAGGGTTAGCCCATGGGGCGTATCGCCCTTTGATTGCGAATGAAAGCTCTGCTCGCCAGTGACTAGTGACTAGTGACTAGGAGACATCCGGCTCCCGTATCGTCATTTCGAGCGAAGCGAGAAATCTTTTTTATTCGCGGTCTGGGACTCACGCTTTCCCCACATGTGCCTCGCACCTCTCCAGTTTCCTCATCTGTCTTTCATACCGCCAGTGCCCTATCCGCCCCTACGGGGCACCTTCCCCTCGAGGGGAAGGCTGACGATACGGGAATGCCATCATCTGACATTGCGGCGAAGCCGCCACTACAAGTTTGAAAGCAGAAAGAACAATCTCTCCCTTATATGAATTCTCATAGGTTCAACAGGTTCACTGGTTTGCCGCTTTCGTGAATACCATATCTTCAAAACTCCGCGGCGCTTTCCTATTTTTATGCGCCGCACCGCCCCCCGTTGAACCCGTAGAACCCGCTCCCCCTCTTTCGCAAACAATCAAGGGGCACCACGCCCCTAGGGCTAACCCTGAACCCCGAACCCGTAACCATTCAAAGGAGGTCATCCATGAAACTATCTGATTCCGTCCAGTACCTGAAGGGCGTCGGCCCTCGGATGAAGGAGAAGCTGGAGCGCCTCGGTATTCATACCGTAGAAGATCTCCTTTCCTATTTTCCGAGGCGCTATCAGGACTGGACGAAGGTCACGCCGATGGGAGATCTCGTGCCTGATGAAGAGGCTGTGGTCTACGGAGAGGTAGTGAGCCTGAAGGAGATCCATCCCCGAAGAAGCATGTCGATCCTGAATGTCATGATCGTCGATGATACGGGCGCGGTGGTGCTCACCTATTTCAATCAGCCGTGGAAAGCCGATCTTTTTCATCGTTCGAAGCATGTGCTGGCATATGGCAAGGTGGAGTATGGCTACAACAGGAACCAGATCAGCAATGCGGAGATCGAGGCCATCGAGCCAGAGGACCTGCCGTCCTTTCAAAAGCTCGTCCCTGTATACGGACTGACCGAGGGCATCAAGACACCGCAGCTTCGGCGTATGATCGAGGGAGCGCTCGCGCTGGTGGAGGATGCGGATGAGAATCTTCCGGAGGATACCGTCCGGAGAGAGAAACTGATGGGACGGCTTGCGGCCATCCGTGCGATGCACGATCCGAAGGACTGGGCCGAGCAGAGAGAAGCGCGCCGGCGGATCGCATTTGAAGAATTGTTCTTCATGCAGGCAGGCGTCCTGCTCCTGCGTAAAAAGAGAGAAGAGGGGAGAGAGAGCATCAAGTGCGCGCCATCCGGTGAGCTCGTCAAGAGGGTGCGCGAGCAGTTCCCCTTCCGGCTGACCGAGGGGCAGCAGCAGGCCTTTCGCGATATCGAGGACGATATGGAAGGGCTCATCCCGATGAACCGCCTGGTGCAGGGGGATGTCGGGAGCGGCAAGACCGCTGTCGCGGCACTCTCGCTCGCCAAGATCGTAGAGAATGGCTATCAGGGCGCACTCATGGCACCGACCGAGGTCCTGGCAGGGCAGCACTATGAGACATTCCAGCATTTCTACGAAGGCCTTCCCATTCGCGTTGCTTACCTCTCCGGAAATACGAAGGCATCTGAGCGCCGCGAGATCCTGAAGCAGCTGGCAGCAGGCGACATCGATGTACTGATCGGCACGCACGCCTTGCTTGAGAAGGATGTCCTCTTTGCCCATCTGGGTCTTGTCATCACCGATGAGCAGCACCGCTTCGGCGTGAAGCAGCGAAAGGCATTAGAAACGAAGGGTGGCTCGCCGCACATCCTCGTCATGACGGCGACACCGATCCCAAGGACCATGGCGCTCTCCGTTTATGGCGATCTCGATGTTTCAGCCATCCGCGGGATGCCGCCGGGAAGACATCCGGTGAAGACTTACGCCATCGGGAGTCAGATGCTCCAGCGTGTCTTTCGCTTCATGGGACGGGAAATGGAAGCGGGACATCAGGTGTACGTGGTCTGCCCGCTCGTCGAAAAGAGTGAGAAGCAGGATCTCGCCTCGGCCGTCTCCGTGTATGAAGAGCTGCGTGACCGCATATTCCCCATGTTTCCCGTGGGCCTTGTCCATGGGCGGATGAAGAACAGCGAGAAAGAGGCGGTCATGCAGGCTTTCCACCGGGGAGAGAAGAAGCTCCTCGTCACCACATCCGTCATCGAAGTCGGCGTCAATGTACCCAATGCCACCATCATGTTCGTCTACGGAGCCGATCGCTTCGGCCTTTCGCAGCTGCATCAGCTCCGCGGCCGTGTCGGGCGCGGGGAGGCGCAGGCTTACTGCATCCTCTACTCGGATAATCAGAATGAGATCACCCAGCTCAGGATGAAGCTGATGTGCGAGATCCAGGATGGCTTCCTTCTGTCTGAAAAAGATCTCATCCTGCGCGGCAGCGGTGAATTCTTCGGCTATCACCAGCATGGCATGCCGGACCTCAAGGCGGCAGATATCGTGAAAGATCTCCCGCTCCTCGAAAAAGCGAGAAAGGAAGCGCAAAACGCCATGGAGCGGGGGATGGATTTCAGGAAAGAACTCGCGCATCGATTTGGAGGGGCGTTCCTTGAAAAATTGGGGGGAGAAGTGACTGGTGACTGGTGACTAGTGGCTAGGGATTAGGAGCCTCAAGTGACTTGTGACTAGTGACTGAAATGCCACCTTCGGGTATCGCCACCATCTATACTCCGCGGCGCTTCCATATTTTTAAGCGCCGCACCACCATTTCGCATTTCGTATTTCTAATTTCTAATTTCTCATTCAAGCGAGGCTTTCAACCGTAATCAAGGGGCGCTCTGCCCCACAGGCTAACCTTGAACCTTCAAAAATCATACAAGACACAGCTCTGTGATTTATGGTATAATGTTTTAATTGAAAAGAATGCACCTCTTTGGCATATGAGGGAATGCGGATCCTAAAGGTCTGCATTTCCGGGCTAGAGAGATAGACATGACATCACATAAGTAACCAAAGTTTTTGAATGGAGGCTATGATGAGAGAAGACAAATTTGGCAAGCAGGGACTGACTTTTGATGATGTGCTGCTGATCCCGGCACATTCGGATGTCCTTCCGCGCGACGTAGATGTACGCACCCACCTTACACAGAATGTCACACTGAATATTCCGGTCATGAGCGCCGGCATGGATACCGTCACTGAAGCAGAAATGGCGATCGCCATGGCGCGCGAGGGCGGTATCGGTGTCATTCACAAGAACATGAGCATTGATGAGCAGGCCAGAGAAGTGAAGCTGGTCAAGCGTTCGGAACACGGCATCATCGTGGATCCGATCTACCTCGCTCCGGACAACACCCTGTCGGATGCGGACGAACTGATGAACAAATACCATATTTCCGGTGTGCCGATCACAGAGAATGGCAAACTGGTCGGCATCATTACGAACCGTGATATGCGTTTCGAGACGGATCTGTCCCGTCCGATCAGCGACATCATGACTTCGAAAGGTCTGATCACCGCTCCGGAACATACCACCATGGAAGAAGCGAAACGCATCCTGCAGGCGCACCGCATCGAAAAACTGCCGCTCGTGGACGATGACGGCCATCTGAAAGGCCTCATCACCATCCGTGATATCGAAAAGATGAGAAAATTCCCAAATTCGAACAAAGACTCTGACGGCCGCCTGAAGGTGGCTGCTGCCATCGGTGTCACTTCGGACGTGGAAGACCGTGTCGAAGCGCTTCTCGATGCCAAAGCAGATGTCCTTGTCATCGATACCGCACATGGTCACAGCGAAGGCGTGCTGCAGACCATCCGCCGCCTGCGCAAAGCATTCCCGCATCTGGAACTCATCGCCGGAAATGTCGCGACCTATGATGCGACCAAGGCACTGATCGAAGCCGGCGTATCCGCTGTCAAAGTCGGCATCGGACCTGGCTCCATCTGCACGACCCGCGTCATTGCGGGCATCGGTGTACCGCAGATCACAGCGATCTATGACTGCGCGAAAGCAGCCGAAGGCACCGGCATCCCGATCATCGCTGACGGCGGCATCCAGTACTCCGGTGATATCGCAAAGGCCCTTGGCGCCGGTGCGTCCTGCGTCATGCTCGGCAACCTCCTCGCAGGTACGGAAGAAGCTCCTGGCGAGATGATCATTTATCAGGGCAAGAATTACAAATCCTACCGCGGCATGGGCTCTCTGGGGGCTATGCAGGCTGGCAGCAAGGACAGATATTTCCAGCAGAATGCGAAGAAACTCGTACCGGAGGGTATCGAAGGCCGCATTCCTTACAAAGGACATGTCTCCGACGTCCTCTTCCAGCTCATTGGCGGTCTCCGTGCATCCATGGGCTACTGCGGTGCGAAGAACATCAAGGCCATGAATGAAGACACTCAGTTTATTCAGATTACCGGCGCAGGTCTGCGTGAAAGCCATCCGCATGATGTCAGCATCACCAAGGAAGCACCGAACTACAGCGTAAAATGATAGATATAGAAAAATCCTCGCACAATGTGATGGACGTCACGGTCTATGCACTCACCATGCAGGAAGTCCTCCAGTGGGCGAAAGAAGGGATGGGGGATGAAAAGCCCCGCCTCATTGCCACGGCCAATGCAGAAATGATCATGCAGGCGCAGGAAGACAAGGAGCTCGGGCGCATCCTGAATCGTGCCGACCTCGTCGTTCCTGACGGAGCCGGTGTACTTTGGGCGGGAGAAACTCTCGGCACTCCCTTTCCGGAACGCGTGACCGGTGCAGACCTGTCTGTCGAGCTGCTAAAGATTGCATCGAAAGAAGGCTGGCCCGTCTATTTCTTGGGCGGTGCGCCCGGCGTCGCGAAGAAGGCGGCCGATCGTTTCCAGAAGTCCCATGGGGAGATCCGACTCGTGGGCTGCCATGACGGCTACTTCGACGAAGAAGAAGAGAAACGGATCATCAAAGACATCCGGAAAAGCGGAGCCAGGCTGCTCCTGGTAGGCCTCGGCGTCCCGAAGCAGGAGAAATGGCTCTATCGTCATAAGGACGAGCTTGGACCCGTGCTGGCCATGGGCATCGGCGGCGTCTTCGATGTCATGAGCGGAAATCTGAAACGCGCCCCGCTCTGGATGCAGAAGAACCGCCTCGAGTGGGCGTATCGACTCTACCTGCAGCCCTCCCGCATCGGGCGCATGATGGCCATCCCAAAATTCATGATGGCTGTCAAGAAGTGGAAGAGGGAGAGAAAGTAATGAGGGATTAGGGATTAGAAATCTCAAGTGGCTGGTGACTAGTGACTAGGGATTAGTAGCTAGGGATTAGGCTTGCGATACGAGAAAACCGCTAGTTTCAAACCTCCGCGGCGCTTCCATGGCTTTATGCGCCGCACCACCATTTCTAATTTCTAATTGCTCATTCAATCGAGGCTTTCAAACGTAATCAAGGGGCGGCACGCCCCCCGGGGCTAACCCTGAACCCTGAACCCTTAACCCTTAAACCCAACATATTCATTTAGGAGTCAGTGATGCTGAAAAAACCAATCATTCTACCGGAAGGATACCCTTTTATCATCGTGGCACTCCTTCTTGGCGTGATCGGACTCTGGATGAAATGGTACTATGCTGCCGTCGTGCCCTTTGTACTTGCAGTATACTTCACCTATTTCTTCCGCTGTCCTCCCAGAAATGATAAAATCACTCCGGGTGATGATGTCCTCGTCTCTCCGGCGGACGGCACCGTCGTGGACGTGTGCCATGACGCGAAGGAAGACATGTTTCTGGGACAGACCTGTCATAAAATCACCATTTTCCTTTCTATCTTCGACGTACACTGCAACCGCAGCCCGATGGAAGGGAAGATCACCTACCAGTCCTATACACAGGGCAAATTCCTGCCTGCGTATGAGGAAGGGGTAGGCTTTGAAAATGAACGCGGTGCCATCGGGATCACGGGCAAGAACCGATCCATCCTGGTCATCCTCATCGCGGGGATCCTGGCACGACGCGTCGTTTCCTGGAAAAATCTGGGAGACAGCCTGAAAAAAGGCGAACTCTACGGTATGATCAAATTCGGCTCCTGCACGGAGCTCTACATCCCGGGAGACTGTGAGATCTGCGTCAAAAAAGGCGACAAAGTACGCGGCGGCCTGACCGTCGTAGGGAGGCTGAAATAAGTTGAATAAATCTTGGATTGCCAATGGAGTCACAGCGGCCAATGCATTCTTTGGCGGCTTATCCATAATGATGTCTATCGAAGGTCACTGCGACCTCGCAGCGATTTTCATACTGATCGCGATGGTGGCTGATGCACTGGACGGGAGAGTCGCCCGTGCGCTGCACACCGCCGGCCCCATGGGCGTCGAGCTCGACTCCCTCTCCGATGATATTTCCTTCGGCATCGCAGCCGGTGCGCTCATTTACTCCTACCAGCTCCATGAGCTTGGCTGGGTGGGCATCATTCCCTGCGCCCTCCTCGGTACCTTCTGTGCCTTCCGTCTGGCACGCTTCAATGTGAAGGTCACATCCGTTCATGGCTACTTCGAAGGACTGCCCTGCCCGACGACCGGCGTCATCATTTCTGCTTACGTGCTCTCCGGTGCGAAAGTCTGGAACTGGCTTATCGTCCTCTGGGTCCTTCTGCTCGCCTTCCTCATGGTGAGCGAGATCCACTACCCGGATAACAAAGGCGCAAGCGCAGACCAACTGCATGTGCCCGCAGTGCTGATCTGCCTTGCCTTCTTCGTCATCGCGACCATCTTCTATTGGCCGATCTGGGCGGCTGCCATCTGCGCTGCCTACATCCTCTTCGGCATGATGAATACCTACCTCAACCGCAGAAAAGGCAAACGGAAAGCTATCAGAAGAAAACAGAAAAGAGCACCTGAGGACATCGAACAATGAACCACTACCTCGATATAATCATGTTTCCGATACAGATCATCGTCGGGATTTTTACCATCTACTATACGGTGATCGCGTTATTCGGCATGTGGCATCGAAAAGAAACGAATCTGGCTGCTCCGAAGAGCCGCTTCGCCATCGTCGTACCGGCGCATAACGAAGCCATGGTCCTGGGGGATCTGCTGGACAACCTTCGCATCCTGAAATATCCGAAAGAACTCTATGACGTCTTCGTCATCGCAGACAACTGCACCGACAATACCGCTGACATCGCGCGCGCCCATGGCGCCCACGTCTTCGAAAGAGAAAACAAGGAACTCGTCGGCAAAGGCTATGCCATGGACTGGGTCTTCCCGAAGATCTTTGCACTGGATAAGAAATATGACGCTTTCTGTGTCTTCGACTCCGACAACCTTGTCCATCTGGATTTCCTTGCCGTCATGAACAATCGTCTCCTCAAAGGACAGAAAGTCCTGCAGGGCTACCTCTCCGCGAAGAATCCGACCGACACCTGGGTCTCCGGCACCTTCGCCATCGCCTTCTGGACCATCAACCACCTCTGGCATCTCGGCAAGTACAATATGGGCCTCTCCTCCTGTCTCGGCGGCACTGGCATGTGCATCGCTTCCGATATCGTCAAGAAATACGGCTGGGGCTGTGACTGCCTGACCGAAGACATGGAATTCGCCATGAAATGCCTCTCTCACGGCATCCGTACCTGCTGGGTACATGACGCCATCATTTACGATGAGAAGCCACTCTCCTTCATGGCCTCCTGCCGCCAGAGAAAACGCTGGGCGCAGGGCCAGTTCGACTGCTCCGAGCGCTACATCCCGATCCTTTGGAAAGAAGGATGGAAACGTCACAGCATCGTCATCTTAGACGGCATCATGCAGCTCCTGCAGAACTACTTTCTCCTCGTCTCCACCTTCTACCTTCTGATGACCTACATCAATATGTTCTACCCCTGCTTTACGGTCATCCTCTACAACGATGTGCTGGTGCCGCACCAGTTCTGGGCGATCTTGGGATTCATCCAGTCCGTCGTCCCATTGATCGTTCTCCTTCAGATCAAGGTGCCTTGGAAGATCTACCTCTACTGGCTCATCTACCCTGTCTTCATGTACTCATGGATCCCCGTCACCATCCTCGGATGGAAGGATCGCCATGAGAAAGGCTGGGTACATACCATTCACACCAGAAGCATGCACTTCGAGCAGGCCAGCCTTACCAGAAAGAAAGAAATCGACTCTTGAAACTAAGCCAAAGAACCACGGTAAGCCGTGGTTCTTTTTTGTTGTTTGGCGGTGATTGGTGACTAGTATTGCGTTTCCCTAAATAACTGGCATGTAAGTCAACTTCGAAATCAAGTGAGGAATGAGGAGTTAGGAGTGAGGAGTGAAGGTACGGCGCATAAAATGAGGAAGCGCCGCGGAGTTTTATATAAATAATGGATAAACTGTTTTATATAATGAAGGGGGGGATTGGGGCACTATATGAATGGTGTGCCCCTACCGGCACTTCTCACTAAGTCCAGAAGCTGACAAATCGCTATACTAGTGACTGGTGACAAGGAATTCACCGTCATCCTGCGCAGACGAAAACGGCGTATGTGCGATAGCCGCACGCGGAACAAGCGTCGAAGGATCTTGCGATGAATATGGCTTGCTGCCTGCTTGATAGAAAATCGAGAAAATAGGTAAAATCAATATTTGAAAACTTTGGAAAATATGCAATTTAGCAGAAATAAAACTTTGGATAATGTGCTATAATCGAAGCAGGAAAATGATTCAAAGGAGGGCCCCATGAGACGAAAAATATATGACACACTGCTTGCATGGAAAAAAGAAGGCGGCAAGACTGCCCTTTTGATCGATGGGGCGCGCCGCGTTGGTAAAAGTTACGTGGCAGAAGAATTTGCGAAAGCGGAATACAAAAGTTACATTCTCATTGATTTCAACCGTGCCTCAAAAGATGTGACAGACCTTTTCGACCGCTACCTTGATGACCTCGATACGCTTTTTCTCTATCTCTCGACCTACTACAATGTCCGCCTCTATCCGCGGGAAAGCCTGATCATTTTCGACGAAGTTCAGCTCTGTCCCCGGGCTCGCTCCGCGATCAAGTACCTGGTCCGGGACGGGCGCTACGATTACCTTGAGACAGGCTCCCTCATGAGTATCCGGAAGAACGTGAAGGACATTCTGATCCCCTCCGAAGAGCGACACCTCCAAATGTTTCCGCTCGACTTTGAAGAGTTCCTATGGGCCTTGGAAAATGAACAGTTTATGCCGCTTGTGGCCCGCTGCTTTGCAAAGAAGACGCCCATGGGTCAGGCACTTCATCGCAAAGGCATGGATTACTACCGGCAGTATATGATCGTCGGCGGCATGCCTCAGGCGGTCAATGCCTACGTCGAAAGCCGTGACTTTACAAAAGTGGATCAGGTGAAGCGAGATATCCTTGCACTCTATCGCGCAGACATCGCCAAGCACGCGGCCGGATGTGAAATGAAAGTCACACAGATTTTCGACGACATCCCTGCGCAGCTTGCAAGGCACGAAAGAAGATTCCGCTTCTCTGCCCTGCGAAAAGGGGCTGCTGCCAGAAATTATGAAGACGCCCTCTTCTGGTTGACCGATGCCATGATTGTCAACGCCTGCTACAATACCACCGCGCCCGATATCGGGCTGAAACTCAATATGGACAGACTCACCCTCAAATGCTATATGGCAGATACCGGCCTCCTCATCAGCCACAGCTTCGACGAGAACAGCCTCGTCAGTGAGGAAATCTATAAGAAAATCCTCTTCGATAAACTCGAAGTAAACATGGGGATGATCGTAGAGAACATGACTGCCCAGATGCTTCGCGCTGCCGGGCACAAACTCTATTTCTACTCGAATCCATCCAAAACAGACAAAGACGAGCGGATGGAAATTGATTTTCTCATAGCCAAGAGCAAGATCACGAATGCGCACAACATCTCGCCGATCGAAGTGAAGTCAAGCAAGAACTATACGCTGACCTCGCTCAAAAAATTCATCAAGCGTTTCTCCAGTGAGCTCCACACACCCTACGTCCTCCATCCGGCGGATCTGAAAGAGGAGAATGGGATCATCTATTTGCCGCTCTATATGACGCCTTTTTTATAAATGACGGAGATCACTATTTCCTTAAGATTTGCGCCAATCTGTCTTGCGCACGAGACAGAAAAGGGGGGTGTAATATTGTCTTATGGATGAGACAATATTACACCCCTTTTCCGTTCTGTGGAGGAGACAAGATGAATAAAAAATCATACAGGAAGTGCTGGCAGACCAGTGGGAGACGGTGCAGGAGCAGGGGTTTCTTACTCGTGCTTTCGACTGGGAGGAGAATCTGAACTACTGCCTTGTGGGTATTCGAAGGGCAGGGAAATCCTATCTTCTGATTTAGCGCATCCACGAGCTGCTGAAGGAAGGCGTCCCAGAGGATCACATTCTCTATGTGAATTTCGAAGACGAACGATTGCCGGAGCTGACGGCGGAGGAGCGCGCGCAGTATGCGGCGGGGCACTGCGAGGTGTGTCCGCATTGCCGTGGCCCGGTGCCGGATGTCGTGGGGCTGAAGTATTGCCCGCATTGCGGCTTCGAGGTCTCGACAAAGAAGAATCGGCAGGCGTTCTGGGGGAAGTTCTTCTATTGTCTCTTTGTGGCGATCTTGATGATCGCACTTTTTGTCATGATGTAGGATGTGAAACGTCCGCTTCTTGCTTTGCGGGGGAGCTTCTGGGATGTTTGTCGTCCCTTACTCGTTTGCGAAAGAGGGGGAGCAGGTTCTATAGGCTCAGAAGGTTCAACGGGGTTGGTGCGGTGCTTTTCGTCATCCTGAGCGGAGGAAAACGTCGGATGTTAAAAAACGGCTTATCTGAAACAGGAGAACTGAGTCGAAGGATCTAAGCGCCGCGGAGTATAAATAGGGCGATGCCCGAAGGTCGGAGATCACAGGCTTCCCGTTTGAGCATTTCCTGACATTGGCCGTTTGACCGCGAATGACAAAGATTTCTCGCTTGCGCTCGAAATGACAGTACGAGAAAGTCACCAGTCACAAGTCATAAGTCGCCCTGCGCCCATCCCTGCCTGCTCATCCCTGCTCCCCACCTTTTCTTGCGTCGGGGCGGGTGAGTCTCCGCCTCTTATTATCTCCTTATAGCTCTCTTGAAAAGATGGTAAAATGAAACCCTGGAACTTATTATACGAGAAAGAGGACTGGTAAGAGATATGAGACAGAAGGGGAACAACTTTGTGGAGTATGCCCTCATGCTGGGTCTGGTGGTCGGGATCGGATGGGGCGTTTGGGGGTCTTACGGAGACGGGATCCCCGGGATCTTTGGCTCCGCCGCAGAGCTTCTTCAAGCGGGGAGCAAAAGTACGGAGCAGAAGGTTTATGACCGTCATATGAAGTGGCTGCAGGATACGCTTAAAGATACGAAGGCTGGGTTCCAGTCATTTGCTGGCTACATGAACGGACCGAATGGAAACTATTTCGATCAAAGAAAAGGCCCGGAGTTTACGACGGAGAATGGGCTGATCGATAGTGACAGTAAGTCGAATTTTGTGAAAAAGATCGATTACCGTGCGCTCCAAAATGACAGCTGGGCGATGGTCGGTTATAAGGAAAATGGCCAGCTGTACTATGCGGTCTCCATTTACAGCCCGGATAAGAATGGCGGGAAGACATTGGCCGAGCAGACGGTGGGGACGAAGGTCACGACGGATGTGTATCGGGTGAATCCTGCTACGGGTGAGATCCTGCGTCTGGAGAAGAATGGCTCGATGCAGGTGGCAGAGAACACACGAAAGGATGGATCTGGATCTACGTATCATGTCCTTCGTGATCTGAAATGAGAAGTACAGAGAGAAACGCACAGGCTTTTCCGCCTGTGCGTTTTGTGTAGAGGAATGCCGCTTTCGCCTTCCTTTTCTTCTACGAACTGTCATACAAATATGCTATAATGAAGCGATGTATATTTTTGATTGAGGTGCAATATGACTGACTTAGAAGAAATCAAACGCCGCCGGACGTTTGCGATCATTTCCCACCCGGATGCCGGCAAGACGACATTGACGGAAAAATTACTGCTTTACGGGGGTGCGATCCATCTCGCTGGCTCCGTCAAGGCGAGGAAGACGGCGCGCTATGCGGTGTCTGACTGGATGGAAATCGAAAAACAGCGCGGGATCTCTGTCACGAGCTCGGTGCTGCAGTTCGACTACCAGGGCTGCCGCATCAATATCCTGGATACCCCGGGGCATGCGGACTTTTCGGAGGATACCTACCGCACGCTGATGGCCGTCGACTCGGCGGTCATGGTCATCGATGTGGCAAAGGGCGTCGAAGCGCAGACGAAGAAGCTCTTCAAGGTCTGCTCGGATCGCGGGATCCCGATCTTCACCTTCGTGAATAAGATCGACCATTTTGGTAAGAATCCGTTCGATTTAATGGCGGATATTGAAGATGTGCTTGGCATCCGCTCCTGCCCGATGAACTGGCCGATCGGTGTGAACGGTGACTACACGGGCATCTATGACCGTGAGACGGAGATGTGCCATATCTTCATCAAGGACAATGCCCATGGCGTGAAGAAGCTGGAAGTGATCTCCGGCAAGATCGATGACGAAGCCATCGTTTCTCAGGTCGGGCAGGAAGTTTTGGATGCGCTCCGTGATGATTTGGAACTTCTTGATGAAGCGGGCGATCCCTTCGATGCGGAAAAAGTCGCAAAAGGGGAGCTGACACCGATGTTCTTCGGATCGGCTATGACGAATTTCGGCGTACAGCCATTTCTGGAGAAATACCTCGAGCTTGCGCCGCCGCCGGAAGCGAGAAAGACGCTGGAAGGCACCATCGAGCCGGAAGATCCGGCGTTCTCCGGCTTCATTTTCAAGATCCAGGCAAATATGGACCCGAAGCATCATGACCGTGTTGCTTTCATGCGTATCTGCTCGGGCGTCTTCGAGAAAGGCATCACCGTCCTGCATCGCCAGAGCGGCAAGATGCTCCGTCTCTCCCAGCCGCAGCAGTTCCTCGCGACGGAAAGACAGACGGTCGAGAAAGCCTACCCGGGCGACATCATCGGTCTTTTCGATACCGGTGAGCTCGGTGTCGGCGATACCGTCTGCGAGAAGAAGCATCCGGTCACCTTCATTGATTTCCCAGTTTTCCCGCCGGAGCTTTTTGCCCGTCTGTCTCCGGAAAGCAGCATGAAGAGAAAGCAGTTCCTGAACGGTGTCTCCCAGCTCGCGCAGGAAGGGGCGATCCAGGTCTACAAGCAGCCTTACGTCATGGAGTCTTTCATCATCGGCGCTGTCGGCCAGCTGCAGTTCGAAGTCATGAAGTACCGCTTGGAAAATGAATATAATGTCCATGTGAATCTGGAGCCGCTCTCCTACACCGCAGCCCGCTGGACAGAAGGGGATGTCCCACCGGAAGAGCTTATTGGCATCGACAATGCGATGGTCGTCTATGACCGCCGCGAGCGTCCCGTCTACCTTCTGCCGAATGCATGGCAGGCCGGCTGGCTCGCCCAGAGAAATCCGAAAGTCACTTTCCTTGAAAGCCCGCCGCTCGGCGTAGCGAGACTGGAAGGGAATTAAATGAGAAATTAGGAATGAGGAATTAGGAATGAAGGTGGCGGCTTTACCGCTGAGCAGGAATCGCCTTCCCCTCGAGGGGAAGGTGCCCCGAAGGGGAGGATAGGGTACTGGCGATATGAAAGAGAGCGGGGGAATGCGTCTCAAGTACGTCGTTTATGAGAGCACCCGAGCGCCGCTCTGCGTCGATTTTTGTAAACGGCGATGCCCGCATTCCGCGCGCTAGTCGCTATCCTTAGTCACCATTTCCTCTGATCAATGAAAACGTCCGCCGTCCGGCGGGCGTTTTTGCATGCATTTTTCATTTCAAATCTTTGCGGAGACTATGGTATACTAAATGCGAATATGGTTTTTCGTGGCTGGTGATGGGAATTGCGTTTCATAAATAACTGGCAGTTAAATTGACCATCCAATCAAGTGAGAAGTTTGAGGTGAAGGCTTAGCGTATAAAATATGGAAGCGGCGCGGAGTTTTATATAAATCATGAATAGACTGTTTTATAAAATGAGAGGTATTGGGGCGCTATATGAATTGTGCGCCCCTTCCTCCACTCCTAACTCCTCACTCCTCACTCCTAACTCACATGAGGTGATACTATGACTTTTTTTGATCGACTGCTTTCCCGCATCAAGAATGAGCGCGGGGCGTACCTGGTATTTTTTGCGATATTGATCCCGATCCTTTTCGGCTGCGCGGGGCTCGCGGTGGACCTCGGGAATGGCTTTGCCCGTCACGCGCGCCTGCAGAAGGCGGCGGACGCGGCGGTGCTTGCGGCGGCGTATGTGTATGACAAGGATGATGTGACTGACCTCAAGACGGTGGCGCATACGTACCTAGAGGCGAATTTATATGCCGACAGTGCTATGAGGGATAACTATAAAATTGATAAGATTACCAAGCGCGTGTATGGCGATGGAACTGATGAGACGAAGGGGGTTCTCCTTTCTCTCTATGTATCACAGAATGTAGATACGACGTTTATGAGAATTTTGGGATTGCAGAAGATTCCAGTTAGTGTAGAGGCGACAGCGCGTCTTGTGCCTGATAGTCCGATTACAGGTGATCCAGGGGTTTTCGGATTTACTATGGTGGCTGGATATAGCGGACCTGTTGAGAACTTTTGGGATTTGAATAAGAATGCTATTTATATCAATAGCGATAATGTGTATATTCATGGCAAGATACATAGTAATGGACCGATTAGTATTGATCATAATAATAGTGGGGATAAGCGTTCTGTTTTCATTGAGAAAGGGGCATTTAGCTCTTCCGCCAAAACGGACTTAGAACTATGGTCACATAGCCAAAATGTTGACTGGGAGCATGAAAATAATACTGGACCAAAGGATAATGGATTTTATAATAATGATACAATGTTACGCCCACGAGATCCGCCAAATAGGAATGACCCATTTATCTATAATCCGCCACCAGGACATCAAGATCCTGGATCGTGGGCTCATTTTAATCGTTTTGGTTATGATGATGGAACTAGTCAGGGACAAGACGTTTTGGCCTCGAATACATACGTGGATAAGATTAATATTGCAATGGAAAAGGACAATTCATCCGTAGAGAAAGTCTATCAGTATGTGGAAAAATATAGAAATGAATTTTCTCGAACTGGCGGATTGTATCGAAAGGATGAGTCATCATGTAAATCTGGAGAAGAAAGCATATATTTAGATACAGATGGTCGCTACGATTCTGCGGGTTCAGGGCATGGTTTTAGTGTGGAAAACCATAAACAGTACAAGATTATTATTACCGATGGTGATATCACTGTGAAGCAAGGGAATTGTAATACGAGTTGGACTAATATGACGATCATTTCACTTCATGGGAATGTCACTGTCAATGCAAATGAAATGAATGATCGATTCAAAGCGATCATATATGCGCCGAACGGGTGTGTTCGCTACTATCATAAAGTGGATTTTGAAGGAAGTATTGTAGCCAAACATATCTATTCAGATGTGTGGGATCGCTCATTTTACTGGAATCCATTTCAGTTTGGGGATCATGGAGAGAGTGGTGACTCTGGCTCAAGTGGAACGACTGGCAGCGGCGGTGTGAAGCAAGTAAAACTTCATTCTAATGAAGATAAGGACTATTCTGGGATTGAAATCTCTATTTAGGGTAGTGCATAAAAAAGAGGGAAGCCTTGACAGGTTTCCCTCTTTTTGCGTGCTATTTGCCATGCATCACGAAATTATATATAAAAGTGTGATAGAAATCACGCTTATATATATAATTTCGTGATTCTACGTTTTTTCCATACCATACTATCAGAATTTCCTTTAACGGGAAGGGCTCCCTGTGCTCCGCTATGCATATAAGTCATGGTATAATTATAAAGAGAAACTTTGCCCGCTGTTTACGTGCTTTTTACGGGAGTGGGCTATCATTAAAAGGTATGCTTCTGCGTGTGGCCTGTTTCATCGCGCACCAGCCCGGTACGCCCCGCGGGCTAACGCTGACGCTTCGCTTGAATGAGAAATGAAGGTGGCGGTGATGAGTAGCTAGGGATTAGGGGTTGGGGATTAGGAGCAAGCGGTGATTGAAGTAGCGCAATTGGTACACGGATCGTTCTGCAAGAAGATCTCTCGGCTACGCTCGAGATGACGGAGGCGCGAAGTGCTATCAAAACTCCGCGGCGCCTCATTATTTTCTGTGCCGCACCACCACTTCTCACCCCTAACTTTTACATTTCATTTTTACGGATATATGGGATTACAAGATACCCACTGTTTATAAGGAGCAAGCGGTGATTGGAATAGCGCAATTGGTACACTGATCGTTCTGCAAGGAAGATCTCTCGGCTACGCTCGAGATGACGGCGGCGCGAAGTGCTATCAAAACTCCGCGGCGCTTCATTATTTTCTGCGCCGCACCACCACTTCTCACTTCTCACTTCTCACTCCTCACTCCTAACTTTTACGTTTCATTTTTACGGATATATGGGATTACAAGATACCCGCTGTTTATAAAAGGAGGGCCACTTATGTCGGAACAAAAGCCGCTCATTTACGGTATCATTCACATCGGCTCGTCGAATCTGTCTCTTCGCATCGTGGAGTACAAGAATGTCAATGAAGTCCGTGTCATCGAGTCCGTGAGGAAGGATACGAACTTTGGGGAAGAGGTATTCAATCATAAGAATCTGTCTTTCGCTTCGATCCGGAAGCTCTGCCGCATGCTGAATGGCTTGAAGCAGCTGCTGTCGGATTATCAGGTGAAGGTATATGCGGCGTATGCGACAGCGGTTTTCCGTGAGGCGGATAACTGCCGCTCGATTCTGGATCTGATCCGTGTCAAGACGGGATTCAATGTGCAGGTCGTGGACATGCCGCAGGAGATCTATTTCAAGCATTTCGGCCTTTCGTACCAGCTGAAGCAGCATAACCGGGCGGCGAATGAGCGTCTGGGGAAGAATTTCCTCTTCGTCGACATCACGTCGGGGTGCGTGGGGCTGACGGTGTGGGAGAAGGGCTCGCTCTGTTACCAGCACAATGTACACATCGGGACGCTGCGTCTTTTGGAGACGTTCACGACGAACCAGCGCGAGTCGCGCTATTTCCCGGAAGCGCTGGCGGAGTACATCCATGCGATCATGGAGCCGCTCTGGGTATCAATCAGAAAGTATGACATCGATACGGTCGTTCTCTCGGGCCGTGAGGCGAGGATCGTCGCGATGCTCTTGCACCATGACCTTGACCAGCGGGATATTGCAGAGGTGAAGCCGCAGGAATTCGGCAAGGTGTATGACGAGGTGGGGAAATTCTCCACTTCGATGATCATGCAGAAGTATCACATCAGTGAGGCATGGGCGCTCACTGTCTCGCCGACGCTGCATATTTATCAGGAGATCCTGAATGCGATCCCTGTGAAGCATGTAGTCATGATGGGGATGACCTTCGTGCGCTCGGCATCGCTCTTCTATGGGGCGCAGAAGACGAATGATCCGGCGCTTGCGTACATGCGCGCGCAGAATCTGGAGCTGACGCGCTCGATCGCGGCCGACTATTACTATGAACCGGTGCATGCGAAGGCGATGGAGCTCTACAGCAAAGTGATCGTGCAGGCCTTTGACCGCGGAAATGGGCTCAATGACCGTGATGAATTCCTGCTTCGCATGGCGATCATCCTGTACCAGATCGGGAAGTATGTGAATCTGCTGGGCTCGTCCATGCAGGCGTGGAATATGGTCCGCGGGACGGATATTTTCGGGATCTCCGACCGAGAGAAGGATATCGTGGCGTGCATCGTCTACTATGATCACAAGGGGATCCCGAATGATGACGATGAGCCATTCCGCATCCTGTCGGATGAGTCGAAGATGACGGCGCTGAAGCTGATAGCCATCTTCCGTCTGGTCCGTGCGATGGATATGTCGAGGAAGCAGAAGCTGAAAGATCTTTCGGCACATATCTCGGGGGATGCGCTTGTCATCGAGTATGAATCGAGTGAGGATACGGCCCTGGAGACATGGCTGTTTAATAAAGAAAAGACAATGTTTGAAACGGTATTTGGCATGGAAGCCAAATTGGAGCGGAGGTAACTATGGACGTGCAGGATAGACATCAGCATTATTATCTGAACCGCGAGCTGTCGTGGCTGCAGTTCAATCGCCGCGTACTGCAGGAAGCAGTGGATCCGAACAATCCCCTGCTGGAAAAATTGAAATTCCTGGCGATCACGAGTTCGAATCTGGATGAATTCTTCATGATCCGCGTGGCGGGGCTGAAGCACCAGAAGGAAAATGGCGTGAAGCGCCGTGACATCGCCCATATGACACCGGAGGAGCAGCTCGAGCAGATCTCCGACACCTGCCAGAAGCTCGTCGCGCGCCAGTATCGTTTCCTCCATATGATCCTGTCCGAGCTTCGCACGGAAGGGCTCTACTTCATCCATCCGGAAGATGCGACAGAAGCGCAGAAGAAATGGATGGAGGACTATTTCGAGCGGCAGGTCTTCCCAGTCGTCACGCCGATGGCCGTCGACTCCTCGCATCCGTTCCCGTTCCTCGCTTCGAAGAGCCTCAATATCGCGATGCTGCTCGAAAGGAATGAGCGTGACCTTTCGCTGGATGAGGAAAATGATATCGATGTGAAGACGGCGATCGTGCCGGTGCCATCGGTGCTCCCTCGTATCGTCCGCCTGCCGGATGATCCGGAAAAGAAGGGGCGCCACGACTTCGTCCTCTTGGAGCAGGTCATCCGTCACTTTGCTTCCCGTTTCTTTATCGGCTACGACCTCTTGGAAGCACATCCTTTCCGCATCACACGTGACGCGGATCTTGCGATCGATGAAGAAGACGCGCAGGACCTTGTCGTCGAGGTGGAGCGCCAGCTGAAAAAACGCCAGCGCGGGGAGGCCGTGCGTATCGAATTCGAAGCAGGCACCAGCCGCTTTATGCAGCGCTTCATGACGCAGGAGATGCACCTCGCGAAGGAGGATCTGTATGAGATCGACGGACCGCTCGATATGACGATGTTCTTTTCCTTCTGCGGCATCAAGGGCTACGACCGTCTCCGCTATCCGGAAGCGCATCCGCATCGCCCATGGTCCATGATCCAGCTCGAAAAGGATGGTCGAAAGAATATTTTCGAGATGATCCGTGAGAAAGATCTCCTCGTGCATCTGCCTTATGAATCCTTTGAAGACTCTGTCGTCAATTTCGTCGCTTCTGCTGCAGCTGACCCCGATGTCCTTGCCATCAAGCAGACCCTGTACCGCGTGGCTTCCTCCTCGCCGATCATTCAGGCGCTCGAAAAAGCAGCACAGAACGGCAAGCAGGTCACTGTCCTCATGGAAGTCAAGGCGCGCTTCGATGAAGCGAATAACATCCTGATGGCCCGCCGTCTTGAAAAAGCAGGCGCGCATGTCATCTATGGCTTGGTCGGCCTTAAGACACACTCGAAGTGTACGCTCGTCATCCGCCGCGAAAAGGACGGCATCCGCCGCTATGTCCATGTCGCGACCGGCAACTACAATGCATCCACAGCCAAGCTCTATACGGATCTCGGCGTATTCACCTGCAATGACCAGTTCGGCAGCGATGCTTCTGCCTTCTTCAATCTGCTCTCCGGCTACTCTGACCCGCCGCTGTGGGACTCCTTCATCGTCGCGCCGATCAATCTCCGCCAGCGCTGCATGGAGCTCATCGACCGCGAGATCGCCTTCGCCAAGCAGGGCGAGCAGGCACACATGGTCGCCAAGATGAATTCCCTCCTCGATAAGGAGATCATAGATAAGCTCTACGAAGCTTCTCAGGCAGGCGTCAGGATCGAGCTCATTATCCGAGGGATCTGCGTACTCATCCCCGGCATCCCCGGCGTCAGTGACAACATCACGGTCAGAAGCCTCGTCGGCCGCTTCCTGGAGCACAGCCGTGTCTTCTGGTTCGCCAATGGCGGTCGTGAAGAGCTGTATATCGGCAGTGCGGACTGGATGCCAAGAAACCTCAATGACCGCGTCGAACTCATGATCCCTGTGCGTGACGCTGATCTCTGCCATCGCCTGAAGACCATGGTCAATATGGAGCTCGCGGACAATCAGAAAGCGCACATCATGCAGTCTGATGGCATGTGGAAAAAGGAGATCGCACCTGCTGATAAAGTGGGCGCACAAGCCGAATTCCAGCGTATCGCGGAGAAGCGTGACTGCGAAGATGAAATGACCCTCGCGCAGAAAATGGAACCCTACATGCCTGTCTTTGGAAAAAAAGAAAAGTAAATCATGCTAAGGAAAAGCCGAAGCGAATGCTTCGGCTTTTTGCGTGACTGGTGACTGGTGGCTAGTGACTAGCGGCTAAAGGCTAAGAGCCTAAGAGACGGCAGACTCTCTCGTATTGTCATTTCGAGCGAAGCGAGAAATCTTTGTCATTCGCAAGCGATCAAGGAATGGCACGTTCCATGAGCTTTGATTCTCTATTATCCACTTTTCCTTCTGCCATCTTCTCTTTTTGGGAAAGACTTACAAAATTCAAGGATTTTGATGGGCGGATTTCCCACTTTGAATGAAAATGAGAAAGACGAAACGTCAAAGATGGGACAAAGTTGGGCTATCTCGGATGAGAAATGGAGTCGGCTCGAGGTTGACAATCGGGCAGGGGTCGAAATGCATAAAATGCGAAAGAAACGATAACATGGGAGATAGAGTGATTCATAATTTGTTAATAATCTTCAAATGTCTATTGGGGAGATACAAGATTGACAATTTGCTTGATGAATATTATTCGATAATATCAGAGAAAAATCGTGATATAACAAAAAATATAGCAAAGGATAGTGCGCGATGTATACTGGATAATATGCAAGAAATATTCGATAGATACGGAATAAATGCGAGCTGCCACCATTGTCAACATCGGAAAAATTGACAAAAAGTCTCTCTATGGTAGAATAACGGCCATAGGAGATGCATTTATGAAACCTTCAACGATGAATAAAGCGAAAAAAGTATTAGCATGTATATTGGCGGCGGCTGCCTTGGGAAGTCAGGTGAATCTTGCGGCAGCGTCTTTAGATTTTCTGGGTGCAAGTCACGCGAAGACAGTGACCGTATATGATGGGGATCACAAGCAGGTCATTTCTACGGCAGCCTCCAATTTCAAGAATGTATTAAGCGACCTCAATGTATCACTGAAGGCGTATGACACATTCTGGACAAGCACAAAGGACGTCACGGACGGCGCGGTCATTGTGGTGGAGCGAGCGGTGCCTGTTTCCATCATCGCGAATGGCAAGAAAAAGGTCGTCTATACCACGCAGCAGACGGTGCAGGGCGTGGTGAATGACGCGGGCTTCGACTGGAAGAAGATGATGCCGATCGAAGACGGTCTGATGCAGGTGAAGGAAGACATGCAGATCCACGTTGTCCCGTATACCGCGCGGAAGGTCTTCCGCAAGGAGGCGATGCCGATCCACTATAATAAGTGGTACGATGGAAGCCTCGGGGAAGATCAGGAGGTCGTCGTCCAAGAGGGGATCCCTGGCGAACGGGAAGTGGAGATCGATGAATTCATCTCCGGCGGCAAGGTCGTGAAGACGGTCATCGCGCATGCCAAGGTTCTCTCTGATGGCACGCCGGGCATCATGAAGACCGGTAAGGCAGAAGGGACGATGGGCTGGGTCGCCAATATGCATGCGAGCGCATATCATCCGAGCGATGGAGGCGGCAGCGGGATCACCGCGACAGGCACACAGGCCGGTCATGGCACGGTGGCGGTCGATCCCTCCGTCATCCCGCTCGGTACGAATGTATTCATCCCGAACTATGGCCATGCTGTCGCAGCAGATACCGGCGGTGCGATCGTCGGTAACCGCATCGACCTCTGCATGGAGTCTTTCGAGGACTGCTATAACTTCGGCAGACAGAATATCGAGGTATTTGTCAATTATTAAGGGTTCGAGGTTCAAGGTTCAGGGGTGCGACGCATAACCATATAGAAGCGCCGCGATGTATAAATAGTAGCGATGTCCGAAGGCAGCATTTCAGTGACCTTCGGGCATCGCCTTTTCTATTTTGCAGCGAAGCCGCTACTACAACCCCGAACTCCGAAGTGTGAAAGCAGGGATGAGTAGCCAGGGACTACTGACTGGTGACTAAGGATTAGCGACTGGTGACTCTCTTGTATTGTCATTTCGAGCGAAGCGAGAAATCTTCTTTGCAGACCGATAAATGATGGATGTGAGAAAGCAGAAATACGAAGCACCAAGGCGTCGTTTCCCTGCCAGTGTCAATGTGATAGTGACCGCAGTGCAAGAAAGATTTCTCGGCTACGCTCGAAATGACGATACGAGGATATCATAGTCTAAAAATTGCGGCGAAGCCGCTACCGCAACCCCGAACCCTGAACCTATTCCCCGCCAAAAACTCCCTACTGCGCGCACCCTCTCTCTCATGCTATAATAAAGCAATATATAGGAGGATACTATGCTGACAGTTTATATAGCTTTATTCGTGACCGTGCTGGATCAGCTGGTGAAATGGATCGTCCAGCAGCACATGGTCTGGGGAGAATCGATCCCGCTCATTTCCGGGGTATTTCATCTGACCTACATCATCAATCCCGGTGCGGCCTTCGGCATTCTGGCGTATCAAAGATGGTTTTTCCTTGTGATCGTCATCCTGCTCTTTGGTGCATTCTTCTTTTTCCGGAAGCGCATCCCGGAAGAGCCCCGCTATTTTTCCGCCGCGATCGGTATGCTGCTCGGAGGGGCTTTGGGAAATGCCATTGACCGTGTGCGTATCAGCGGCGTCGTGGACTTCTTCGACTTCCGCATCTGGCCGATTTTCAATGTGGCAGACATTTTCATCTGTGTCGGTGTGGCACTGATCGTATTTTATTTTTGGAGACATGAAGCATGAGTGAGAAAATTTACGTTGTGACCGAGCAAGAAGCAGGACAGCGTCTTGACCAGTTCCTGAAAGAGGCCTCCGGGCTCACCCGTTCTGAAGTGCAGAAATGGATCAAAGACGGCCGTGCGCTGCTCGCCGATGGCAGGATGATCCGCCCGAACTACCATGTGCAGACAGGCGATCAGATCTCTTTCTCCTGGGAAGAGAAGAAGGAGCTCGCGCTCATTCCGCAGGATATACCGCTTGATATCCTCTACGAAGATGAACACATGCTGGTCATCAATAAAGCACGCGGCATGGTCGTGCATCCCGGCTCGGGCAATCCGGATGGCACATTGGTGAATGCACTTCTCTTCCATGTCGGCCCTTCGCTTTTTGAGGCCTGCGAGGATCCCATACGCCCGGGCATTGTACACCGCCTTGACAAGGATACCTCAGGCGTCATGGTCGTCGCGAAGTCGAAGGAAGCCTTCCCGGTGCTGAAGGAAGAGATCGCGACGCATGAAGCGGAGCGTCACTACGTCGCCCTCGTCCATGGGCAGATGGAAGGAAATACAGGCGTCATCCGCTTCCCCTTGGGGCGCAGTACGAAGGATCGCATGAAATGGGACGTACAGCCTAAGACCGGCAAGCATGCCGTCACCCATTTCCGTGTACTTGAATTCATGCCGCATTACTCCTGGATCGAGTGCAAGCTGGAAACCGGACGTACCCACCAGATCCGCGTCCACATGGCACACATCCGCCATCCCGTCGTGAATGACCCGCTCTATGGCTGGAAGAAAGACCATTTCCCCATCGAAGGGCAGGCACTCCATTCGTGGACACTCGACATTCGCCACCCTGTGACGGGCAAGGCCCTGCACTTCGAAGCGCCGATCCCTGCTGATCTTGCGCTCTGCCTCCAGATGGCAAGAAAAGGGGAAATGTAAAGCGCGTGTTTCTCTGGAGGGAGCCTTGTATTTATCAATCCCTAGCTACTTAAGTTTGAAAGCAGGGATGAGTGGCTAGGGATTGGGGATTAGGAGTGACTAGTGACTGGTGACTGGTGACTTAAATGCCACTTTCGAGCATCGCCCTATTTATACTCCGCGGCGCTTCTATGTTTTTATGCGCCGCACCACCATTTCTAATTTCTCATTTCTAATTTCTCATTCAAGCGAAGCTTTCAAGCGGAATCAAAGGGCAGCACGTCCAAAGGGCTAACCCAGTCCCTAATCCCTAACCACCAGTCCCTAATCCCTAACCACCAGTCCCTAGTCCCTAGTCACTAGTCACTTATTTCCCCGAAAGCCGAAAGGAGAATTTCCATGATCACACGTACCATATCTGTTCCGGGATTTCGCATCGGCACGGCGCAAGACCGTGTGGGTCTTACGGGCGTGACCGTCATTTTGGCGCCAGAAGGGGGTGCGACCGCGGGGGTCGATGTACGCGGCTGCGCACCGGGGACGCGGGAGACGGATCTTCTCTCTCCGGAGAAAACGGTGCAGCAGATCCACGCCGTGGTCCTTTCCGGCGGTTCTGCCTTTGGCCTTGAAGCCGACAGCGGCGTCATGAATGCTCTTGCAGAAGACGGAGTCGGATTTCCCGTAGGGCCGGTGTCTGTACCGATCGTCTGCGGCGCGGTGCTCTTCGACCTTTTGATCGGCGATCCGAAAGCCCATCCCGATCTTGCCATGGGATACGAGGCGGCGAAGCGGGCGGATGTGACATTTCCCGTCGGCTGCTACGGTGCAGGGACAGGTGCGACGGTCGGCAAGCTCAAGGGCGCAGAGCATGCCATGAAGAGTGGTGCCGGCTATGCTGAGATCTCCCTCGAAAGCGGACTCTGTGTCGGGGCCTACATGGCTGTCAATGCGTGCGGCGAAGTGTACGACAAAGAGACCACGCTCGCCGGTATTCTTTCCGATGATGAGAAAACCATCCTTTCTTCGCACGACTTCATGCTCAAAGGATTTGAGCGTATCCTTGGCGGCAATACTTCCATCGGCTGCGTCGTAACGAATGCGAAGCTCACCAAGGCGGAATGCAAGGCGGTGAGCGGTATGGCACACGATGGCTTCGCCAGATCCATCCGCCCCGTCCACACCACGATGGATGGGGATACTGTCTTCACCATGGCATCCGGAGAGATCGCCGCGCCTGTCGATACGGTTGGCTATCTTGCTGAAGAAGCCATCCGCCTTGCCGTCCTTGATGCGGTCAAGAGCGCGGAATCGATGGGCGCTCGTCCGGCATATACGGATATCACGCGCGGGGAGTAGCTGGGATGACTGCACGTCCTCACGGGTGGCTAAATTGACATTTCCCCTCTTATCGCATACAATAGATAAGTACCTTTGGGGATGTACCGGTTTCGACAGGAGATTCTGGGACATAAACAGCGAGTCGGGATCCCACCTGCCCGTTAAACGGTGGAAAAACCTAAACGCAAAACGTGATTTTGCTTTAGCAGCCTAATCTGCTAATGTCCCCTGTGGTTTTCCTATGACCGCAGGCTGACATCAACCAATAGGATAGAGCGGAAGGATGCTTGGGACTTTCGTTTCGAAAACAATTCCGAGATCGGCAAAGGCAGTTTGTTCCTGTACGATACTTTGCTTAAATCTTAAAACAGTGAACTGCACTCGGAGAGGTTTATGGGACAGGCTTTTTGGACAGGGGTTCGACTCCCCTCATCTCCACCAGCAAGTGATAGAATCGCAGCGATGCGATTCTTTTTTTTGCTTTATATGGGAAAAACAGATGGAGAGGGGGATTTGGAGTGCAAATAAGAAGCGAGAAGTAAAGGCGTTTTTACATACGAAGAAGCCAAGGCAAGACGCGCACGGATGAAGGCAGGGGACGATCCGGCGAATGGGTCAGAGCCGATCTGCGGATCTGCCATCCTTTCTGTATTGACACTCATCGATATTTATGATATGATCTGAATAGAGAAAATTCGATATTACAAAAGGAGGTACAGACCATGATCCAGATGATCACAGGCACAGAAAATTTCGACAAGGCGCTGGAAAAGGGTGATATGATCGCCGGCTTCAGCGCACCATGGTGCGGTTACTGCCGCCGCCTGCAGCCGATGATCGTGAAGCTGTCGGAGGAGATCGACATCCCGATCTACGGCGTGAATATTGATGAGGATGAAGCACTGGCAGAGCGCTATCACATCGAGACGATCCCGGATATCGTGTATTTCAAGGACGGCAAGCCGGTGGACAGCATCATCGGCTATGGCAATGTAGGGTATCCGGAGCTCAAGGCGTTCGTGGAGAAGAATCGGTGATAGGGAGTGGCTGGTGACTAGGGACTGGTGACTAGTGACTAGTGACTGGTGGCTTGAATCCCACTTTCGGGCATCGCCCCATTGAACCCATTGCCCCCTCAAAAAGACAGACCTTCTGGTCTGTCTTTTTATTTTTCTTCCTCTTTTCTAAGGCTGCGTGGTAAAATAAAAAGAAAATTCAGAAATGAGGAGAAACCATGAGAGAGGACGAGGCGGATTCCCTGGTGAGGCTGGGGAAGGACTATCTTCATATACGAAATTACGATAAAGCGATGGAGTATCTGGGGCATGCCGTGATGCTGGGCAAAACGAATGCGGCGCAGGATCTCTATGCGCTCGGCGAGCATTTCCTGGCAGAGAAAAACTACAAGAAGGCAGAGGAGGCTTTTCAAATGCTGGCTGATCGCGGGCATGGGGAAAGCTGTCTCATACTTGGAGAGATGTGTGAGAAGGGTCTTGGCCGCCAGCGGGATTATCAGGCGGCCTTTGGCTTCTATAGCGAAAGCTTCCAGCAGGGAGTCGACCGGGGGGCATACCGGGCAGGGATGCTCATGCGTGAGGATGCGCTTCGGGTGACCGAGGTGCGAGACATCGCGCTCACTTGGCTGGAAGAAGCGATCAAGGCGGGAATCTATGAAGCGTATGCGGCGGTCGGGGATCTTTACAGCGAGCATTTCACGGCGGGCTCGACGCCGCGAGATGATCAGGAGGCATTTTCCTGGTACATGAAGGGGGCGATGCGCGGCGATGCGCTGTGTCTCTTTCGAGTGGCGGTGTGCTTCGCCGAGGGCTATGGGACGAAGCCGGATATCCCGCGTGCGCTTCGCCTCTATCGGCAGGCGGCGGATGCCGGGAGTGCGCTCGCCTGCCGGCAGCTTGGGGAGATGTATGCGGCTGGTATTCACGTGCATCGTGAGATCCGAAGGGCGCTTACGTGGTTTCTTCGCGCCTATGAGCTGGGGGATCAGGGAGAGAAAAGAGCGGCTGCGGTAGGGATGCTGGGCGTGGTGCAGGCGTATATCGATACGCCGCGCTATGAGGAGGTCGAAGAGCTTCTCCATTCCTTCCTGGAGAAGCTTCATGCAGCGGGAGATACGAGCTGTCTCTTCGCACTTGCAGATATCGAGCGACGCCGGGGACGGATGGATCTCTATCTGAAGGATCTGGAGATGGGGATGCAGGCAGGGCATGACAGCTGCCGTGAGCGCTGGATGCAGTACTATATGAATGAAGTGGTGACGGAGCTGCGGGTACTGGAGCCGATATTTGACGAGCTCGCCGAAAGGCGGGGCGAGAGAAAGTTCTTCGATACTTATCTCGAGCATACGAGGCATGCGGTTTCTTGCTGCGAGAAGGCGGCAAAGGCGGGCAGCCCGGAGGCTTGGGCGCTCCTTGCGTATCTCTATCTCTACCATGGCGCGGATATCGGGAAGAGAAATGCGGATTTTCTGGAGGCTGCGGCGAATGGAAGAAATGCACGGATCATGGATATGGATCTCTTTCTGTGGACGTACTTTGCAGGTCCCTCCGGAGAGGAGCAAGGAGAACTTCATCACGAGAATCCTTTGAAAGCGTTCCGGTTCGCGCAAAAGATGGCAAAGAAGCGGAATGAGGATTTCTATGAAGTGCTGGCGGATTACTATCGACGCGGATATGGGACAGAGCCGAATCCCCAAATGGCGGAACGGTATCTGGATAAAGCGGCTAAAGTGAAAGAAAAGGGGAAAAGGAAATGACATTTACATCTTATATAGATCAAGTCAGAGCGGCAAGACCGCTTGTGCATCACATCACGAATTATGTGACGGTCAATGACTGTGCGAATGCCTGTCTTGCGATCGGCGCATCGCCTGTCATGGCTGATGCGGTGGATGAAGCGGAGTCGATGGTCTCCATCGCGCAGTCGCTGGTGCTGAATATTGGGACGCTGAATGTGACGAAGGTCGAAGCGATGATGGTGGCAGGCCGCAAGGCGAATGCGCTCGGTATCCCGGTCGTTTTTGACCCTGTCGGCGTGGGGGCGACGCCTTTCAGAAACCGTATGGCGGCTGAACTCATGCGTCAGATCCGGATGGCGGTGGTGAGAGGAAATATTTCTGAGATCTGCTCTCTGGGAGGAGAGGCAGTGGCGACAAAGGGGGTCGACGCGGGCCAGGCAGATGCCAAGGTCGCGGAAGAGGTCGCTTCGATGCTGGCGAAGAAATGGCATGCGACGGTCGTCATCAGCGGCAAGACGGATATCATCACAGATGGGAAAAGGGTCATGCATATCCGCAATGGCTGCCCGGAGATGTCGGATATCACGGGTTCCGGCTGCATGTGTACCACACTCGTCGGTGCGTTTGTCGGTGCGCATCCGGAGGATCCCTTCGGCGCTTCTGCCGCGGCGATGCTCTCGATGGGGATCGCGGGCGAAAGAGCCTGGAGATCATACGGGCATCAGGGGCTTGGTCATTTCCACATGGGCATCCTGGATGAGCTTGGCAGCATGAGCACCTCTGTCATGGAAGCGGAGGGCAAGTATGACATCCTTTGATCTTACGCTCTACCTCGTGACTGACCGGCGTATGCCCAAAGAAGGATTTGAAACTGTCGTCGAAGAGGCGATCCGGGGCGGTGTGACGCTCGTGCAGCTTCGTGAAAAGGAAGGGGATACGGGTCTGCTCTACGAACGGGCGTGCAGGCTGAAGGAAGTGACGGACCGCTATCATATCCCCCTCATCATCGATGACCGCATCGACATCATGCTGGCAGTGGATGCGGCGGGCGTTCACGTGGGGCAGAGCGATATGCCGGCGGCCATCGCAAGGCAGATGATCGGACCGGATAAGATCTTAGGCGTCTCCGCTGCCAATCTCACCGAGGCGCTCATGGCAGAAGCAGACGGCGCAGACTACCTCGGCGTCGGCGCGATGTATCCCACGAAGACAAAGACGGATGCTGACTTCACGACCAGAGAGACGCTGGAGGCGATCAAGCGCAGCGTCCATATCCCCGTCTGTGCCATCGGAGGCATCAATGAGAAGACCATCCCTGACTTCAAAGGAAGCGCGATCGACGGCTTCGCCATCGTCTCTGCCATCATGGCGAGCGAAGAGCCAAAGGCGGCTGCGGAAAAGCTGAAACGGATGATCGGGCAAACGCTTGGGGCAGAATGAGGGGAATGATAGATTAGGGAAACGCTGATTCCATCGCAGAGTCAGCTTATTCCTCGCTATGCATAAAAATTCAAGAGTAAAATCTGACAACGATTGATCTGTGTTTCCCTAGAAAAATGGATAGCCTCACATCATCTTTCACTCCGCTCTGCGCCCCAACCTCCGCCCTGCGGGCACCTCCTTCCAAAGGAAGGAGGGATCGATACACTCGAAACGACCCACATTCTCGCCCCTTCCTCTGGAAGGGGCTGTCTGGCGCAGCGAGACGGGGTTGGCTCCTCCGTATGTTGGAAATGCGTTTCCCCGTATCGCTATCCCCACCACTTTCGGGCATCGCCCTTTATAAAAATCAACGCGGAGCGGCGCTCGGGTGCTTTCGTTAGCAGTTGATTTGTGCAAAAATGTTTTTCCATCCGTATCACCCGCCTTTCACACCGACTGTGCCCTATCCGCCCCTACGGGGCACCTTCCCCTCGAGGGGAAGGCTCCGATACGAGAATACCCTCTTCTAAAAAGACGTCGCACTACCCTTGTGATCCCATCCGCTCCCCGTATCGTCATCCCGAGCGCAGCCGAGGGATCTTTATTGCACTGCTGCCATATGCACATATGCGCCCTCACGCAAACGACACCTTGGTGCTTCCTTTTTCGCCTTTCTCTTACTCACGGCTTACCGCTCTGCAAGAAGGATTCCTCCACTTCGGCCCTCATGACACGCAAGAAAGACGATAGCCTCACATCGTCTTTCACACCACTGCGTAGAGTTGTGCCTCTCCGAGGCACTCTATCCTGCGCCTTCGGCGCGGGCCGTTTGGCCTCATAGGAAGGCGCCTTAATGGGCAGGCTAGGCGCCTCTTTGGATTAGGCCAAACTCGGAAGTTCCTCTGCGGGACTTCCGTCTCCAAGGGCCCACTCGTATCATAGGAGTGACTGGTGACTAAAAAGCCACGTTCGGGCATCGCCTCATATATACTCGCGGCGAAGCCTCCACCACAACCCTGAACCCTGAACCCTGAACCCTGAACCCCGAAACCTCTTCCCTTTTTGAAAACGCTCCATGAAAAATGTTGGTTTGTCAAACATATGTTACACCGTGCTTGATGAAATCATGGAGTGTATCTTTTGGAGATTTCCATCCAAGCGGTCGCATTGGGAAGCAGTTATAATCTCGATAATTATATCTTTTGAGTTG
>OJJV01000312.1_pt1 | contig 38408 bp, 39 predicted proteins | sample 1596391 | NCBI WGS metagenome assembly OJJV01 (sample SAMEA4350164, study PRJEB24818) | metagenome | biome: human; feature: gut; material: faeces | place: Denmark | collected 2013-09
AACTTAATTTGTTTGATATATTAATAGTATAATCAATTTAGGAAACTTCAATTGTTTGGGTATTTACTCCTATCTTTATTGGTAACGGTTATAAAAAAATGACACCCATTCAATGAGTGTCGCATCTAAATTATTTAGGTAGACATTCAACTCGCAAAATTGAATGTTTCCTTTTTATTGTATACAAATTTTGTTGGCAAATACACGATAACATAAGAAATTTTTTTTGACAAGTTGATAGATTGCTTTTTAATCATTATTTTCAATATGTTTTGATTTAGTACAATAAAAAACATTAGTAGAAAAAAAGTAAACTTTATAGTACAATAGTATTAATTAATAAAATAAGAAAGAAGATGGAAATTTTGAAAGAAATTGTAAATAAATTAATTGAAAAACATATGACTATTTCTACAATGGAGTCTTGTACAGGGGGCTTTGTTGTTAATGCTATAACTAATATAGAAGGGGCTAGTGAAGTCTTAAAATATAGTGCGATAACTTACTCAAATGAATTTAAAGAGAAAATGGGTGTTGATAAAAAAATAATAGATAAATATAGTGTTTATAGTAAAGAAGTAGCAAATGAAATGAGTAAAAAAATAAGTGCTTTTACAAACTCAGATTATTCTATAGGTGTAACCGGAAAACTAAATAGAGTAGATGTTAACAATATAAGTGGAGAAGATAATAAGGTTTATTTTAGTATTTATGATAAAAATAACGATAAAATCTATTCTTATGAATTATATGTTGATAAAAAAAATAGAATTGAAAATAAAGAACAAGTATTAGAAAAAATAATAAAAGAATTAAAAAAAATAATATAAAACTTAATTATATTTAAAAAAATAATTAAAAAAGTTTCTTGATTAACTTTTTTTTTTTAACTTTTTAGTTTATACTATATATGTAAAGATAGGGGTGGCATTGTGATATTAAGAAAACCATTTGCATTTTTTATTAAACATTTTAGATTTATCCATCTAATTCTTGCTATATGTGCTGTTTATTTAATTACAAAAACTAATGCAATTCTTAGTTTTTATTTAGAATACATGGATATAATGTCAATTTCACCTGGTACTTCAGTTTCAACTGATTTGTTTAATAGTATGTTATGGATTAGTACTATTGTTATTATTTTAGGTAGCATTTTAATCGCATTTCTTATGAAATTTAAGAAAAAGCCAATTCGTTTTTATAAAATTAATATTATAGTTTATATTGTATTGATTTTAATATATATATTCGCACATGGTACTATTAAAAGTTTAGAAATAGGACTAGTTGATATTAGAACTTTAAAAATGGTTCAAGATTTTCTTGTTATTGCTATGATTCTTCAAGTACCAAGTACAATATCACTAGTAATAAGAGCTTTAGGGTTTGACATTAAAAAATTCGATTTTGAAAGGGATTTAGAAGAACTAGAAATCACTTCTGAGGACAATGAAGAAATAGAAGTTAACTTAGAATTTGATTTTGATAAATTTAAAAGAAATATAAGAAAACAAATTCGTCATTTTAAGTATGTGTACTTTGAGAATAAAACTATAATTAATGTTATATTTACAATTTCTTTAGTTATTATAGGTATAATAGTTTATTTAAATATAGGTGTTTATAATCGAGCATATCATGAAAATCAAAGATTTAATGTTACAAACTATCAGATTAGTGTTAATGATTCATATCAAGTTAAAACTGATTATAATGGAAACTCAATAGAGAATAAAGCTTCTTTTATTGTTGTAAGTTTAAAATTAAAAAGCAATTATTTAGATAAGACAAAATTTGAGACGGCACGAATAGCTCTTGAAATAAATAAACATTTATTTTATCCACAAAAAGATTATAAAACGGAATTTAGTGATTTAGGGACACTTTATACTAATCAAAATATTACAAAAGATGATAATAATTATATAGTTGTTTTTGAAATACCAAGTACTTATCAAAACAAGAAAATGAAATTAAAATATTTTGATTACAATGATAAAGAAGTAACTATTAATATAAAACCAAATAGTTTTAAAGACTCAAAATTATATAATTACAATTTAGGTGATACTATTAAACTTAATGATAGTATTTTAGGAAATACAACTTTAAAAATTGATTCATTAGAAGTAAATGATTATTTTAAAAGTAATTATAAATTATGTATAGATGATGATTGTATTGATTCATATGAATATTTAGTTCCATCTTATACTGGAAATGAAGATAAGGCTTTAATTAAGGTTACAGGAAATCTTAATTGGGATAAAAATAAAAAAATAAGTGAAATTGATAATTTATATAAATTTATTGAAATTTATGGGAAAGTTTCTTATGTTTTAAATGGAGAAGAAAAAGATGTGAATATTAATTTAAAACAAGTAAAACCTAATAAGGTAAGTGATGATAATACTTATTACATAGAGGTAAATAAGGAAGTTAAAGATGCAAGTAAAATTTATCTTAGTTTTGTAATACGTGATAAAGAATATAAATATGCTGTTAAATAATGTCAAATTTATAAAATTTTTGTTTGTGAATTTTATTAGATGATGTTATAATGATACTAGTACTATTATAGGAGGGAATATATGAAGAAAAGAGCATTTATAATGATGTCATTTATATGTTTATTAGTATTTCCTTTTAGTATTAAAGCTTTTTGTTATAGCAAGGATAAAATTAAGTTTCAAAAATTAGCTGAAAATATTGATTATACTTATGCTTTTGATGAAAATACTAAAACATTTAATATTATTTTTACTAATCTTCAAACTAGTCTTTCTCTTAATGAGGTAGTTTATCCTGATCAGGAGACGACTCTTACTGGTTTTATACCTGGTAATAGTTATAACTTTGTGGTTAAGACAAATGATAGTTCTTGTTATGATGAAACAATTAAAACTATATATGTTAATTTACCTATTTATAATGCAAATTATAATGATCCTTTATGTCAAGGATTACATGATTATGATATTTGTCAAAAATGGGGAAAGTATATTAGTAATAGAAGTGAGTTTGAAAAACAAGTTCAAAAAATAAATAGTAGAACAAAAGAAGATAATAGTGAAGAAGAAACACAAAAAGAGTATAAAGGAATATTTGATTATTTAGCCAATATTTTTGTTAATTCATATTATGTTGTTTTACCAATTATAATTGTAATTTGTTTATTTGGTATTTATAGATTGAATAAAAAGGAAAAATTGTTTTAGGAGGTGAAAAAGTAAATGAAAAAAATATCTAAAATAACTATATTCTTATTTATGATATTAAGTTTTCTATTTGTTGGAAATGTTAAAGCGGATGATAAAATAACTGTAGATGTTAATGGTGTACCCGGCGCTGGTGGTAGTGATCCTTGTGATCCAAAGGAATCTCTAGTTTGTATTTATAATTTAGCGGCTGTTCGTATTAGTTATTATGAAGGAAATACTTATAAAGCAGGAGCAGATTTTTATGAAGACAATGCATATACAAGTGATTCAAAAAATAAGTTAGCTAAAAATGAGTTGCAAGGTTTAAACAAACAAAGAAAAGGTAGTGAAATAAGTGACTCATATTTGATCTCTATGGTAGAATTTGACAAAAAACTTTTTGTTTCAAAAGATAACCAAAAAAGCTATTACAAAAAAATTATAAGCGCCTTAAAAAAACAAGAATTAGGATCTGATATAAATGGTGATGGCACTCAAGATTACCATGTTACTTTAACCGAAAATATATTACGAAAATTAGTTCCTGGTAAAACTAACATAGATTATTATAATATGGCAACGAATAAAAATAATAAGTTTGTAATAGAACCTTTGTATAGGGTTCAAATTCAAAAACAAAGTGATGCACTTGCTAAAAAAGGAAGCTGGAAACGAGGAATCGGAACAGCATATACTATAGCCTATAAAATTAGGCATGGCGGATACTATGAAGAATGTTTAAGTGCGGGAATAAGTAAAAATAAATGTGAGTTGGGATGGCATACTAGAAGTGATAAAAATCACGTTGGACGATTAGCAAATAGTTTGCGCCTTACTAGTAATTGGAATGGTATTAAAGCTGTTGAAAATTTGAAAAGAGGCGACAAATATTCTTTAAAAACTATTGATGATAAAACAAAAGGATATGGAATGGCAGTTGTTCGATTTTCTCCACCGTCTATTACTAGAGGAGAAATAAAACAATATTGCTATACAGTAACAAACGATGGATGTGATTCTCAAAAAGGAGATTATGATATTTCCGTTGAATCGACGGATAAAATTGAAAATGCTACGACATGTTTAAACAATGTTGGTACCAACTCTAATTATTCTTCATCAGAATTTGGTGCTATTGAAAAAAATGGGGACGTCTCAGTTTTGGAAAATAATTATTGCGCACTTTATTGTGAGAAAGAAATTAATTTTGATTTGCCAAAATTTGGCGAGGAAGGTGGAACTAAAAAGCCAAATTGGTCTACTATTGATAATTCTGATAAATATAAAATAACAAAAACAACAAATTATGAATGCAAAGTTGATTTTAAATACTATTATACAGCAGACAGTGATGAACTAACTAATATTGCAAATGTTTATGGAAGTCAAAACCGAAATGGATTTCGACCTACTAAAGCACAAGCTGAAATCGCAGAAAAAATTACTGGATTAAGAAATTTAAGAGAAAATAATAGTACTGTTAAAATTGCATGTGGAAAAGTTGAAGATAGTGCTTATGGATTAAATGCGTGTTATGAAACTGTTAAATCCGAAATTTTAAGATTAGACAACATAATACATAATTGTAGTTCAGATGATTTGACGTGTTCTCAAGATCGTTCTACTTGGGAATCCGAAAAGAAAGATTTACAAACCTACAAAAGTAAATATGAAGAATGGAAAGGTTTATGGGGAACCATTTCTAATGCTTACAGCAAATGTGCAACCAAACCAATTACAGAAAAAGATTTTAATTATACAGCTGGTAATATTTCGGTTAGTGATACTGATGGAAACAAATATACCCTAAATCCTAAGGGTGAAAATTTTAGTATAACCGGCGGAGAGTCTAAAGGTGTGAAAAACCTTAACCAAATAATTGAAGAAGCAGAATGTAATTCAAGTGAAAGTGAATACTTCAAAAAATATCAAACTGTTTGTGGAGTTAATTATTTAGAGGATACAATTGAAAGTAGATCTAAAATTAGGGCGTATTCTAAATTGACATGGGAAAATGATATAAATAAAAAAGTTAATTTAAACCTTAGTGATCCTACTTCAAGTTCAACTACGGATAATGGTTATTCCATAATAACGAATGGAAAAACAACTGATTTGGCAAGTGGAAGTTTGAATTATTGTAGTTGGGATCTTGATAAATATAACAAGAATTTTGGAAAAAATGGAAATATGGATAATGTCATTACATTTGATTTTTCTAAAGAAAAAGAAATAGCTGCTTGTATTGGAAAAAATAATGATACAATTACAATAAAAAAATCAAATACTCAACAGGATTGTGCATGTCCACCAGGGACTAAACATTCTGGAACCAATGCTTATTATTGGTATTCAAATGATCAGATAAATAGTTCAGAGATAGAAGAAAAATTTACAACTGGAATTGCATGCACTGAAGCTCAGGAATTAGTTTGCAATTCTGATTTACCAAAAACTGATACAGGATATACAGAAATTGAAAACGGGGAAGGTTGTTCAATGCAGGATTGCTTACAAGCTGGTAATCCATATGAGTATTGTTCAATGATGGCATGTAATACATATGAATGTGATATTAAAATTTCAGGAAAAACTTCGAATGTTTATACACAATATGATGTTTACAAAAAAATTCATGAAAAATATGACTCAGACCTGTTAAAAAAACAATCGAAAGAAGAAGCGGAAAAGATGGCAGACGTGATTGCCAAGAAAATCTGCCAAGAAAATAGCTGTGATAAAGATAGAGATGAAACTAAGTTTATATACAGAACTGTAGAATTAAATGATGGAAAAAATACAAAAATATCATTTCCAGGGTTAAAGGGTGAAGGTAGAAAAATTGGGTCAAACTGGACAGAAAATAGTATTAAAACTATTTTAAATAAAAATCGAATAAAAACCGATGATTTTATGTATAAAATTGTATTGGATTCTGAAACTATAAAAGCTATTAGAGGTTATAACAAACAACAAAATAACGATTATGGAAGTTATAATAGTTTAGATTGTGATGAAAATGATGGTTCAGCGTGTATTAGTAAATTTTTAAGAAATACAATTGGTAATAGTGTTAGTGGAAAATGTTCTAAACTTAGTAAAACTAATTTTTATACAGATTGTAATTAATGAAAGGAGTTAATAAAGATGAAAGAAACATATTGGTTAATTTTAATTCTTATATTAGGTATTATATGTATAGCTTTTATTAACTTTTTTCAAACTTATACAAATACTGACGAACAAAACTATATGCTTTTAAAAGAAGTTACAGAAGCATCTATGTATGATGCAATTGATATGAATGCTTATAAATTACATGGCCAACTTAGAATAAATAGAGAAAAATTTGTAGAAAGCTTTGTTAGAAGATTTTCAGAAAGTGTAACTTTAGGAAATACATATTTTATTGAAATATATGATGTTAATGAAACACCACCTAAAGTTAGTTTAAAGGTCTCAACAAAATTAAGATCTAATGTAACTGCTGTTAGTTTTAGTAAGAGTGAAGTTATAGATTTTGATATTGAGAATAAATTAGATGCGATATTAGAAACAACTTATTAAGTTAGAAAGGGAGAGAAAATAATGAATAATTTTATGATTTCGCTAAAAAGATTTTTTAAAAACAAAAATACAGTTACAATTTTAGGAGTTTTAGCTGTAATATTAATTTTATTTTTTGGGTATCGTTACCAAATAAATAAAATGGTAAGTCCTGTTAAGGATATTCCTATTTCTACTAAGACAATTCAACCAAGAACAGAAATAACAAAAGATATGATTGAATATGTAGATATTGCACCAGTAGTATTACAAAAAGGTGATATAATTCAATCATCAAGTGCAATTATAGGAAAATACAGTAACTATAATACTGTAATTCCAAAAGGAAGTTTCTTTTACAAAGATACAGTAATTGATGAAGCAAAACTTCCAGATTCAGCTTTTGTAAATTTGAAAAAAGGAGAAATTCCTTATAACTTCCCAGTAGATATGGACTCTACATATGGAAATTCAATATTCCCAGAAAATTATATTGATATTTACATGAAAGCTAATAATGAAGAAGGAAAATTAATGGTTGGAAAATTAATTGAAAACGTTAAAGTTTTAGCTGTTAAAGATTCTTCAGGTAAACATGTTTTCGAAAATACAGAAGAAGATAGACAACCAGCATATTTAATATTTGGTGTTAAGTCTGAAATTAATATTTTACTTAGAAAAGCAAGCTATATGGGAAATTACTCAGTAGTATTATTCCCAGTACCACATGGAGTAGAAGTAAAGGCAAAAGAAGGAGAAACAATGGTTACATCTCAAACATTAAAAGACTTTATAAATGCTAATACTGTTCCAAATGATGAAATCGAAGATGCAACAAAAGAAGAAACAAAAAAAACAACAGATAAAACAACAACAGATAAAACAACTAAAACAACAAAAACTACTAAGAAATCGAGTTAATTATAGTGAATGATAATTTATTTTCACAAATCGATTTTGGAGCACTAAAAGAATATCTTGAAAACGATGACGTTACAGATATTTCTTATAGTAATAATGGACAACTCTGGATAAAAACTTTATCAAAAGGATTATTCAGAGTTGAAAATCCAAATATTAATAATGCATTTATTGAAAAGTTAGCTTTTCAATGCTCTAATGTTATGGGTAAGAGTTTTAATATGGCACATCCTTTTCTAGATGCAGAAGGAGCTGAACTACGTCTTAACTTCGTTCATGATTCTATAGCTAAAAATGGAATTGCAGTGGTTATCCGTAAGACACCAGCTAAAATTCGTCTTGAAAAAGATAAATTATTAAGAGAAAAATATATTGATTTAGATATACATGATTTTTTAATAAAATGTGTTCATGGTCATTGTAATATAATTGTCTCAGGAGAAACTGGGTCAGGTAAAACAGAATTTGTTAAATACTTGGCTGCACATACAAAAGAAGATGAAAAAATAATTACGATTGAAGATACATTAGAACTTCATCTTGATAGAATTTTCCCACATAGAGATATTGTTGCAATGAAAACAAATAATATAGCTTCATATTCCGATGTTTTAGTTACTTGTATGAGACAGAATCCTAAATGGATTTTACTATCGGAGGTACGTAGTGCTGAAGCTGTAATGGCTGTTAGAAACTCAATTTCTTCTGGTCATTATATTTTATCAACAATTCATGCTGATAAAGCTTCATCAATACCTAACCGTATGTATAGTTTGCTTGAAACTAATCAAGACATAAATCAATTCTTGAAATCAATTTATAGATATATTCAATTAGGTGTATACATTCGTGGATTTCAAGATAAAGCAACTAAACACTTTGTACGTGAAATAGCAGAAGTAACAGAGTTTTATGTAACAGAAGATAATGAAGCAAAATATAATACGATTTATCGTAAATCAACTTCTGGAAAAGTAACAAGAAAACACCCAACAAAATATCTTATTGATTATCTAGATGCGCAAGGTGTTACTTTAAATCAAAATGAAATACAAGATTCTGAAACAGTTGTTAGTAGGGATTTTAGTGTATTTGCTGAGGAAGATAAAGAAAAAATGCAACAACAAATGGTAAATCAAAATCCTACTACAAATCAAGCTAGACCAGGTATTATAAATAATAATCAAATGCCTAATGTAAATCAGGCTAAATCAAACAATCAAAGAGTTGCTAGTCAAAATGTTAGAGTTGTTCCAACTAATCAAGTTAGACAATCGCAACCAAGAATAACACCAACCAGTGTTATTAAAGCACAACCTGGTGTTGTTCAATCTCAAAATCAAGTAGTTACTAATCAACCAAATATAAATGCTTCAAGTATAAATCAAAATAAAATTGAAAATCTTGAAAGCATGTTTGAATAAAGGAGGTATAAAATGGAATTTATTATTTTTCTCCTTGCTGCATTTGTAATCGTTTTTGTCATTGCTTATAGAAATAGTGCAGGACAAAATATATATTTATATGTTTCAAAAACAGCAGGAAATTTATATGATAAATATGCACCATATTCTTTTAAAGAAGTAAGACAAAAAGTAAAAGATTTAGGACAAGAGTATACAAAAAGACAATATACAATCCAAATAGCTGTCTTTTCTATTGCAACAGCAATTATCACATATTTGTATTTTTATAACTTAATTGTATCAATTATATATGTCTTAATTGCAGTAGCAACAATTCCATATTTGACTTATTTAAGATGTAAAAGAATATATAGCGAATTTATATTTGAACAAATTCAAGTATATACTACAAATACAATAATGGAATTTGCAACAACTCAATCATTTGTTAAAGCATTAGAAGGTGTGTATGAATCTGATGTTTTGGAAGACCCAGTAAAAAGTGATGTCAAAACGATGATAGATTTAGCTTATGAAAATGGTACGATTGAGGATTCAATTAAATATATGAATGACAGATATGATTATTTTATTGTAAGAAATATGCATCAATTATTTTTACAAATAACAAACGAAGGTTCTAAAAATGCAGGTGATGCATTGGAAAACATGTCTCTTGACATTGATATGCTTGTTGAAAATGTATATCGTGATAGAATGGATAGAGCAAAATTTCATAAGAAATTTTTACAATTTGGTATAGTTTTATATTTAATGGTTATGTTAGTACAAATGTTATTAGGAGTTGAGTCCTACATTTCAATGCTTGATATTTGGTACATTCAAATTTTATTACACGCAGTTATTATCATCAATACTTTATTCTTGCTTAGTGGTGAGAAATACTATAATGAGAATGTGGGGGCTGAATAATGGAATTTTTATTAATAGCAGTTATCGTATTATTCGTTCTAGAATATACAAAACGAATTGATTCAAAAAAATTTATTTCAGATATTCAACCATATTTTTCTTTCTTAATGGAAGATGATTATAAATTTCTTTTATCTATCAGATATGGTGGGGATGAAGATTTAGATGTAAATTATCTATTCAATAAGCGTGTAACTCAAGGAATACTTACAATTGTTTGTTTAGTGTTTGTATTCTTATTATCAAATTTTAGTTTTATAAATGTTTTAATATCATTTATATTAGGCTTTTTAGTATTTAAAATGCCATATATAAAATTAAATAATTATTATAAAGCTAATCTTGAAAAAATAAATCAAATGTTACCTTATTATTTAAAAGGTTTAGAAATTTTAATTCAACATTATACAGTTCCAGTAGCACTTAGAAAATCAGTAGATACAGCACCAGATGTATTTAAACCTGGTTTGAAAAGGTTATGTGAAAAAATTGAAGCTGGTGATTCTTCAGTAGAACCATATATGGATTTTGCAAGAGAATATCCAGTTAGAGATTCTATGCGTATGATGAGATTATTATATCGTTTAGGTTTAGGATCACAAGAAAATAAACAAGAACAACTTATTATGTTTGCTAAAAACGTTTCAACATTACAAAATAAAGCTCGTGAACAAAAATATCAAGAACGTTTGGATAGAATGGAAAAGAAAACCATGAGTATGTTAATGACAACTGGTGGCGGAATTCTATTACTTCTTTTAGCATCAATGATGCAAATGATGAATTTATAAAGCGAAATCTTATGACTTTCGTTTTTTTTTTGAAATACTATAAAGAAATTAAAGATTTTAATATCATAAAGTTGCAAGAAAAATTTGTGATATGCTATAATTGTGTTTAGTTAGGTGATGTTAATGAAAAATAAAAAAGTTATATATTTAGTAATGTCTTTTTTGATACCGTTTTCTTTATTTATGGTATATTTTTTCTCTCTTAACAAAAGTTTTAGTTCTATACTTATTGGTGATGCCAATGAACAGTATATTATATTTTTTAAATATTTAAAACGTGCATTAGATGGAGATGTATCATTACTTTATTCTTTTTCTAGTGGATTAGGTGGTAATTTTCTTTCAACATATTATTATTATTTGTCATCACCTATTAATTTTTTAATTAAATTTGTCCCTTACGATTCCATAGGAACATTTTTTGGATTTCTTAGTTTTTTTAAGATAGGTCTTAGTGGACTAACAATGTATATTTATTTATCAAAAACGAAAAAAAATGATGAATTTATTAATTTGTTATTATCTCTATGTTATTCTTTAATGAGCTATAATATTATTTATTATTTTTGTATAATGTGGTTGGATGCTGTTTTTTTAACTCCATTAATTTTAATAGGAATTGATAGAATAATTCAAAAAAAAGGAAAATTGTTTTATGTATTAATGTTAACACTATGTATTATTTCAAATTTTTATATAGCATATATGGTTTGCATTTTTTCTGTTATATATTTTATATATAAATTTGTAGAAAGTTATGGTTTAAACATAAAAACGAATAAAAAAGTTATTTTTGATTTTTTGTATGCTAGTATAACATCAGGATTACTTTCAGCTTTTGTAATTATACCACTTATTTATTATACAACTATTTTTTATCGCGGTGGTATTACTGAAAATCTTGATTTTGGATTTGTTTTATCTAATTTTATTTTATCATTTGGATTTAATCCACCTGGTAAATCTATGAATTATTATTTACCTTATTTTAGAACCAATTATTTAATGTTTGTTATAATTTTAAATTATCTTTTATATAGCAAAAACGGAACAACAAAAAAAGTTGTATTAATTATTTTTTCATTTTTTATAGCTAGTATTTTGTTTGATACTCTAAACTTGTTTTGGCATGGCTTTTCACATCCTGTTGGTCTATGGTATAGATTTGCCTTTTTAATAAACCTATTTATAATAATTATTGCTAATGATTGGATTCGTTCATATAAAAAAATGAGTAATAAAAATATAGTTTTAACAGTATATATATATGCAATAGTATATTTTATATCATTTCTAATATCTCACATAAAAATTAATGCTATTGTATTTATGATAAATTTAGTAATATTAATATCTTGCTTTATTTTATTAAATATAAAGGCAAACAAAAAGTTAAAAAATATTTCTTTTTTAACTATTATATTATGTGAAAGCTTAATTAGTTTAAAATTATATCTTTTAACTGATTATAACTTAAAAAAAATTGAAGAGAAAATGGATAGTGTAAATTTATGTTATAATCTTCCTGATTCATTTTATAGAATCGGAGGTACTATTTTTACTGAAAATGAAACACTTGAATGTAATGTTGGTAGAACAGGATTGTTTTTAACGACTAACAATAAAAATATTAGTTTGTTTTTAAAACATTCTGGGTATTATTCTTTATCTGCATATTTAAAAGAAAATTCAAATACAGATTTTTTAAATTCTACACTCGGGATAAAATATTGGTATACTAATAAAGAGTTGAATAGTGATTACTATAATCAAATAAAACAAGTGAAAATAAAAAATAAAAATGTTAAAATTTATGAAAATGATAAAGCTTTGTCGTTGGCTTATATAATTGATGGTGACAATTTAAATATTAAATATAATGGAAACCCTTTTGAGTTTCAAAATGGTTTTTCTTCATCTATCACGCGATATAAAATATATAATAAAAGTAATTTTAAAAAAATTGATGCATATAATTATGAAATTGACTTTTCTGATAAAAAAGATAAATATATATATATTCTTTCGGACAAATTTTCTGCTAATATAAATCGAGTTAAAGAAAAAAATAGTGGTTTAACAATAGACGGAAAAGATGTGTGCATAGGATGCGATTCTGGTGGTGGATATAATAAAATATTAAAAATAAAAAATGAATATGATGGTGTCAAAAAATTAAAGATATCTAAAAAATATAGCATAGATAAAATATTTATATATGAAAAAAATGACAATGATAAGAAAGCAATATTGAAATTAAAAAAATCGCAGTCATATAATGTTAAACTTAAGAAAAATAAAGTAAGCTTTAATATTGATGTTAAAGATAATAATCAATTGTTGATGATAACAATTCCATATGAATTGGGATGGAACTTGAAAATAGATGGAAAGGTCAAAAAAGCAGATAAATTATATGGTGCTTTTTTAGGAACTTATTTAGATAAAGGAACTCACAAATTAGAATTATCATATTTTCCACCCGGATTAAAAATAGGCATAGCTATTTCCGCTTCGACATTTGTTTTTAATATATTAAAAAAAATGTTAAAAAAATGATAAAATGTGGTATAATATAACTAGAATTTAGAATAGGTGGTGATAATTATATGAAAGAAGCAACTGGAGAAGCAAATATGACAGTAGTAACTATTATCTTAATTGCGGTTATCGTTGCGGTGGCAACACCTTTGATAAACCATATGATGCAAAATACTTCATCAAAAGCTGAATGTATGAATAGTGGTGGATATAATTGCTAGAGGAGTGTAATTTATGAAGCAGGCAATAGGAGCAACGCAAATAATTAATTATGTAATAGTGTTTATTGTAATAACATTTGGTTTTCTTATTGCAACATTAAGTTACATGAAAGCCTTTAAAGTTAACAGTGCAATATCTAATTCAATTGAAAAGTTTGAAGGCTATAATGAGTTTTCAAAAACAGAAATTGCAAAAAAACTTAGTACTATAGGTTATAGAACTGGTGATTTTAGTTGTGGAGAAAATAGTGAAAATATACCCGGATTTCATGCCTGTGTTGAACAAATAGGCAATGCTAGTACTGGTAGTTATATAAGATATAAAATTACTACATTTATTGAATTTGGGCCAATTTTAGGTCAACATTTCGAAATACCAATTAAGTCACAAACTGAAAAAATATATGTTTTTTCAAATTAAGAAGGTGGTGGAAGTTAATGAAAGAAGCATTTGGAACAGCCTATGTTGTTAATTTTGTTATTATTTTTGTTATTCTTTTCATCTTCTTTTTTGTGGCTGGAATGAGTTATACAAAAGCATTTAAAATCAAAAACAGGATTGTTGATATTATTGAAGAAAACGAATGCTATTCTGAAGATGCTACTTGTGAATCAAAAGGACAAATTGATGACATTTTAAATGAAGCAGGGTATCGTGTAACAAATTCAAAACCAAATTGTAAAACAATACAAGGTCCTGAACTTTTAACTACTACGACAAATACATTTAATTATTGTGTTTATAAATTTCATACTAGTAAAGGTTCATATTATAAAGCTGCTGCTTTTATGTATTATGAAATACCTGTAATAGGTGTGCATATGCAGTTTCCAGTATATGGTGAAACAAAAGTTATGGGAGAATATTAAGGAGATGGGTAATTAATGAATGTAATTATTTCTAATAAATATACATCATTGTTAAATGAACTAGATATAGACGTTATAAAAAAATTAGAAGGACAATATGATGTCGATGATATTATAAATCAATTTAAAAATTTCTTTTTTCAAAGAATGATTTTAGATATTACAGCAATAAAAGATTATAAAAATATCCAAACATTACAAAAATTATCCATTTCGTTAGATATGGATAAAGTTATATTATTTTTAGATGATACAGATGAAAGTAATAGTAATTTATATTTATCTAAATTAATTTCAATGGGAATATATAACTTTACTAAAAATATAGAAGGTGTAATGTATCTATATAATAATCCAAACTCATATAGAGATGTCGCACATATTCAACAACTTGATGTTGTAGGAACACAACCTCAAGCTCAAGAAACTCCTAATAACGTTATTGTTGAAAATTATAATAGTACAGTTCATACAACACGTATAATTGGAATAAAAAATGTAACAAAACAATCAGGAGCAACAACTTTAGCATATATGCTTAAAAATCAATTGAAACAACACTATTCTGTTGTAGCAATAGAAGTAAATAAATCAGATTTTAAATACTTTAATGATAAAACCTTAATCTCAACCAGCGCAACTGAAATTGGAAATACAGTTGCAAAACATAGTGATAAAGATGTTATCGTGATTGATGTTAATGATAGTTCTCAAGCAGAAGGTCTATGTACAGATATGCTATATTTAATAGAACCATCTATGATAAAATTAAATAAACTTATGTTTATTGATCGTGCTGGTAATTCTTTGAAGGCTTTAAGAAATAAAAAAGTTATTTTAAATCAAAGCTTATTAAATCAAAAGGATGTATTAGATTTTGAATATGAATCAGGTTTGAAGATTTTTTATAACATGCCTCCATTAGATGAAAGAGAAAAAAGTATTCATGCATTAAATAAATTTTTAGTTATGTTAGGCTTTGCAAAACAAAGCGATACAGAGGAAGAAGAAAAGAAAAACAAAATACTTGGATTATTTGGTTTTTAATCTTTTTTCTTTTTTTTATAAAATGACAAGTTAGTGTTTATTGAAGCAAATTTCGTTGACAAAGTCATATAAATAATGTATTATAAATTTGTAGATGTGTATATACACAGACTTAAGGAGGGTAAAAATATGTTAGAAATTTTAGGTTGTACGCTTGGTGGCGCGAATATGGGTAAGGATGATCTTGTTGTTATTCCAACACTTACTAGTACTGTTGTTAGTATAATTCAATGGGTTATTCCTGTAATTTTGATTGTTTTAGGAATGATAGATTTGGGAAAAGCTGTTACAAGTAACGATGAGAAACAAATGAAAGAAGCTCAAAAAACTTTAATTAAAAGAGTTATTTATGCTGTATTAGTTTTGTTTATTGTAGCTATAGTTAGATTTGTATTTTCGGCTTTAGCACCAGGTAATACTAATACAACTATTTCAGGATGCATAGATTGTTTTGTTAATGGTAAAAATAACTGCTAATATAAAAACCAAAATTATTGATTAATTTTGGTTTTTTTGTTATAATCTTTTTAGAATGTGGGGAATAGGATATGGATATAAAAAATACGCTAAAAGAAATGGTAAATGACTATAAAAAACCATTAATAATATGTGGTGGCTTTATTGCTTTATTAATAATCTTTTTTATTGTTGTAGGAGTAATTAAAGGACTTAAAAAATCTTATACAGAAATAGAAGATAAAATGAAAAATGCTGCTATTTCTTATTATGAAAAATATGAGGAAAAGCTTCCTAAAACAGAGGGGGCAGAGGTTTCAATTAAGGCCCAAACTTTGATAGATAATGAAATGATGAAACCTTTAGAAAAATATGTTAGAAATGATGAAATAACTTGTGATGGAAAAGTAATTGTTACTAAAACATATAAAAATTATTTATATACACCAGTTTTAGATTGTGGTAAGAAATACAAAACAAAGATGTTATCAGAAGAATTGACAAAAAGAATAGTTGATTCAGGAAATGGTTTGTATGCAGGCGTCGGTGAATACTATTATCGTGGTGAATATGTTAATAACTATGTTAAAATAGGAAAAGATTTGTGGCGTGTTTTAAGTATAAAAGAAGATGGAACAATGACAATTGTTCAAAACAATCCTGATAAAAATAAATATTATGTTTATGATGATCGTTATAACAATGAATCTGAAGGTAATGATGGATTTAATAATTATGAAAAAAGTCGCTTGAGAGATTCTATGCTGAAATTGTACAAAGGTAAAAGCGTTTTAGATACTGAACAAAAAAAACTAATTATTTCTGATAATTTATGTATAGGAACTAGAAGTTTGGAAGAAGCAAATAATGATGGAAGTGTAGAATGTGCAGTTAAAACGGTTAATAAGTATCCTTTTAGATTGTTGCAAGCAAATGAATTCTTAAAATCTTCTTTGGATTCTTCATGTCAGAAAATTGAAGATAGAACTTGCTCCAATTATAATTACTTGGCCTTTGATGATTTTGATTATTGGTTAATGACACCTTCTCCAGAAAAAACTTATCGTACATATATTTTATCTAATGTAATAGATGATACTACGACTTCTAATGAAAAAAGAGTAAGAATTGTTCTAAATATTTCTAAAAATACGACATTTAGCTCAGGACGTGGAACAGTTAAGAATCCATATATAATTAATTATTAAGGGTGATATCATGAAAAATAAAAAAATAATTACATGTTTATTAATACTAGTTACATTTTGTATAGGAATATCTAATGTAGGAGCAACACCATATAACACTTCAAATAGTAGTGCTAAAACATGTATGAATTATAAAAAGAAAACAAGTTGTAATAATAATGTATCATGTAAATGGGTAGATAGCGTATGCCGTGTTAAAACTTGTACAAATTTAACCGATAGTGATACATGCAGTAAAAATACTGATAAAAATAAAAAACAATGTTATTGGAATGGAATAAAATGTAGTAATCAAAAAAATACAGCCAAAATAGCTGATACTACAAGTAAAAACAATGGTTCCCTTAAAGGATGTAATGTATTTGGTCCAAAAACGAGCGGATTATTAAAATGGGCTATTCATTTAATACAAATAGCAGCTCCTCTTTTGGTTGTTGCTTTAGGTATTACAGACTTTTTGAAAATTTTGTTATCTGGAGAAGAAAAAGAATATAAAGAATCAGGTAAAAAATTTATTAAAAGACTTTTGGCGTTAGTAGCACTGGAACTTCTTCCGTATGTATTATTTTTCATTATTGACATAAGTGGAGTAGCTAGTCAATATGGAATTGAAAGAGGAGAAATTTATTGCGTTTTAGAATTTTAGAGCATTAATAGAGAAGGCAATTTAAAAAATTGCTTTCTTTTGTTAGTTATAAAATGACAAATAGTGTTTAAAATAAATTACTTTAATAAAAAAACATTATATCTTGATTTACATCTTTTTGTAATAATGATATAATATTTGTGTATTTATACTAAATAATGTATGTAAAATAGAAAGGAATAAGAATCGGTGAAGATTTTTATTAGCTAGGTGATAAGGTATGTTTATATTAGATGTAGATATAACAATGTTTAGTCAGTTAATTAGAGGCTTTTTTGCAACGATAGACAGTGCTGTTTATGGTTTTATTGCAATAGTCTATAATTTGATAGAAGATTTAGCTAATACAAGTATTTTATCAATGACTGATATGAATGAATTTGCTTCCCGTATATATGCTTTATTGGGTATTTTTATGCTATTTAAAGTTTCCTTTTCTATTATTAGTTATATAGTTTCACCAGATAAAATAAGTGATAATTCAACAGGAATGGGAGGAATAATTAAGAATGTGTTAATAACACTTGTGTTAATTCTAATAGTTCCAACTTGTTTTACACTTTTATATGAAGCACAATCAGCAATTTTATCTGAAAATATTATTCCAAAACTTTTGCTAGGTACAAATAGTGATGCTAATACAATTGACAACGAAGTTTATGTTGCTCCAGCTTGTCAAGAAATAGAAGGTGATTTTGAGGATAAACAAAAAGATGAAAAATATGCTACCTCAGCAAAAGACAATGGCAATTATATTGCATTGATGGTTTTTCGAAATTTTTATCAATTAGGTGATGGAAGTGCAGAACCAGAAGATTCAGACTATTTTAATAATAAATTTTTGCCAGTTTATTGTGGTTTTAAGGAACCAAAAATATCGGTTTCATATTTATTACAGTCTCAAATTTATAACGGACCTATTGAAAAGATTGAAGATACTACCCTTGAAAAAATTTTAAGTGGAATTTCGGATATAGTAGATTTTATACAACCGAGTGCGTATATTGGGAAATCTATTGGAAACTGGATTGTTACAAAACTAGGACTTGGGCCATCATCGTATTATATAGACTATAATTATTTTATATCAACTATAGTTGGAATATTTGTAATATTTATTTTGGTCTCAATGGCTTTTGATGTTGCTATTAGATCAGTAAAGCTTACCTTTTTACAATTGATTTCACCAATTCCTATAATTTCATATGTTGATCCAAAATCAGGTAAGGATGGAATGTTTAAACGTTGGTATACTGAGGTATTTAAAACGTGGGCAAGCTTATTTATACGACTATTAGCTTTATTCTTTGGAGTTTACTTAATAAAACAATTAGGTCAATTATATAGAATTGGTAATCATAAATATCTATCTTCAAATTTCTGGATCCAATTATTTATGCTTTTAGGTGTATTAATGTTCTGTAAAGAATTACCAAAATTATTAGAACAATTAATTCCAGGAATGAAAGGATCTGGATCATTCAAGTTGAATCCACTTAAAAGAATTAACGAAGATTCAATCGGTGGAAAATTTCTAACAGGTGGAATAATGGGAGCAGGAGCAATGACAGCATCTGCTTTAGGAGGTGCAGGAGCTAATGCTATCCATTCTATAAGACATGGAAAGAATTGGAAAGATTCATTTAAAAGTGCCGGAAGAGGTTTAGGAACAGGAGCTTTCTATGGAGCTAAGAATGGATTTGCAGCAGGAAAAAGCGGAAAGTATAATGTTATGTCGGAAACAGGTAAATCTATTCAACAAAGTAGTAAACATAGAAATTATGAAGATATGTTAGCAGCACAAGGAGAAATAAAAGGACCATTTAAGGCTGTTCGAAATCAAGCATGGGATAAATTTACTGATTTAATCGGTGAACAACAAGCTATGGGTGGAACCGGTGTTATAAAAGGAAGAATAAAAGAATTACAAGAACAATTAGATCAAGAACAAGGTAGAGAAAATCAATATAATACAGCTTTTGGTAACTATACAGCAAAAAATCCTGCAAGAACACCAGGATATGTAGAAGCAGGAAAATATAAGGTAACTAAAGACGAAAACGGTAAATTTGTTGGTAAAATGGAGTATAGCAGTTATCAAGAATATATGGCTAAGATAACAGGCGATGGCCAAAAAATAAAAGACATGGAGAAAGAAATTAGTAAGAATTTACAAGGCGCATTTAGAAATGACGCAGAAAGAAAATTAGCTGTTGACAAAGAATTAGGAAAAAGATTGGAAAAAGATTATAAGAATACAGACAAATTTATTTCACAAAATGAATTTACTGAGGTTCAAAATTTAAGTTCTGCTATAGCTGAATCTTCTGCTATTCAAAAAGATCTTAAATCGCAAATCGGAAAAATTGAAAACAATCAATTAGGTAATGATTCTTCAAAATAAAAGGGGTGATATGAAATGAATGGTAATTATTTAATACCGGCCAATTCAAAAAAATCATTGAAAATTTTAGGGATTTTTTATCCCTTTGATTTGATTTTATTTATAACTGGAGTTGGTATATCGTTAATACTTATGATGCTTTTGAACATTTCGGATTTTAGAATAGCAATTCTTTCTATTTTACCGGGATGTATAGCTGGATTATTAGTTTTTCCAGTACCATATTATCATAATGTTTTAACAGTAATAAAAGAAGCAATCGAATTTTTAACACAAAGACAAAAATTCGTATGGAAAGGTTGGTGTGTTACAAGTGAAATCGAAAAACAAAAACAGAAGTAAATATACAAATGATAATTTTGTACCAATAAAAAGTATAACAAATGGAATGATCATTTTAGATAATAATGAACGTGTTACAGGAATTAAAATTGTTCCAAGAAACATTTTTATTCTAGACTATGGTACACAAAATGCAATAATTGATAATTTAAAAAATGTTTACAATATGATTGACTATGAATTTTGGATTGTAGCGGCTGATAGACCAGTTGATATAAATGTTTATTTGTCACAACTAGAACTTTTATTTAACTCAACCCATGATCAAGTAAAAAGAAAACTAATTATGGAAGACATTAATAAAGCAAATATGTTCATGAATAATAACGTTGTTGATACAGAATATTTCTTACTATTTAAGGAAAAAAATAATGATATTATAATGAAAAGAATACGACAATTAATAAATTCATTCGCGAATGCAGGACTTAATAGTCATCAAGTAACTAATGATGATTTAAGAATCATTTTGGATAACTTCCTAAATGGTGGACAAACTACAACATTTGGGACGGTGATGGCATAATGGATATTAAAAGTCAAGTAGCTCCAAAGGGGTTAGAATTTAAAGCAAATGAATTTATAATAAGTGATAAATATGCAACAATATTAACCGTTATATCATATCCAAGATATATTAATCCAGGATTTTTATCATCACTTACAAGTATGTCAGGAATAAAAGTTGTTATTAAACATATACCAATGCCATTTAGTGTTATACAAAAAATGTTAAATAAAGAAATAGCTGACTTAAAAACTAGATATCAAGAAGAAAAAGATCATACAATCCAAGAAAGAATTAGACAAGATTATGAATCATTAGAACAATTCATTACAATGCTAGCAGCTAGTCAATCTAAAATATATGATTTCCAAATGCATGTTATGATAACAGCAAATAGTCAAGAAGAATTACTAACTAAAAAATTTCAAGTTAGAAATTATCTAGAAGCAATGGAACTTAGAGCTTTCCCACTTCGATTTGAACAAGAAAAAGTTTTAAAATCAATTTTGCCAATTTTCCCAAGTCAAGATATAGAACAAAGAATAGGAACACCAATGCCATCTCCAACGATTGCAGCAATGTATCCCTTTATCTTTGATAGTATAAAAGATCCAGGATTATCTACATTATTAGGTGTTGATTTCTCAGGTGGTGTTATTTTATTTAATCAATTTTTATATCAAATAAGAAAAGAACATAATAGAAATAATGCCAATATGATTATTTTAGGTACATCTGGTTCAGGTAAATCAACAGCAGCAAAAGTTCTTCTTAGAACCCATATAAGAAATAATTGTCAACTAGTTATAATCGATCCAGAAGGCGAACTAGAAGAAATGACAAGAAGATATAATGGAGATTTTATTGATTTAGGAAAAGGTGGAGAATATGGTATGATAAATCCACTTGAAGTTGTAATTGATGCAGATGAAGAAGAAATGAAAGGTGGACTTGGTTATACTGTATTAACAAGAACCCTTCAAACAGTTAAAGCATTTATGAAGTATTATGATCCATCAATTACTGAAGACGTTTTAAATATGTTTAGTGAAGTAATCCAAGAAACATATCGTCGATTTGGAATGGATTTTGATACTGATTTTACTAAATTTAATTCAAATGATTATCCAACCTTTAAAGATGTATATGCAACAATTAAAGGAAGATTAAATTCGATGGTAGAACAAAGTCAAGAAAAAGATGTTTTAGAAAGACTTGAACTTAAAGTTAGACCAATTGTTAAGGAATTGAAATATTATTTTGATGGGCATACAACAATTTCGCCTAAAAGTAGTTTCATTGTTTTCAATATAAGAGAATTAATGAATGCAGACTCAAATATTAGAAATGCATTGTTCTTCAACATATTAAAATATGCTTGGGGATTAACACTAGATAAGAGAGTTAATACCGTATTAACAGTAGATGAAGCCCATGTATTACTTTCTGGAAATAATACATTGGGAGCAGATTTCTTAGCTCAAATTCAAAGACGTGCAAGAAAATATAATACTGGAACAATGATTATTACACAACAACCAAGTGATTTCTGTGATCCTGGAGTAATAACACAAGGAAAAGCAATTTTTGATAATGCTTCCTATTACTTAGTTATGGGATTAAAGAAACAAGCAACAGAAGATTTATCTAAGTTAATAGATTTAAATGATAATGAAAAAGAAAGTATAAAAAGATATGGACAAGGAGAAGCATTATTTGTTTGTGGAAATAAAAGAATGCGTATCAATGTTATTGCCACTGAACAAGAATTAGATTCGTTTGGTAGTGGTGGAGGATTATAATTTAAAATAGTTTGGTGGTGCTATTATGGATGGAAAAAATATAAATAATATTAAAGGTGTAAGTAATAGCACTACTAATAATAAAATACCAAATAATCAAAAAGTAGCCCCATTACCTAATTTAAAAAAATCTTTACCAAATCCACAAAATGCTAATATTTTAAATAAAAGAAACGAAGATATTCAAAGATTAAATCAGGCTTTGAGTAAAAAAAGAGAATTAGAAAATAAACAAGAAAATACACAAGAACAAGAAAAAAAGACTATTGGACAAAAAGTAGATAAAGTTGGGGAAGAAGCAGTTAGAAATTTTGGTGGTAAAGCACTAACAGCTGCTACAGGAGGTGCTGTTTCAGGCCCTGCTGCTGATGCTATTGCTAATGCAGTAGCAAAACCAGTAGGAAAAATGCTCAAATATTCTTTATTTATAACAGTTGCTCCAATTCTTTTTATTCTTCTTATCTGTTTTTCCATCTTTGCCGCGTATTATACTCTTGAAGAAGGATCTGATTCAGATGCCGCAACAACAAATACGGAAAACAATACTTTTTGTAAAGGAACAACGATTGTTGCTACTGATTTAAGAGGTTTAAATCAGGATCAAGTCGTTGAGGTATTAGGTCCTTTAGCTCAATCAGCATACATGGAAACAGGTATATTAGCTTCAACTGCTTTGGGACAAATGCTAGAAGAAAGCGGATGTGGTCAAATGCGAGATGGAGAATATAAGTGTTCAAGTTTAGCTGAAAAATCCAATAACTTGTTTGGAGTGAATGCAGGATATAAATTTTCACGTGGTGGTTGGGATGGCGTCAGTAAAGTAGGAGTATTTAAAAAATATGCTTCTGTTAACGATTCAGTTATTGATTATGCAGTTGTATTAGCAGATGGAAGAAGTTATAAAGGGATAACTACTAAAACTAATTATAGGGATCAACTAGAACTTGCTCAAAAAGGAGGATATTGTTGCGGAGGAGATTTATCTTATATCCCTAGGGTATCAAATTTAATCGAATCACACAATTTAACTAAATGGGATGTTAAATCTAGTTCAGTAAATTCTAGTGTATGTACTCAAAACGATGCTAAAGATTGGAGTATTAGAACAGTAGCTCCAACAAAATCTGATACAGCATTTGATTATTTAAAGAAAAATAATGTTGGACAATGCGTATGGTATGCACAAGGAAGAGCAGTTGAAATTATTCAAGAATTAATGAAAAAGGGAAAAATGGATTCTAACACAGGAAATGAAGCTATTAAAAGACTTGGAAGTATTCATGCTAATGCTGAAGGATGGTATCGAAAATCAAAAGGATTATTTAAAGGAAGTTCTAATTATAAAGACGTTAAGTCAGGATCAATTATTTCTTGGAGTGGAGGATCTAACATGTGTAGTCCAAAATGTGGGCACGTTGCCGTTGTTGAAAGCGCAACTGATAAGGAAGTTATTATAACTGATGGTTGGGCTAATGGTGGTAGTAGTTGCCCTGGTACATGGTCATGTATTAAATTTAGGACTCAGACGATGAGCAGATCACAATTTGAATCTTGGGTTCAAACTGAAGGAGCTCAAGGAGCAGCAACTGGTAAGAAGTTTTCAGGATATATTTACTTTTTAGAATTAGAAGGCTAGGTGTAAAATGAAAAAAAAATTAATACTACTATTTTGTTTGTTTATTTTAACTGGATGTTCTAAAGTTGAATATAGCTTAGTTGTGACGAATGATAACAAAATTCAAGAAAAAATTGTTATTCCTTATAATAATACAAAAAAGAATCAAAAAAAGATAGATGATATGATGAAAGTAAAACAAATAGCTTATCATTCATCTTCAACATCAAATGATTATTATTATAATGTCAATATCGATAAATCTGACAAGAAAAAACTTTTGTTGACATATAGTTATGATTATGATACTAATAATATTATAAATTCTGAAGCCATAAATGCTTGTTTTTATAAAAAAGATATTATAAAAGCAAATAAAAAATTTATAGTTAAAACAGAAAATATAAGTTGTTTGAAAGATGAATATCAACAATTAGTGGATGAAGTAACAGTATCTATAGAAGTTCCTAAGAATTATAAAAATATTAAAAATAATGCTGATAAGGTGACTGGTAATAAGTATATATGGTACTTTAATAATGAAAACTATGAAAATCACTTTATAGATTTAGAAATGGATATAGTTGAAATAAAAAATCAAGAGAAACAACTTAATGTTATATGGATTTTCTTAATATTTGGAATAGCAATTATTTTAACTATGTTGTTTATTTTCTTAAGAAACAAGCATAATAATAAAATTTAGGAGGTTTTGAGTATGAAATTAAAATTTAGAGCAGAAAAAAAGGATTGGACTATTTTTGGTATATTTTCACTTGTTTTATTTTATATAGTTTCAATAGGAGTATTAAATGCTATTTCATTTATTGATAGTGGAACATTTTCAGGGCTTAATCCTTTTCCAATCTTTACACATGATTATTTTGCTTTAGCAATGATTATTTATATAGCTTTAATGATAGCTATAATTAGTAGTGTTTCTTCTACCTTTTTTGAAAGAGAAAAAGGAATAGGAATAAAATCATCACCAAAAGATGAAAAGGGATATTCAAGATGGGCAAAAGATAAGGAATTTAAAAGTCAATTAAAAATGTTATATCCAACTGATGAAAAAACTGAATATGGAGGAATACCATTAATAAATACCGGTAAAGAACTATGGGTTGATAACAGTGGATATCATAATATGATTATAGGTTCAACTGGTAGTGGTAAATCACAAGCTTTGTCATTTCCATTTATAAGAGTTATGGCTAAAGCTGGTGAATCAATGATTGTAACCGATCCAAAAGGTGAATTATATGAAGGAACAGCAAAAGAACTTGAAGAACGTGGATATAATATAATTCTTTTAAACTTTCGTGATCCACAAAAAGGAAACTGTTGGAATCCTTTCTATTTACCATATAAACTTTATAAAGAAGGTAATATAGATAAAGCAACAGAACTTTTGGAAGATTTAGCCAAAAACATTCTTTATGATGAATCATCAAAAGGACAAGATCCCTTTTGGGAAAATACTTCAGCCGATTATTTTACAGGACTTACGTTAGCACTATTTGATGATGCTAAAGAAGAAGAAATTAATATTAATAGTATTAACTTGATGAGTACTGTTGGTGAGGAAAAAATAGGCGCAACAACATATATAAAAGAGTATTTTAGTGATAAAGATCAAACTTCTGGAGCATATGTAAATGCCTCAAGTACTTTAATGGCGCCAACTGATACAAAAGGAAGTATTTTATCAGTGTTTAAACAAAAAATAAAATTATTTTCATCAAGAAAAAATTTATCAGAAATGCTATCTTGCAGTGATTTTGATATTGAAGATATTGGTAGAAAAAAAACAGCCGTATTTATAGTTATCCAAGATGAGAAAAAAACATACCATCCATTAGTAACTATTTTTCTAAAGCAATGTTATGAAACATTAGTAAGAGTCGCACAAGAAACAGGTGGAAAATTAAAATATAGAACTAATTTCTTAATGGATGAATTTGCTAATATGCCGCCTCTTAGTGATGTAGATGCAATGGTATCGGCTGCTCGTTCAAGAAATATAAAATTATCATTCATTATACAAAACTTTTCACAACTTAATGATGTTTACGGAAAAGAAAAAGCTGAAACAATCCGTGGTAACTGTGGTAATACAATTTATCTTCTTAGTACAGAACTTGCTGCTTTAGAGGAAATAAGTAAAATGTGTGGAGAAGTTAAATCCAAAAAAGATGACAAAACTGATTCAAGACCACTTGTAACAGTAACTGATCTTCAAAATATGAAAGAAGAACAAGCCATAATACTTCGTTCAAGAATGAGACCATATAAAACACAATTAAAATTTGATCATAAAATTGATTGGGGTAAAAACTATGGAAAAGCAAAATATCCAGAACGTGATAGAGGAAAAATTCAAGTTTTTGATTTAAAAAAGTTTGTTGAAGAAAAAAGACAAAAAAAGATAAATGAAATGCTTAATGGTTCAAATTTAGATATGGATAATAAGAAAAATCAAAATCCAATGTTTAATCCAACTAATATGTTTGGTGCAATGCCAAGTACACCTAAAAATGGTAATAATGGATTTAATGTTGATGATTTAGTAAAAAGAATCGATGCTAAAATAGCTGAACTAGAGGAAGAAGAAAGACTAGAAAAAGAAAAACAACAGAAGAAAGAAGAAGAGAAGAAAAAACAAGAGAAAAAAGAAGAAACCAACAAAGTAGAAATTAAAAAAGATGAACAATCAAAAAATAAAATAACAGATGATCAGTTCTTTGACGATTTTTTCTATGATGGTGAGTAATTTTATGAAAAAAATATGTTTTTTAATTATAATATTAGTTAGTTATATTGTCCCAGTAAAGGCAAAATATGTAAATTTAACACCCGTTTCTTCAAATGATTCATTAAAATATGTGAATGTTGTAACAGATAAATTATTAGTAGCTGCAACATATGAAAACTTCTATGATGCAGATACAAAATATTATAAATGTGGAAAATTAGAAAGAATACCAAAAGGGTTACCTAAATTTACAAATGTAATATATAAACTAGTAAAAGTAATTGTGCCAATAATATTGGTAGTAATGGGAATGGTAGACTTTTTAAAAGCTGTAGTAGCTAGCGATGAAAAACAAATGGATACAAATCCTAAAAACTTTATGAGACGAATAGGTGTCGCAGTATTAATATATTTTGTTATGACATCAGTTCAATTATTAGTTAAAGTTGTAGGAGGAAATAATCAAAAAAGTATATCATCATGTTTTAATTGCTTTATAAATAATGAAAACAAATGTCAAACATATGATTATGAATTTGAAAAAATAAAAGACAATGGAGTCTCAGGTGGAGGCTCTGGCGGTGGAGGTGGAGGCTCATGGTAATCTATCCCACAAATAATAAATAAAAGTAATCTTGTTATTTTATAAGATTGCTTTTTTCTTGCATTTAATATATAATTTTATTAGGGTAAGTAAAGAGGATGATATATGATGAAAAATAAAAAAATAATCACGAGTTTAGTAATTACTTTTATGCTTTTTTGTGGAATAAACAACGTAAAGGCAGGCGATATAGCAAATTGTTATTATAAAATTTATAGTAAATATTTAACGGTTTCTTTTGATCAGAGTACAGGTGAATTAAAATATGGAAGCCCTTATTTGTCAGACACTATAAGTGATGCTAAATCAGGAGATGAATCAACTTGGAATCTAACACATAGTGATGAATTAAAAAAGCAATTCAAAACATTATTTAAAGGTTCAAACGGTAACTATATATGTTCACAATCTAATGAATTAAAAGCTAGTGTTGATAGCTCTAATCAAACAATTAATTTAATGCAAGGAAAAGAACAATTAAAATTAGATCAAAAAAATTCGACTTATAAAAAATCTAGTGCAGATACTACAAAAAAATGTAAGTGTATTTTGACTAATCAAAAAAAAGAAATAACTTTTAATTTTAACGAATCATTTTCTACTTTTTCGGCTTCTTTACCACAAGGTAATACAGGTACATTAGAAGTTATGCCAGATGAAAATACCTTTAAAAATAATTTCAAAACGGCATATAATGATGTTTCAAAAAATTGTGAATCATTATGTAAGAAAGTCTATGGAACATATTTTCATGATGAAAATAGGTACAAAATTTCTTTTAATAAAAGTGATGTTGAAAGTGATCAACAATATAATAAAGTAACAACTGGAAAAGTAAAATCAGCAACAGATACAAAATATAAAAACTTCTATGATGTAAGTACAAAATATTATAAATGCGGAAAATTAGAAAGAATACCAAAAGGGTTACCCAAATTTACAAACGTAATATATAAATTAGTAAAAGTAATTGTACCAATAATATTGGTAGTAATGGGAATGGTAGACTTCTTAAAAGCTGTATTAGCTAGTGATGAAAAACAAATGGATACAAATCCTAAAAACTTTATGAGAAGAATAGGTGTAGCAGTATTAATATATTTTGTTATGACATCAGTTCAACTATTAGTTAAAGTTGTAGGAGGAAATAATCAAAAAAGTATATCATCATGTTTTAATTGCTTTATAAATAGTGAGAAAAAGTGTAAAACATATGATTATAAATTTTAAATTATATAAATAGAGACTTATGCCTCTATTTATTTTTTTTTAACTGCATATAATGTACTAGGGTGGTTAAAATGATATCAAGTATTTCTGTTAAAGAAATGTTAAAAATAAATCCTAGTAATATCATAGATATTAGAAATATTCAAAACTATAATAATAACCATATTCCAAATGCAATTAACGTTCCATTCGAAAAACTAATAACATATCCTAGTAAATATTTAAACCCCAATGTAAAATACTTTATTTATTGTCAAAAAGGATTAACAAGTAAAAAAGCTTGTCAAATATTAAGTAATTATGGATATAAAGTAGTTGATATAATTGGTGGATATGAAGAATGGATAATGCAAAAAGACTAATTTAAAAGAAAGTTAATAACTTTCTTTTATTTTGAAATTAAATGTATTATAATAGTATAAGAATGGAGATAATATGATAGCAAATTTTATAGAGACAAATATAGATGTACTTAAAGATTTTGTTCAAAACAGTAATATATTTATAGCTTTAATAATAGGAATGTCATTGATTATTCTAGAATCAATTATTCCAATGCTACCTTTAGCTGTATTTATAGCCATAAATATGCTTGTTTTTGGAAACATTATTGGATTTATACTTTCTTGGATATCTACAATTATAGGATGTACGCTTAGTTTTTATATTTTTAGAACATTAAAAAATAAAGCATGGAAATATATAAGTAAAAAAGAAAAACTAGTTGATTTAATGAAAAAAATAGATAAAATTTCCTTCAGTAGTTTAGTAATCATACTAGCATTTCCTTTCACACCAGCTTTTTCTATTAATATTGGAGCAGGACTTTCAAATATTTCCTATAAGAAATATTTGCTTGCACTTTTAATATCAAAAATATCAATTGTATATTTTTGGGGATTTATAGGAACAACTTTAGTAGAAAGCATTACCGATATAGGTGTTTTACTTAAAATAGCAGTAATAATTTTAATAGCCTTTATATTATCTAAGATAGTTACAAAAAAATTCAATATTAACTAGGAGGTATTATTTATGGAGTATGTAATTTTAACCATATTGGTAGTAATCTTAATATGCGTTGTAATTTTAATTATTAGAAAAAATAATAATAATGATATATATGATAAAATGTCAAAACTAGAACTTTCAGTAGTTAAGGAACTTGGAACATTTAAAGCAGATTTAGCTAAAGAATTCAATAACGATTTTCTTAATTTAGATGAAAAAATAGAAAATAGACTTCGTATGATAAATGATCATGTTAATGAAAGATTAGATCAAAACTTTGAAAAAACCAATAAAACCTTTACATCAGTTTTAGAAAGACTATCTAAAATAGATGAAGCTCAAAAAAAGATAGATACATTATCTAACGATATCGTTTCATTACAAGGAATTTTAACCGATAAAAAAACAAGAGGAATCTTTGGTGAAGTTAACTTGCAAAATATTATGGCTAGTGTTTTTGGAGAAAACAACAAAAAAATATATCAAATGCAATATAGTTTAGAAAATGGAACAATAGTTGATTGTGCCTTATTCGCACCAGAACCACTTGGATTAATAGGAATTGACTCAAAATTTCCTTTAGAAAACTATCGTAATATGGTGGATAAAAATAATTCAAAGGAATTAAGAGAAAAATATGAAAAACAATTTAAAATAGATATGAAAAAACATATAGATGCTATAGCAACTAAATACATCATTCCAGATGTAACAACAGATCAAGCAATTCTATTTTTACCTGCAGAAGCAATATTTGCTTATATTAATGCATATCATAGTGATATAATTGAGTATGCTTATAAAAAACGTGTATGGATAACAAGCCCTACAACTCTTATTAGTACATTAACAACAATTCAAGTGATAATAAAAAACATGGAAAGAGATAAATATACTTCAGTTATTCATAGAGAATTAAACCTTCTTTCAGAAGAATTTAAACGATATAAAGATCGTTGGGATAAATTGTCTCGAAGTATAGAAACAGTAGGACGAGATGTAAAAGAAATCCATACAACAACTGAGAAAATAACTAAAAGATTTACTTCTATAAATCAGGTAGAAATGGAGCAAATTGGATATGAAGAAAATTAATATCTTTAAAAACATCATTATTTTTGTTGTTATCTTTTGTAGCTTGTGCTATACAGTAGATGCAATATTAGATCAAAACTTATACCGTATTCTTATTAGATTATCCGTTATACCAGTTATCTTTTTACCAAAAATAATTAATGTAACCTTTAAAACTAAAATAAGTGATGCAAGTGAAATAATATATATTATATTTGTTTTTATAGCTCACTTTTTAGGATCAGTTATTAATCTTTATGGAAAAATATATTGGTATGATAATTTCACACATTATCTATCAGGAATTGTAATAGCTTTTTTTGCTTTAGAACTGCTTTATAAACTAGATAGATATGATTCTAAAAAAATATTTTTTACTTGTTTATTTATTATAGCTTTTAATACAATGTGTGCAAGTTTTTGGGAATTTTTTGAATTCATTAGTGATAATATATTTGGAAAAGATGCTCAAAATGTTTTAACGACAGGCGTAAATGATACAATGATGGATATGATACTTGCATCACTTGGAAGTTTAACATTTGTAATAACTTATATTTTTGAAGAATTCAATAATAAGAAATTAATAGTAAAAAATTTTATTGAGCAGTTATAAAGAAGGATTTTCAGCACCAGCAATAACGCTATACTCACCACTAGTTAAAACAGTATATAAAACAATAATAGCAGCAACAGTTGATAATTCAGAAGCTGTAATTTGTAATTTAAAAGGAGTTAAATCCTTTTTATTTTTAATTTTAGCAATCTCAATGTTTTTATAATTTATATATAAAAAAGTAAGCGTTAAAACAACAACGACAACACGATTAAAAACAGAAATGTTTTCAGACATTTTTTTATCTAAAAAAGGTTTATTATTTAAAATTTCATATTTGTCATTATAAGTTATAATGTAAGATATAAATAAACTTAAAATATATATTACAGTAGCAATAATTTGAATATCTAATAATTTGATTTCATCTTCTTTAGTACTATTATTATTCATGTTAAAATATATGATTTAATATTATTAAATATTGCATAAATGAACTTAATATGTTACAATAAACTAGGTTTTCTAAAAAAGGAAAGAGGTAGTATTAATGAAAAAAACAAAGATAATTTGTAGTATCGGACCATCAACACAAAATTGGGAAAGCTTTAAAGGAATTGTTGATGCTGGTATGAATGTAGCACGTATTAATTTCTCGCATGCTACACTTGAAGAAAGAAAAATTGATGAAGATCTAGTTGCAAGAGCAAATAAAGAACTTGGAACAAACATTGCGGTTTTATATGATACAAAAGGACCAGATCTTAGAACTTGTACTTTTGAAAACGATTATATTGAATTAGTAGCAGGAAATACAATTCGTATTGTTGAAGAAGATATTCTTGGTACTAAAGACGCTATATCTTTTAATTACAAAGGAATTTTAAAAGATATAAAAGAAGGAATGTCTATTTTACTTGATGACGGTTTTTATAAATTAACTGTTATCAGTGTAGAAGAAGATGGAATCACTTGCCGTATTGAAAATAGTGGTTCAATTAAAAGTAGACGTGGAGTATGTATTCCAGGTGTTAAATTAAATGTTCCATATGTTAGTGAACAAGATAAAGAAGATATTAAATATGCTTGTGATCATGATGGTGATTATTTAGCTATATCTTTTGTTAATACAGCAGATAATATTAGAGAAGTTAGAAATTTATGTGCTGAATTTGGTAAACCTAATATGCCAATTATTTCAAAAATTGAAACACAATATGCGATGGATAATTTAGATGAAATTATCGATGAAACAGATATTGTTATGATTGCACGTGGAGATTTAGGAATTGAAACAGGTGTTGAAAATCTACCTTTATATCAACAAATGATGATAGATAAATGTCGTGCTAAAGGCAAAAGAGTTATTATGGCAACTCAAATGATGTCAAGTATGAAAAATAATATCAGACCTACAAATGCAGAAGTTACAGATGTTGCAAACGCTGTTTTAGCAGGATGCGATGCTGTTATGACTAGTGATGAAACAACTATGGGTAAATATCCAGTTGAAACAATCCAAAATATGGCTGAAATTTGTAAAAAAGTAGAAAGCTATTATAAATATGATAATAAATACGGATATGAAGCTAAAGATGTAAATTCTATTATTGCACAAAGTGTTGTTACAGCAAGCAATAAATTAGATTCAAAAGTAATCGTAGCTGCAACTATGTCAGGACATACAGCTGCTTCAATTAGTAACTTAAGACCAAATGCAATGATTTTAGCTACTGTTCCAAATGAAAAAGTAGCTAAGGCATTAGCACTTAACTATGGAGTTTATTCAACAGTTGTTGGAGAATATGATTCAACTGATGAATTAGTATCAGATGGAAAAGCACAAGCTCAAAAATTTATGGATTTAGAAACTGGTGATAAAATTGTTATTACTGGTGGATTCCCTAATACTGGTGTTAAAGTAACAAACTTTATGAAAATTGAAAAAATGTAATAATAAAACTATCCAATCATAATTGGATAGTTTTTATATTCACTTTCAATTAATTTTATTTTTTCTTCTTCATCTAAAATACTGGCATAGACGCAAGTACTTCTAAATTCAATTTCAAGAATTTTACTATTAATTTTAGAATAGTTAGTAATAACTGGTATTTCAGTATTGTCCTTTGCTTCTTTTAAATAGAGTCTTCCTTGTGAGGAAAAACCAAGAACTCTTATATATTCAATATCACTAAATTCTTCGGCTTCTTCTTTTGTGAAATTGCATAAAATATGTGTAAACATTCTATGTAATTTATTATAAGTATATCTTTTAGTTTTAATTTTTAAGATAAGTTCATCTAGATTTCTACATTTGATAATATATTTATTGATTCTGTTCTCAATACCTTCATCAACCGTTTTATAATGATTTATAAAATCTTTTTCGGTTAAAATTTTGTATTTCAAAATACTATAGTAGTCATCAATAAAGTGATTATTTTTTTCTAAATAAGGTCTGACAAACTCAGGGACATATTTATCAACATTTGCCTTGTTTTTTAAAGCATATCTAATACTTGTCGCACTACTAATATTGTCTTCTAAATCAAAACCATTGTAATCATTGTTACGTTTAATAGTGATAGGGATAATATTTGCCTTTTGTTTTTTAATTTCTCGAATATATGTAATTCCTAAAATGTCATTAGGTTTATTCATTTTTAAACCAGTAATTTCATATAAAGATTTAGATAGTGCGGTTGGATAATTAAGCCCTTGGTCAAGATATTCTTTGACTAACTTATTATATTTTTTATTATTTAATTGAACTTCAGCTAGTTCTTCTAATTTATCAACCTTATTTGTTTCACTTCCAAAAACAAGATAATTAACTTTCATTTCTTTTAAGATTTGAATACTAGCTTTCGCAAAAGTATCCGCACTTTGGGTTGCAAAGACGAATGGTAATTCGATTACAAGGTCAACTCCCATCTTAAGAGCAATTTCAGTTTTATCCCATTTATTAATGATACTAGTATCACCACGTTCAGTAAAATTTCCACTCATAACTAAAACAATAGTTGCTTTAGGAAACATTTTTTTTATTTCATTTAAATGGTGTAAATGCCCATTATGGAAGGGATTATATTCGCAAATTATACCAACACTATTCATACTATCACCTAACTATATAATAACATATTTTATTTGAAAAATATATACGTTTATGATATACTTATACAGGTGATTATATGAATATAGATATTACTAGATTAAAAAGTGGAATCGATAGTCAAGTAGAAATTGACATGTTGTATTCTTTTGATAAAGAGATGCTAAAAAAGACAGACATTATATCTTTAGATAATATTAGTGTTAAAGGATATATTACTAGTAATAGTATTGATGATTATGATCTTGATGTAAATGTTGATGGTATAATGGTTTTACCTTCTAGTTTAACACTAGAACCTACTGATTATAAATTTTCAATAAAAATAGAAGGAAATATTGATGAATTATTAAAAGAAATTAACGAAACTTTGAAAAAAAATCAAAATACTATTGATATTTTACCAATAATATGGGAAAATATATTAATGGAAATTCCTATTCGTGTTGTAGGCGATAAAAACCAAAATCTTCGAATGGAAGGCGATGGTTGGAAACTTATAACAGAAGAGGAGAAGAAATTAAATCCAGAACTTCAAAAATTGAAAGATTTGTTAAAATGAAAAGTGAGGTGTTATCATGATGAAATTAAATATTCAAATTTTCGCAGTACCTTTTAGAAAAGTTAGTAAAACAAGAGGAAGAAAAAGACGTACTCATTACAAAATTAGCGAAAATATTACAATCAAATGTCCGAAATGTGGAGCTAGTATAAGACCACATAGAGTATGTTCAGAATGTGGAACATATAAAGGAAAAGAAGTTATAACAAAAGAAGAAACAACTAATTAGTTGCTTTTTTTTTTATTAAAAGTTATAATTATAAAAGAGGATAGGTGTTAAAATGAAAAAAGGATTTACTTTATTGGAGATGTTAGCTGTTATTGTTGTTATTTCTATTTTATCTTTGATAATTTTGCCAAATATTACGGGACAATTAGCTGATAAAAAGGAAGAAATTAGTAAAGTCAGTCAGAAGATAATTTTAAGTGCAGCAGAGCTTTATGCAAATGAAACCGGTAATACTTATCAAACAATTACTATAAATGATTTAGTTGAAGCTGGAAAATTGGAACAACCAATAATAGATCAAAAAACTGGAAAAGAAATATCTTTAACTAAAGAAATTAGTATAGATGCATCGGGGAATGCCTGTATAGTTGGAATTGATGGTTGTGATAGAATAACATATAAACAATACAAGAATGGGTAAATTGTATATTTTAATCCAGAAACAGGAAAAAAATGTGCGTCAAGTGAAGCGGTAAATACAACCGGAACAAAGATTGGATGTATGAAATGGTATGCATTTAATGATAGGGAAGGAAATGCAACTGTAAATGTCATTTTAGATCATAATACAACGACTAGAATAGCTTGGAATTCAACCGGAAATAATAGTGAAATGAAAGAGGTAGCAGATGCTTTAAAAAAAGATACAAGTCCATGGAAAAATCCAGCAAGATTAATAACAGCAAATGAAGTTGCTAAGATAACAAAACATCCAACGTTTGATGCAACTCAATCAGGACAATCATGGTTTTGTTTAGATACAAATAAACCTGATACTACAAATTGGTGTTCCAAAGCTCAAGGAACAAGTGAATATGCATGGTTATTTGATTATACCTATGACTGCACAAGTTATGGATGTGATAAAGCAGATTCAAGTAATTATGGATATTGGACAAGTACACCATCTGAAGATAGTTCAACTGAGGCTTGGCGCGTCGATAGAAATGGCTTCTTGCGCAGCAACGGTGTGGCTGATGCTTTTCACGGCATCCGCCCAGTTATAACAATTTCAAAATTTAAATTATCATAAATAATTATTTATATAAAGAAAACTACAGTATTTAATGCTGTAGTTTTTAATTTATATTTCTTAAAGCTTGATTTGAAATATTAAAAATAATACCAATCATAATCATATAACTAAGTAAACTAGAACCACCATAACTAATAAATGGTAACGTAATACCAGTAATAGGCATTAATCCAAAGGTCATACCAATATTTTGTAATTGCTGATAAATAAGCATTCCAACAATACCGGATATAATATATTTATTTATATTAGAATTACTTTTCATAGCTGTTAATATTAATTTAATATCAAAGAAAGCAATTAAAAGAAGAAGTAACAAAGAACCAATTAATCCAAAATTACTAGCGAAAACAGCGAAAATAAAATCGGTTTGAGCTTCAGGAAAATAAATAGGCGTATTATTAAATCCATGACCAAATAAACCACCAGATCCAATAGCTGTTATACCATTTTCTAATTGATAACCAGACTTGTTTGACCAATCAAGAAGACGATCAACTCTTAAGAAAAAACTAGAACCAAAAATTTTAATAAATAAATTATTGCTTGCAAAATATATTAATAAAACACTACCAACGGATAAAAATAAAACTAAAAATAAAATAATAAACCATCTATATTTAATTCCGGCAATAAATAACATAATAATAGTTATAAGTAAATAAATAAGAACAACACCAGTATCAGGTTGAAGAAAAGTTAAAATACTTGGTACAGCTACAATTAATCCTACTTTTATTAAAAAGAAAAATTCCTCTTTTACTGTTGGATTAGCAAAATTTTCATTGAACTCTTTAATAACTTTACCAAGAATAATAATTAAAATAATTTTCATGAACTCACTTGGTTGAATAGTACCAATACCAGGAATTGAAAACCAACACTTAGCATTACTTATAGGATCAGCAAAAATAAGAAGTAAAACAAGCGTAATATTCCCAATTATATATAAAATCCAAGCATTTTTAATAATTACATCATTTCCTATAAACATTATCAAATATACTAGTATAAAACCAATAAAGTACCAAATTCCTTGTCTAAGCGCTAAATCAGATCCTGAATGAAGCATATTTTGAGCACTATATATTGTAACAATACTAATAGCAACGAATAATAATAATGTTATTAATAATGATTTATCAACTTTGTATTTAGATATTTTCTTCATAACATCACCTATAAATATATTACACCAAATTAACTATTTAAACAATTAAACTATTATATTTTGACAAATATTTTGTAATTTTTTTGATTTTATAGTATAATAATTAATAGGTGATAGATATGCAATACTTACAATATTTAATTATAACAGTTTTACTAATTATTATTGCACTTGCAATTACAAAGTCAAAACGTAAAGATTTTAAAATTGAAATTAATAAACTAGTTACTTATCTTGGTGGAAAAGATAATATAATTACATATGAATTTAATAAATCAAGATTTATAGTAACATTAGCCGATGTCTCATTAGCTAATAAAGAAGCTATACAAAGGATGGGAGCACAAGGAATTGTTGAAATTGATAACCAATTGAAAATAATTTTAGGTGATGAAGCTAAACAACTAAAAAAACAAATTAATGAATTAATGAGATAGAACCATTTATTTAATGGTTCTATTTTTTTCGACAAAATTCGACATTTGAAATTTGTATAATTATGTCGAGGGGTGATAATATGAATGTATTTGAAACAATTATCTTTTATTTAGTTTTTATTGTTTTTCAACTAACGCTTTGGTTATTATCGGTTTCTTATACAA
>OJJV01000313.1_pt1 | contig 38332 bp, 59 predicted proteins | sample 1596391 | NCBI WGS metagenome assembly OJJV01 (sample SAMEA4350164, study PRJEB24818) | metagenome | biome: human; feature: gut; material: faeces | place: Denmark | collected 2013-09
TGGTCCGAGTGGCGAGACTTGAACTCACGACCCCTTGACCCCCAGTCAGTTAAAAAGCGTGTATTTCCAACGGACTTACGGTTTTGAGTTGTAATAGAGTTGTAATAGGGCTCATTCAGATTTTGTCGGTAATTTGGCGCAGATCGTCCAGATCGACGTCCTGATAGTAGCGGAGCTGCTCTTCACTGGCGTGGCCGATCAAGGACAGTTTGTCCTTGTCGGATCCGGCGACGCGCTTCATCAATGTGGCAAAGGTGTGGCGGCAGCTGTGGGGCGTGTAGGTGTGTTTCTGGTGGCCGTTGACGTCAAAGGTGGGATTTGAAAGTTTCAGCGCGTCCAGCAGATCGTAAAACATCTGGCGGTAGGCCTTGAGATCCAGCGCCTTGCCGTCGGCGGCACAGAACACCTGCCCGGTGACCCTCTCCCCTATCCGCTGATCGATGATGCTCTGGATCTTGGGCGAGACGGTGACGGTGCGGCCCTTGCCCGCATCCGTTTTCGCACCGCCGGTAAAGCAGCGCTGCGTGCGGTCATAATCGGACGCATCCAGTGCCAGAAACTCCGAGGGGCGGAAGCCGAGGTAGCACTGCGCCAGCACATAGTCCGCGCCGGGGACGCTACCGACGGCTTCCCGGATGGTTTCCAGATAGTCCATAGGCAGGCCGACGCCTCCGGCTCCCTCGTCACCGGTGACCGTCAGATACTCCGACAAGTTGAGCTTTTCCGGAAAATAGCCACGGGGGATGCCGTACTTATAGATCAGGCCCGCCGTGGTTTTCATGTTCCGCCGGGTGGCCTTGCCCCGGGGGCACTCATCAAGGCAGTCCTGTAGATCGTCCACGTCAATATCGCCGCAGCGCTCAAAGTAGAGGGGCGCAAAGTATTTCATGGCGGCCTTGTAGTTGCCCAGCGTGTCCGGCCCGGCCCGGTGAGTGGGGAGCCAGAGATCATACAGCGCCTTCCACGTTGTCCTCTGCTTTTTCTCCACCTTGGCCGCAGACCGCTGGCTGGGATCCAGCAGCGGGAGCGCATCCACGGCGTCTTTTTTCCGGGCAAAGGTCCGGGACACCGTGCGCCGCCGGCTTTTTCCAGTCTCGTCCAGATACATCTGGACGCGGATTGCCTTATATTTCCCGTTTGGCAGGCGGTAGACACTCCCCTGCCCGTTGCCCCTGCTCTTGGTGTTTCTGGCGGCCGCGGCCTGCTTCGCCCCGCAGCGGAGACAGTACGGTCCGTCCGGGACTTCCTGCTTGCACTTTTTACAGATCATCGGCAGCTATCCCCGCCAGAAGCCGATCTGGACGCAGTGGAAGTCCAGATACAGGCCGTATAAAATAGCCAGAAACAGGAGCACCAGCAGAGCGGCAATGATCCGGTTTCGGGTATGGACGCCATCCATCATGATCTTCATGGTTTTGTCATTGTCCACCAGATGCTTTTCCAGCTCCTTTTTATGGGCGCGGAGTGTATCATTTTTAGCGCTGAGGACTTCCTCCGACATGGTGAGCTTGTCGGTGATGCCAAAAAACTCATCTATGGAAATCCCCAGGACAGCGCAGATCGGTCCTGCGGTACTGATGGATGGTGCTTTTGACGCATTTGCAAAAAAGTTATTGACTGTGGACAGCGGCACGCCCGATTTATCCGCGATGTCTTGAGCCGTCATGTGCAATGCGGCTTTTTTATCTCTGCATAGATCTTGTATCGTCAAAAAATCGCCCTCCTGTATCAAAATACCAAATATGGGCAGACGGATTCTTAAATCTGATTCGGCAGTATACTGCCCATTTCCCCAATTTGGGCATTGCGCTGCCAAACCCATTTTTGGTACGTTTTTCTTGCGGACAGGCAGATGCCCCCTCTGCCGGAAACGCAAAGTGCCCCCGCCGCTTGTTGCAGAGGCGACGGGGGCACTGTTCATTCATTAATTCCGGCTAAAGTATCATCAACAGCATCCCAAAAATCTGTTTCATTTACAATGATAACGTTTCCGCCGTCCTTACGTATTTGCATTGCTTCTTCAATTTTTCGGCCATAACAAGAATACGCCCAGCATTGATTCCCTGCATTCCCTACAATGAGATAATCAGTTTTTGCAGATATACCGGATCGAACTTGGCCACCGAGTTTTTTCACAATGTTGCCCATTTCTGTGCGGGTCGTCCGATACGATTCACCTGTGAAGCAAAATATTTTGTCTTCAAATGTGATTTCGGGGCACAAAGCACAAATGCCGCTAATGCTGTATTTGTTTTTCAGCTCATTAAAATCTTTTTCAACCAGGTTGTAAGAGGATGTAAAGTCGATAATATTCCCAAAGAATGCCATTAACTGTTCACGTTCTTGTGTTGTGATAATTTTATCTGCTAAAACGACATGAAGTAAACTGTTAATCTCGTCAAATGGATATATACCGGCAAGGAAGTCATTAGCGTCCAGCCATGATTCGAGTTTGGAAATTTCTTTATCACTTAGTTCGCCATCTGCCATGATGCCATGTATTAGTCCGGCGAGAAACTGGATGGACGATGTAATGGCATCATAGTACGAGCTGTTATCTGCAAAATTATTGCAAAGCCACAAAATATCTTTTGACTCATCATCTGTGATCACGCCATCTTTACAGGCTTGCTCCACCACCGGCAAAATCTCAGAGAATGGGTGCCTGTCTCTAAGTGGAGAATGTAGTTCGCACCAGTGGACAAGCTCATGAATCTCTTTTCCGTCAACTTCCGCATCGGAGTTGATCCCGGCCACAAGTCCCCGAAGCGTGTTGATGGCCTTATGAAGCTCTGCCGGCTTTGTGAAGGTTTGATAATCAGAAATTGCCGCAGACATGCTGTTCCTCCCTCTCTGATCCGATTTGGATGTTTTCTTGATGTAAAATTAGGCCCGAGGCTTGGGCCTTGAATATGTGTTTGAGAGGCATCAACATGAGCAACCAGATCACCTGCACTGTGTCCGATTCGGACCGCGACCACATGACCCTGGCGCTCTATCGCCAGCTGACGCCGGAGGAGCGTGAGCAAGTCAACGCTTACCTCTGGCAGCTATTAGCATCTCGATATACTCCCGGGCCTTCTCCCGCTCCTCGCGAGTAAGCAGGTCCCAGCTTTCCGGACGCTCGGCCTCGTCAGAGGCCGGGCTTTTTTCTGACCCCAAAAGCGCCGCTTTGGAGATCCCGAAATAGTCTGATAATTTTTGCAGTGATGCGTCTGTTGGCTGTTGCCCTTTTTTCCAGCGGGTAACAGCTGGCTTGCTAATTCCGGCCTCAACAACTACGGCTGACGGAGATTTTCCGGCAGAATTGCATGCCTTTATGAAATTGTCATAAAACACAATTCCACACGCCCCTTATTTGGCAAAAGTTACGAAAATTAAGAAATATGCGAAAGTAGCTTGACGGTTACTAAAGTTACGAGTATATTATAGCCGTAGTGGACATAGCCCCAATGACAATATATCACACCGGGGCAACGCCGTCAAGGCGGGAAAGGAGCAATTATGATCGTTAACAGAGTCAAGGAGCTGCGGACGGCTGCCGGCATGACCCAGAAGGCGCTGGCGGATCAGCTGGGCGTCACCGTGCCCACGGTGAGCAAGTGGGAGCTGGGTCAGCGGACTCCGGAGCTGGAGAGAGTTTTCCGCATGACGCTGATCTTTGGCGTCCCCATCGAGGAGATCGTCCAGCGGACGGAGAGCGCGTGAGAAGGGAGCGACAACTATGACATTGGATGATATCGCCAGGATCCCCAAGGAGTACCTGACGGCGGCGCAGGTGGCGCCGATCTTAGGCTCCGACCCGCAGACCATCCGGATGCAGGCGCGGCTCCGGCCGGATCTGCTCCCCTTCCCTGCCGTGTGCCTGGGAAGCCGGGTGAAGATCCCCAAGGAGGCCTTTCTCCGGATCATGCGGGGCCTATAATCACGTTACCATGGAAAGGAGGAAAAGACAATGGAGCGGAAATACCCGAATTTGTACCAGAGGGCAAGGTTGAGTACCGGAATGAGCCAAGAACGTGCAGCGGAGCTGCTTGGACTGTCGCCGGAAAGCCTGAAACAGTACGAAGGCGGCAAGACGGTGCCAAAGGACGAGACGGTGGCCAAGATGGTGGAGGTGTATCACCTGCCATGGCTGGCGCTGGAGCACGCGCAGGCCACGGACACGCTGGGCGTGGTGCCGGAGGTGACGCCAAGGCCGCTGCCAATGGCGAGCATCGCTCTCCGGAACCGTCTGCAAGACGCGACGGGCCGGCTGGACGCCCTGCTCCGGATCGCGGAGGACGGCGTGATCGACGAGGCTGAGCGGCCGGAGTTCGATTCTATCGTGGTAGAGCTGCGGGAAACCATGGCGGCCATCTATCAGGTGATCTACTCAGGCGCAAAAAGAGAACGCCCCGACACTGGCATGTCGAAGCGTTCAAGGGAAGGATGTGGATTTGGGAAATCCACGATTGGGTATTGTGATTATAGCACAGATCCGCAGCGGGTTGCAAGACCCAATTTTACCCGGAGGGGAGGTGTCTCCCTATGACGGGCTGGGCGATGTTTTTCATGCTGCTGGGCGTGAGTGCGCTGGCGGCACAGGTGCTGCGGATCGTGGATTGGCTGGAAGAATGACAGGGGGCTACATATGAGACGTTATCCCAAGGAGGGCGGACAATTCGCCATCATCTGGGCGGATCTGCTGTATGAGGATTCCGTCCCGGCCACCGGCAAACTGCTCTTCGGCGAGATCTACCGGCGGTCAGACGCGCAGGGCTGGTGTACTGCCAGCAACAAGGACTTTATGGACTTGTTGGGGTGCAGTGAGCGGACGCTGCGGAATTTGCTGCGGTCGCTGGAAGACGTTGGGCAGATCCGGGTGGAGACGGAACCCAAGCGGGACGGCTCCGGCGGCACGGAACGGCGTATTTTTTGCGGTCGAAAACTGGCTCCTCCGGAGCTGGATAGGGTACCGGCAGAAAATTGCCGGTACCCCGGAGGTACCGGCAAAAATTTGCCGGGGGTACCGGCAAAAAATTGCCGGTCTGTAATGTATATAAATAATAATACAAGTAATTCCCCCCTATATCCCCCCAAGGGGGACGGCGCGGGAAAAAAGCGGAGAAGCAAATCCACGCCGGACTGGAAGCCGGAACGGTTTGAAAAATTCTGGGAGTTCTACCGCACCCACGCACGGGACGAGGATCGGGCAGGCGCTGTCCGGGCGTGGGACAACCTCCGGCCGGAGGACGACCTGATCGACACCATGGCCAAGGCGCTGGCGGTGCAGGTGGAGACGGACGAGTGGAAGCGGGGCATCGGCATCCCATACGCCTGCCGGTGGATCCGCAACGAGCGGTGGCGTGACACCGGCCTTGCCGCAAAGAAACCGGAAGAACCGGCAGAGCCGCCCCGGCGGCGCTATGTAGGCAAGCGGATCATCGACGGGCAGGAGGTGGATGTCTATGAGTAACTTCGCCAGCGTGGAGGCGGAGCAGGCGGTGCTTGGCTCCCTGCTGATTGACAGCCGATGCGCCCGGAGCGTGGCAGCCATCCTGCGGGAAACGGATTTCTCCGTGGCTCTCAATCAGGAGTTGTTCCGGGTAATCTGCACCATGGACCGGGACGGCCAGCCCATTGACGGCCTGACGGTGTGTCAGGCGGCCATCAATGAGCGGCTGGCGGACGAGAAGACCCTGCGGTCGTATCTGGCGCAGCTGATGGAGATTACACCCACCGCGGCCAACGTTGCGGAGTATGCGGAAATCGTGGCCAAAACCGCCCGGCGGCGCGAACTCAAGACGGCACTGGAGGACGGCCTGACGGCCTTGGAGGAGCAGGAGCCGGAGAACACGGTGCTGGCTCAGCTGGATGCGGCCATGACGGCCTCAGCCCAGCGGACGGAGAGTGAACTCCTTGCCCCCAAGGAGCAGGTGGACAGCTTCCTCAGCTACCGGGAGCGCATCGATGAGGGCAAGACCCCTTACGTCCGCACCGGCATCAAGGCGCTGGACAAGCTGCTGGGGGGCGGCATGGTGCAGGGCGGTCTGTACATACTGGCCGGCCGCCCGGGCATGGGCAAGAGTGCCCTGGGCATTGCCATTGCGGAGCATGTGGCAAGGACAACGGGCAAGGTGGACTATTTCTCGCTGGAGATGAGCCGGGAGCAGATCATGGCTCGACGGCTGTCTTCCATCGCCAAGGTGGACAGCAAGCTGATCCTCATGGAAACCCTGACGGCGGGCGAGTACAAGCGGGTCATCGACGCCACCCGGACGGCAGCGGCCACCCCGCTATACTGCACCAACGGCCGCGCCCAGACCGTGCAGCGGATCACCTCCATTGCCCGGGCGGGGCGGGACGTGAAGCTGGTGGTGGTTGACCACTTCAGCCTGATTCTGCGGCCGGGGAAACGGCAGGATGCGGACGAATCCCGGGAGATCGCCCACGCGCTGAAACGGCTGGCACAGTCCCTCAACCAGCCGGTGCTGTGTCTGGCGCAGCTGAACCGGCAGAACGAGCAGCGCAGTGACAAGCGGCCCACGCTGGCAGACCTGCGGGCCACGGGTGCCATGGAGGAGGACGCCGATGGCGTCGTCTTTATCCATCGCCCGGACTACTATCGGGCGGACTACATCCGGGAAACGGCCGCGCCAGAGCGGACGGAGATCATCCTCTCAAAAAACCGCCACGGCAACACGGGAAAAATCAATTTATCTTTTTGGCCGGAGACAAACACCTTCAATCCGGCCTATGTGGAGTGAAAACATGAAAATCGGAGATATTTTGCAGCGAAAGCCGGAGATGGTGACTCCCAGCGGCATGGGCGAGAGCCAGCCGATGCCCTGCACGGTGGTCTATATCCACCCGCTGCGGCGGTTCTTCGTGGTGGAATTTTGCAGTGCCATCACCGGGGAGCGCTGGCGGCAGACCGAGTACTTCCCGGTCTTGAAGAACAGGGACAATTTCAACCGCCTCCCAATCATCAGAGGCAGGAAGGGATAGACATGAAGGCGATTGCGATTATGAACAACAAGGGCGGCGTTGGCAAAACCGTCACCGCCATCAATCTGACAGACATTCTGGCCAACGACTTCCGCCAGCGGGTGGTGCTGGTGGACTGTGACGGTCAGGCCAACCTCACCGGCTTCTACCTGCCGGGCGTCGAAGTGGACACGGCCACTACGGCGGACGTCCTGACCGGGGAGTGTGAGCAGGTATGGAGTGACAATCTGATTTCCTTGCGGGAGAACATCAGGCTCCTGCCCAGCAGTTCCGGCCTGTACGATTTAGACCTCGCGGCCATCAAGGACGGCGTCAGCGCCCCGGAGCGGCTGCGGGATTTTGTGGAGGCCGTCCGGGAGGACGGTGACACAGACTGGATGATCTTTGACTGCCCGCCGGGGTACACGGTGTCCAGCGTGGCGGCGCTGCTGGCAGCGGACGAGGTGATGATCCCGGTGACGGCGGACAAGTTTTCCATTGACGGCGTGCTGGCGGTGGCGCAGCAGGCTCAAAAGATTGCCAATGCACGACTGGGGCTGACGGTGCGGGCGCTGATGACCCAGACCCGCAGCGGCGAGATCGTGACGGAGGCGGAGAAGGCGCTGGCGGCCATGAAGGTGACTACATACCGCACCAAGATCCGGCGGTCTGAGAAGGTGCCGGAGAGCACGGTGACGCTGGCTCCCCTGCGGGAGTACAGCCCCCACAGCAGCGCAGCTCGGGACTACCGGCGTCTGGCGGCGGAGTTGATGAAAGGACTGGAGGGATGAGCATGGCAGGAAAGAATTTTGACATTTCAAAGTTTGCCGCGACAATAAAGCCGGTGTCTGAATCGGACACCATGCGGGAGATCCCTGTGGACGACATCCGGGACAATCCCCAAAATTTCTACCCCCAGCCGGATCCGGCGGCGCTGAACGCGCTGGCAGACTCCATTCAGGCCAACGGCCTTCTGGAACCCCCCACGGTGGTACCCAGCGGGGACGGCCAGACCTATCGCCTGATCTCCGGGCATAGCCGCATGGCGGCCGTGCGAAAGATTCTGACATCCAGCGAAGATCCGGGACGCTTTGAGAAAGTCCTGTGCCGAGTGCTGCCGCCTATGACACCGGAACAGGAGGAATGCGCAGTCATTGAGGCCAACCGCCAGCGGGTAAAAAGCCCCGTGCTGCTGGCAGACGAGGCCCAGCGGCTGACGGATATGTACATCAAGCGGAAAGAGGCCGGGGAGGAACTGCCGGGTCGTATCCGGGACCGGGTGGCGGAAGTGCTGCAGGTAAACGCCACGAAGCTGGCCAATCTGGCAGTCATCAAAAAAGGGCTGAAAGTGCCGGGGATCGTCCGAAAGTGGGAAGAGGGAGACATCCCGGAGGCGGCGGCGCTGGAGATTGCCCGGATGGACATCGAGAAGCAATACCGCCTGCTGGACTGGATGATTGAGAACGAATCGTACTACAGCATCCGGGACGTGAAGAAGTTTAACACCATCTGGACGATGTTCAAGCACAACTGCCCGGCGTCCTCCGGAATGTGCCAAAACGCCGGGCCGATGTATGACCGCTTCTACACATACGGGGCGCTGAACAACTGCGCAGGGTGTTGCCGTATGTGCAGCAAGCGGGACACCTGCAAGACAGTGTGCCAATACTGCAAACCGGAGACACCCCCAGAGCCTGAGCCTGAGATCAAATGCAACCAGGCGGTTGACGATCCTCGGCTGGATTGGCACAACATGGTGCCAACCTTCTGCCAGCGGGTCAAGGCGCTGCGGACTGCCACCGGCCTGAGCAAGAAGGAATTTGCGGAGAGCATCGGCGAATACCCAGGCACATACAGTGCCTGCGAGAACAACTCCATGTGCGGGGCGGAGAAAGTGGCCAAGCTGGCTCTGTGCCTGGGCACCACCACGGATTACCTCTACGGCCTGACGGATGACCCCAAGCCGCCCGCGCCCTTGCCGGAGGGACAGCTGATGATCTCCGGCTGGATGCCTGGCAGTACCACACCAGCGGAGTCGGGAGAGTTTGCGGTGTACGTTCGGCTTGAAAAGAATCTGGTCCCGCAGTTCTTCCGGTGGGACGGCAGCGGGTGGAAAATGCGGACGGGAACCGTGCCGCAGGTGCCGGTGGTCTGGTGGATGCGCTTGCCGCCGGTGCCGGAGAAAGGAGAGGACATATGAGCGAGAGATACCGAGGAAGGAAGCCGGGCAGGGGCCGCTGGTGGGTGTGCCTGCCCCTATGGGCGGCGGCCACGGCAGCCGTGGCGCTGGCTCTTTCCACCACCGCCAGCGGGTACGGCCTATGACGACGCAGTCACCGTGCAGGGACTGCCCGGATCGCCGGGTGGGCTGCCACAATCCGGAGGCCTGCCTCAGGTGGGCGGGCTTCCGGGAGGCAATCCCCAAGAGAAATGACAACAGCTTCGTGCCGCGAGAATACATATTCGAGTCGATCTCGAGATACAGAAGGAGGAAGAGAAGACGTGACCGTCGATAAAATCATTGAGGCACTGCGGTGCACATCCGCACCCGGCGGGCCGATTGAGGACTGCGGGAAATGCTCTTTTTTGAAAACGGAAAAATTGACGACTGAGCAAGCAAAGCAGCTTGGAACAGACAATTGGACTTCCTGCGACATTGACCGCGTCGGCATGGAAGCCGCCGACCGGCTGGCCAACGATCAAATTTACATTGCGGCGCTGCAAAAGGAGATCGAGAAGCTGCGGGCGCAGAATGGGCAACTTATGTCGATAATTGCGGATGTTACCAAAACCGGAAAGACGTGGATGTGCCAGTATTGCGCTCATTGCAAGGGCATCGTAAGCGGCATGGCTGACTGCGATTCCAAGATGCCGTGTGTTATGCCATATGGTCAGTTTAAGCTAAAAAGACCGGAACCGCCGGAGGTGGTGAAGTGATATGATTTGCGAATATTGTCCATTATCTGACCCGGAGGATGTTTGCCCGGAAGCCGAAAGCAGAAAATACGGCTATGAAACCAGTGACGGTCGGCCTGGATGCAGGCATCCTCGGAACTGGGTAGAGAAAAGGGATGCTGAACATACCCAAGCAATCGGTGACATGGGCATGGATATGGGGATTGAAATGGATCTATCCACGGAGGAACTGTCCCGAGCAATCGAAATCTGCGAACACATGGTTGGACTTGATTATAAGCGTCCTTATCACCGCCACGGAAAGTCTTTTTATAAGGCTTATCGGAACTTTTATGACGATGTGCCGAAGGGCAACCGGATATTGGATAAAATGCCATCTGAACTGTTCCGCGTCCGTCGGGACGAGCGCGGTGCGACGTATTACCTGACACAGATCGGCCTTGACTGGCTGGGAAGGCAACTGAAAATGACCATCACACGGAGGTAGAGTAATGGCAGGAGCATCAAACTTTGACAAGATGTGCCATCAGGTTTTTGGCACAAATATCATCGGCAGGGACGCAAACGCCGTCTGTGGGTACTGCGGAACGCCGATCCGCGCTTACTACTGCGAAGAACGGCTTTATCTGGTTGAGTGCGAAACCTGCAAAATGAAAGCTCTTGTAAAAGCTCGGAATCCGCAAGAGGCTGCTTACAAGACGTTTGCGAAGGAGGTGGAGTGATGGAACGACTGACGAAGTACGACACCGATGGACAGGCAATGATGGACTGTCAGAAGTGCGAAGCGGATTGGACGGGTAAGCATGGTAAGCCGATGGCTGACTGCACTGCACTGTATTGCCGCAATCGTTTGTTAGACCGGCTGGTGAAATATGAGGATACGGGACTGGAACCGGAGGAAGTCCTGCCGAAAGATAAGGCAGACGAGATCGCGCTGAAGCTTATGCAGCTTGCTGATTTGGAGAATTTTTGCAGTTACACCCGCCTGCGTGAACTGGCCGAGGTTGACAAGGACGGGCGCGTGGTGGTGCGTCCGTGCAAGGTGGGGGACACGTTATTCAGAGTGTTCGCCGGAGAAATCTTAGAGCACAAAGTCAGAAACATGAGATACCTCGCAATACAGGGACGGTGGGACATTGATACAACCCCGTTCTGCTCATACGTAGAAAGTTCCATAGGGAAAACGATTTTCTTAACCCGCGAGGAAGCAAAAGCGGCATTGGAGGCGATGAAGGATGGCAATTAGCAAATCAAAGCGTGAAGCGGTCTACCGAAAGTATGGCGGCCATTGTGCATACTGCGGTAGAGAGATCGCTTACAAGGATATGCAGGTAGACCATTTTCGCCCATTGAGGGCGTGGAGTATTGAGGACACTGGAACAGATGACCTTGACAACCTCATGCCAGCCTGCCGGATGTGCAATCACTACAAGCGTGCAAATTCCCTTGAAACTTTTAGACAATACATCGCAGAAATTCCGCGAAAGCTGCGCGAGAACTATATCTACAAGATTGGCGTGGTTTATGGCAATGTCATCGAAAACGAAAAGCCCATCGTGTTTTTCTTTGAGACGGAGGAGGCGAAGCGGGATGGCTGAATATAAAATCTGCTTTAGAGTAGCCGGGGCGTTTGGAGTGAAAGTGGATGGACTGTTTTAACCGTTTGTGCCCGTTTCGGGAAAATACGACAAGCAGTCTCAATAGATGTGAGTGTGTAGCATGTCCCAATAGATGCCCAAAAGATATGACATACAGCACGAGCAATCACACGACGCAAACAGAATGGAACAGGAGGGATGACAATGGGCAAATACATTAACAACACCAGCCGTTTATGTGTGGCTCCCATGCCGGAAGCGGACGTTTTCGCAAAGGAACACTTTGCTGAGGGCTTCCCACGTGCCAAAGACACGGCAGACGCTTTTAAGCGCTTGCAGGATGATCTGTATGCGCAGGACCTAATCACCATGGAGGGGCTTAAACGGCTGAACGAGTTGATTGAGGAAATACACAACGGTGCATGACGGGAGAGGCTGACCATGAAGATATACAAAAATCCGTGGGTGACACGAGAAAGCTACTTTGTGAAAACTGGAACTGCAAAGTCGGCAAAGATGGAGGCATCAAAATCCAGCGGCTATTCTATTGATTTTTGGGATGGCAAGTGGGTTGTTCGCAAAACGGCTTATTATAACAAGTCCTTATCTGAAATGCCTGTTGTGTTCGAAAACAAATGCAGTTTGCAGGCGCGAATTGACAGGGCGATTGTGGACACAGTTCTTGAGTTTGTAGCGGTGGCCAAGATGGACGGAGGTGCTAACCATGAGGCTGGTTGATGCAACGCCTTTGGAGTGTCAGGCCAAAGAGCGCAAAGAAAACGAGTGGAATCAACGTGTTTCCCCAACGTCTTGTGCACACGCCGAAGAAAGTTTTTTACACCGGATTGAAGATGCTCCCACTGTGGATGCCGTGGTCGTGACACGGTGCAAGGACTGTGTACACTGGGATGATGACCCCGATACTTATGGGGCAGATTACGGCCCGAAAGGCAAATGTATGAAATCATTTGAAACAATGTGCGCAGATGACTTTTGCAGCTACGGGAAGAGAAAGGATGGCGGGGATGGCTAAACAATCCGGCATGATTACCTTTGCCGAACAATTCGCCCAGGCGAAAGTAGATGCCGCCCAGCGGCTGATCTCCCAGTATATGATCGACACCCTGCAAATGACCCTCCACCAGACGGAGGGCTGGGGGTATGACCGGATCATGCGGCTGACGAAGGCGTGGCAGCAGACCCAAAAGGAGTACACGCCCGCCCTCAATTCCAACGACCCGGCGGCGGACGTCCGACAGGAGCACATGGATCGGGTGCTTGCCCAGATTATCAACGGGAAGGCGGAGCTGATCCCCTTCCCGGACAGATACCCGGATCTGAAAAAGATCAAATACAGGAGGTAAGGAATGGAAACTGAAAAAATGAGTTATGAACCAATGGAAATTGACCGCGTACCGTATATGGGCTTGCCAGATTGCAAGGACTGCCCGGAAAAACGCTCAACGGTCATTGAGCATCGGTTGTATGGCAATTCTGGCTGTGTGGCAGTTGATACGCATGTGGAATGCGCAAAACTGGATCTTTGCCTCAAACTCAAGCAGCGTTTGATGGAAAACCTTCAAGATGGGATCATCTGCGGAGAGGGCGACAGCAAGCCGCTGGGCCTAAGCCGTGCGGAGCCTTCTGCCGATGCCTGACCCCTTTGTGTGCGTCCGGCAACGGGCGGGGCCGCTGGTCAAAGCGCTGGTGACGGACAACTACGGATATCTCCGTCGCTACGGGCCGGGGGCGGTGCGGGGCCGGTGCGGGCCGGCCCTCAGCCGCACCAGCCTGGACAAGCTGGAGCTGCGCCTGGCGTTGTTTGGCTACGACGGCATTTTTTACAGCCTCAACTTTGACAATGCCCATCTTCCGGCTGACTGGGCCGGTGTAGAGCGCGTGTGGGATGCCTTCCTCAAGCGGCTCCGGAGATGGAGCCGCAAGCCTGTAGATTTCTACATTTACCGGATGGAGGGCTTACACGGTGACCACCGTTACCACATCCACGCATTTTTGCGTGACCAAGATTTCCCACCTGCCGTGGTGCAATACCTCTGGACCTGGGGCAATGCCTACGACGTGCGCTGGGACCGGGCCAGGGTACTGTCAGAGGGCGGCTACCGCGGCCTGGCTATCTACTTTACCAAGGAGGTCCCGGAGGTAGGGCGGCATCCCTGGGGCTGCTCCAGGGCACTGAGCAAGTACATCCCGCTGCCCGAGGTGACCACCTGCAAGAGCGGAACGGTGCGGCTGCCCAAGGGCGCCACGCCGCTGCCCATGCAGAGCCGGGACAGGCCACAGCTGGGAGACTGGGGGCTGTACGGATACAGCCGCTATTTGATGCCAAGGAAATAGTGCTTTTATTTTAATAACAAGGTTTAGAATTGCTTCTATTAGAACCGTATCCTCTTGAAACCTACGGAATATTTACGGACAACCGCGAAGAAAGTGAGGAAAAGGTATTGATTACAACCGAAAAAGGTGATAAACTGAGCATAAAAGATGGATGGATAACCTGCCCGGTCTGCAAACGCAACCACAGGCTGATGCGGACACGGAGCGATACGGTGGGGCGGAACATCGTGGCGTACTGCCGGACGTGCCGCAGCGAGGTCGTCCTGAATATCGACAAGGGCCAGAGCGAGAAGCGCCAGAGCCAATGACACCCCAGAGGGGGCTGTTGTTGGGTCTGGCGCATTTGTTTTACCCGGAGGTGATAGCCCGTGGCAACAAAGCCGCTAAGACCATGCCGGTATCCAGGCTGCTATAGGCTGGTGCCCGGCGGATACTGTGACGAGCACAGGCCGAAGGAACGGCCGCGCAGTCAGGAGGCACAGGCGTGGCGCTGGATGTACCAGACGCCGGAGTGGCAGGCACTCCGCAGCGAGCAGCTGCTGCGGGAGCCGTGGTGCCAGGAGTGTGACAAACATGGCGTGAGGACACGGGCAACGGATGTAGACCACATCGTTGACCACAAAGGCCGGTGGGACGTGTTTACCGACGCCGGCAATCTCCAGAGCCTGTGCCACTCGTGCCACAGCCGCAAAACGGCCACGGAAATGAACAAAAACGACGCGCTTCGGAAGCGCTGGGCGCGGTAAGAATCGGCAAACGCTTGGGCACACAGGCAGCAGGCACGCGCCTGCGGGGCTTCCTTGCGACACTCCCCCCGGCCCTTTGAAGTTTTGGCCGGGCCGCTCCGTACCGCGGCGCCTCCTCCGTGCGAGATTTTCTCCCCACCGGGATTCTCGGGCGGCGCGGCAAGCCATCAGGCGCCGGCTGCCGGCACGGCGGCAGAACTGAATCACGAGCATGGACCACAGGCCAGAAGGGCAAGAGTCAGCACGCACCGAGAGTGCGCGTCGGCTCTTGCTCTTTTTGCTTTCCGGCGTGTGACCCGGCCTCTGGCCGGCGTTTCACATCCTCCCTTCTTCCGCCTGACCTCCGTGACCAACCACGGAGGCCGGGTCATGCGCCGGAGATGACACGCTGCGGGGACGCAGCAATCGGGACACTTCCTGCCACGGCTTGGCGGAGCGGTGCCCGAATCGGACACAACCCCGGTGCGCACGGCGGCGCTTGCGCCGCAAATCGGGCTTGATCCTCCTGCGGCGGCCCTGGCTGCCATGCGAGGGTCGCCGTGTGCGCCGGGTATAACAGGAGGATCAGCATGGCAAAGAAAAAGACACCCGGCGGGACAGCCGGAAAGGGCGGCGTCAATCCGGCACCGGTGGCGGACGATCAGACGGTGCGGATCGCAGCGGAGCAGCTCACCATGGTTTCCATTGACGATCTCATCCCCTACGCGAACAACGCCAAGAAGCACGGCGTTAAGCAGATCAACCAGATCCGGGCCAGCCTGCGGGAGTTCGGCTTCGTGACGCCGGTGCTCATCGATTTTGACAACAACATCATCGCAGGCCACGGCCGTGTGGAGGCCGCCAGGGCGGAGGGCATGAGCGAGGTGCCCTGCGTGCTGGTGACCAACCTGACGGAGGCTCAGCGCAAGGCCTACATCCTGGCAGACAACCGGCTGAGCGAGACGGCAGCATGGGACACGGAGCTGCTGAAAATCGAGCTGGAGGGCCTGGAGGCTTTGAACTTTGACACTGGGATCGCCGGTTTTGACGCGGAAGCGATGGAGGAGCTGGGCGTAGAAATCGGCAGCAGTCATACGCAAACCGAAGCTTACGAGGACGATTTTGACGAAGATCCCCCGGAAGAAACCTCCGTGCGTGAAGGAGACATCTATCAGTTGGGGCGGCACCGTCTGGCGGTCGGCAGTACTGCCGATGAGGCGGCTATGACCCGCCTCATGAATGGTGCTCTGGCAAACATGGTTTTCACAGACCCGCCTTACGGCGTGGCTGTGGGATCCAAAAATCAAATGCTGGATGATGTTGCCGGGGGGAAAAGCGGACGCTGCACCGAGGACATCTACGGAGACACCATGAGTGAAAGCGATCTACACGATATGCTTTTGCAGGCCATGACCAACATTCGGTTGTCATGCCGGGACGATGCTTCTTTCTATGTCACCAGCCCTCAAGGCGGCAGCCTTGGTTTGATGATGATGATAATGATGCGGGAGGCCGGCCTGGAAGTCCGGCACATGCTGATTTGGAAGAAATCTTCTCCGACGTTTTCTATGGGCCGTCTGAATTACGAATACCAGCACGAGCCCATTTTCTTTACGTGGACTAAAAAGCATATCTGGTACGGAAACGGCAAATTCCACACATCCGTGTGGGATGTGGATAAACCCCGCAAGTGTGACTTGCACCCCACCATGAAGCCGATAGCCCTGGTTGAAAACGCCATTCTGAATTCTACCACGGAGGGTGACCTCGTTCTGGATGGCTTCGGCGGCAGCGGGACAACGTTGATCGCCTGTGAGCAGCTGGGGCGGACGTGCTACATGATGGAAATCGACCCAAAGTATGTACAGGTCATCATTAACCGGTGGGAAGCTATGACCGGAGAAAAGGCGGTGCTGCTGAATGACCGTGCAAGAAGCTGAGCGGATCATCGCGCGGACCAACAGCCCGTATCTGAAACGGGACATGCAGCGGTTTATCAGAAACCAGCGGAGAAAGGAGGGCCGGAATGGCCGGGAAAAGACAGCCGACGGATGTGGTGATCGCCAACGGGCGCAAGCACTTGAGCAAAACCGAGGAGGCGGAGCGAAGGGCCGGTGAGGTCAAGGTAGCCCCCGCCAAGACGGCCAAGCCGCCCAAGTGGCTGCCGGAGACGCTGAAAAAGGACTTCCGGGCCATCGGCAAGCGGCTGATTGCCTCCGGGCTTTACACGGAGCTGGACGCCGACACCCTGGGCCGCTATCTGGTGGCCCAGCACCAGTGGCTCATTGCCACCGGCGAGGCAGAGAAGGCGTTGGCCCAGCGGGATCAGGAGAACGCCGACGGCTGGGGCAAGATCCAGGAGCGATACTTCAAGCAAGCCCGGAACTGTGCCAACGATATGGGCCTGACCGTCACCAGCCGCTGCCGCCTGGTGGTGCCGGATACCGGCAAGCAGGCGACGGAGGACAGCAACCCCATGCTGGAGCTGATCCGGGGAGGCATGGATCGGTATGCCTGAGATGCTGACCCTGGCACCGGGCATCACGGTACCCAAGCCGGACGACGGGGCAGAACTGCGGTACAACCAGGCGGCAGTTGACCGGGTGGAGCAGTTCTTCTCCCTGCTGGTTTACGGGCAGAACGACTGGGCAGGAAAGCCGTTCCAACTGCTACCGTGGGAGCGGCAATTCATCCGGGAGTTCTTCGGGGTGCAGGTCAAAAATGACCGAGGCCAGTGGGTACGGTACCGGCGATTCGGCTATGATGAGATCCCAAAAAAGAACGGCAAGACGGAGTTCAATGCGGGGCTGGGGCTGTATTTCCTGCTGGGAGACGGCGAGAGCAAGCCCCATGTAGCCATCTTCGCGGTGGACAAGATCAACGCGGACATCCTGTATCAGGCGGCCAAATTTATGGTGGAAAACACGGCCATCGGCCAGCCGGCACACCGGCCGCTGGCATGGTGCCGGGACAGCGTGCGGGAAATCCGGACGCGGTTCGGCGGCATCATGAAGGTCTACAGTTCCGACGCGGAGGGTAAGCACGGGTTTTCTTTTTCCGCCATCCTCTGCGACGAGATCCACGCGTGGAAGGGACAGGCGGGACACCGGCTGTGGACAGTCCTGACTCAGGGCACCGACGCAGCAAGGCTTCAGCAGGCGGTGCTGGTAATGACCACGGCAGGCGACGACCCCGACCGCACCTCCATCGGCTGGCAGCTGCACGAGCTGTGCCGTCGGCTGCTGGCATGGCGGCGTGACGAGCCGGAGCGCCCGCAGGACGGGGACGATCCCAAATGGCTGCCAATCATGTACGGAATCTCCACCCTGACGCAGGATGATCCGGACAAAATCGCAGAACTTGACATCTACGACGAGGCACTGTGGAAAACCTGCAACCCCAGCTACGGTGTGACGCTGATGCCCCGGCAGTTCCGGGACGATGCCAGGGCGGCCAAGATGAGCGAGGCCGCGGAGCGCAATTTCCGGTGGCTGCGGCTCAATCAGTGGATCAGCACCAAGGACGTGGGGTGGATGCCCCTGACGCTGTACGACAAGACCCAGATCGGCCCCTCCGCCAAGGCGGAACGGGAGGTGTGGGTCACGGAGAACCTGACGGGCAAGACCTGCTATGCCGGGCTGGATATGTCCCTGCGGACAGACTTGAGCGCGCTGGTGCTGGTATTTCCGCCCCAGCCGGGGCTGGAGCAGGGCGTGGCTCTGTTTCAGGCGTGGCGGCCGCTGGAGGGGGTTCTTGAGGCGGAGAAACGCGACCATGTGCCGTATCGGGACTGGGAGCGGGCAGGATTCCTGACCCTGTGTCAGGGCGACATGATCGACAACCGGGACGTGATTGCGGCCATTCTGGACGCCAAGGAGCGGTATGACCTGCGGGCGCTGGGCGTTGACCAGTTTCTGACGGAAACGATGACGCCGCTGCTCCAGGACGAGGGCGTGGAGATCATCGCCATCCCTCAGACCATGTTGGGAATGAGTCCGGGGATGAAGGAACTGGAAATGCTGATTCGCAAGCATGAAATGCTCCATGTGCATAACACCTGCGCCCGGTGGTGCTTCGGCAACGTGCGGTGCGCGGTGGACGGCAACGAGAACCAGAAGCCCATGAAGAACCGGAGCATTGGCCGCATCGATATTACGGTGGCGTGGATCATTGCCGTGGCAGCGTGGATCGTAAAGCGAAACCAAAAGCCGGATCTGGCGGCGGCCATGTCCCGACCCAGCTTTAGCCTGTAGCGCGGCCTGAGCAGGCCGGAAAGGAGCGCACATGAAGAAATTGAAAGACGCCATCCGCCGGGCTGCACCAGATGTGCTGCTGGTGGCGGGGGCGGCTGCCGTGGCGGTAGGCTGTGGGATGATCTGGCTGCCGCTGGGCGTAATCGTGGCCGGGGCGGCCATGATTGCCTTTGCCATTTTTAGTGGCCCGGGAGGTGAGGAACCGTGAGCATGACAGACCGGCTGCGGATGGCCATGAGCCGCCGGCAGCCTCGAAACGATGTGACCGTCGGCTCTCTGGCAGCGTCCGGCGGGCTGGCCGCCGGGGACATGAGCGAGACGACCGCCCGGAAACTCAGCGCGGTGGACGCCTGCATGGAGATCCTAAGCAACTCCATCAGCAAGCTGCCCAACTACGTCATGGACAGCCGAACGCGGGAGCACGTTGACCACTACCTGCTGCGGCTGCTAAACACTCGACCCAACGAGGCCATGACCCCCAGTATCCGGAGGAAAGTGCTGGAAAATAGCCGCAACGAAGGCGGCAATGGATATGACTGGATTATCCGGGATCCCCGGACGGGGATGATCCGGGAATTGGTGCCGGTGCCCTGGTGGCTGGTGCAGCCTTGGCGGGATGAGGCCGGGCGGGTGTGGTACACCGTGACCCATCCGGTGACCGGCACGCCCATGGTGCTGCCCAACGAGGACATCTGCCACTACAAGGCCACCACACGGGACGGCCTGACCGGCATCTCTCCCCTGCGGAGAGCCGGCGAGGTGCTGGCAGCGGCCAAAGCGGCGCAGGAGTATGATCTGGCATTTTACGCCAACGGCGGCCAGCCCAGCGGCGTGCTGGAGACGGACAGCGACCTGGGCGGATACGCCGAGGACGTCAACGGCAAGCACGTCCAGAACCCGGACGGCAGCTGGTTGACCAAAAAGGACGTGCTGCGGCATGAGTGGGAGAAGGTACACGCAGGCCCCAGCAACAGCCACCGGCTGGCCATCTTGGATTTGGGACTCAAGTACAACCCCATCGCCGCCAGCAACAAGGACGCGCAGTTTGTGGAGAATAAGGAAATTTCCATCCGGGACATTGCCCGGTATTTCGGCGTCCCGCTCTACAAGCTGCAGGAGGGCAAGCAGGCCTATGGCTCCAACGAGCAAAACGCCATTGAGTATGTGGTGAGCACTCTCCATCCCATCGTCAACCAGTACGCGGAGGAGCAGACGTGGAAGCTGCTGACAAACACGGAGCTGCGGCAGGGCTTGGAGATCCGGATCAACATGATGGCAGAACTCAAGGGCGACACGGCCAGCCGTGGCAACTGGTATAGAACGCTTAGAGATGTCGGTGCGTTTTCCGTCAATAACATTCTCGAATTGGAAGACATGCCGGATGTAGAGGGCGGCGATGAACGCTACGCATCTTTGAACTATGTCCCATTGTCCGACTGGAAGGAACTTAGCCGAAAACGGGCGGAAAGCGGGCAAGGACAGTAAGTATGTGAAACCTTGAAAATTAAATAAAAGGCGTGTGATGCCGGAAGCAATCACCGGGAGTTGACACCCGTTAGGCGAAGAGAGCGAAGACAACAGCGTGTAGGCGGCTTAATATCTGCTATGAAAAATCCTTCTTGACTTGTTGCTAACAACATGATAATATGTAGTTAGCAACAAGGAGGTGAGGTTTTGACCGAAAAAAGCCGCGCTGAGTATTTCAGAACATTGCGGAAAACCAAAAAGCAACTTGTTTTTATGGTTGAACGTGAGCAAGCTGAAGCGCTGGATCGAAAGCTCGCCCAAAAGGGCGAAGGAAGAACTGAGTGGTTCAGGCGAAAACTGGAAGAAGAACTCAGCAAGTAAAAAAAGGACGCCCACCCTCCCGCCAAGAAGATGTGAGCGTCCAGACACCAAACCGCAAGGGTTTGATAAATTTATTCTATCAAGCCTCTGCGCGAAATGCAAGGAGGATTTTATGGAAATGGCGACCATGACAAGGGAAGAAGCAACAGTTTTATTTGAAAATATTTCATACCATGACAAAATTGAGATTTTAGACATGATGGAAAAACTGCTGTGCGTGGAGAAATGTGATGGGACAATTCGTTGACCTGACTGGATGCAGATTTTCCAGATTGCTTGTGCTCGAAAGAGATGTGCAGCATTCCGGACACAATACAGCCTGGCGGTGCCTCTGTGATTGCGGAACAATTGTGAGCGTCGTTGGTGGAGACTTGAAGGCCGGAAAGACAAAGAGTTGCGGATGTTTAAAACGTGAGCAAAGCCGAAAACGGTGCGTTTTGCATAACTCGCAAAAGGACGGGCATTCAAAAGACCGATTGTATCAAATTTGGGCCGATATGAAAACCCGCTGTCTCAATTCTCGAAATCCATTTTATCACTGCTATGGTGGGCGGGGAATCCGGGTGTGCGATGAATGGATTGAATCTTATGACGCTTTTAAGAAATGGGCTATTAAGCACGGGTATGATGACAGCCTCACAATTGATCGAATCAATGTTGATGGAGATTATACCCCTGACAATTGCCGTTTTGTATCACAAAAAGTCCAAGCAAATAATCGCCGAAACAATCGTTTCTTGACGTATAACGGGGAAACACACACGATTTCAGAATGGTCAAAAATTACCGGCATTCCATATGGAACTCTAAGTGGCCGAATTTTAGGCGGCTGGCAAGAAAAACGCGCGATTGAGGAACCGGTAAAAAAGAAAAACAAAAAATGCTGAATCCAGTGGAGGCGGCTACTGAAACCAATTGAGCGGACAGGCTCTCTTGGCGGACAGTAGCCGCCTCCGCATTTATTTTGATTTTTGATTGGAGGAAACGCAAATGCGGGTAACACTTAACGGCATCGTTGCAGCCGATGACGATGTGGGGATCTACCAGTGGTTCGGCTTCGCGGCCTTTTCGCCGAAAGCGGTGCGGGACGCAGTAGCGTCCACCCCGGAGGGTGAGGAACTGGTGCTGGAGATCAACAGCGGCGGCGGCAGCGTGTTTGCCGGGTCTGAGATCTACAGCGTTTTGAAATCTTCCGGCGTCCACACGGTGGCAGAGGTCCAGAGCCTTGCCGCCAGCGCGGCCAGCTACATGTGCCTTGCCTGTGACGAGGTGCAGATCTCCCCGGTGGCGCAGATGATGATCCACCTGCCGTCCACCAGCACCAGAGGGGACCGTGGAGATCATCTGCAGAGCATCCAGATGCTGGACAGCACCCGGGAGGCCATCCTCAACGCCTACGAGCTCAAGGCCGGCGGCAAGGCCGACCGGGCGGAGTTCCGGCGGATGATGAACGCCGAGACGTGGCTGACGGCTCAGGAGGCCGTGGACTGCGGTCTTGCGGACAGCATCATCGGCGAGACGGCCAGTATTGCCCCGCAGAACGTGATGAACGCCATCGGCAGCGGCATCCGGGCACTGGGATGCGCCGGGATGCCGGACATCACGGAGCTGCGGGCCAGATACATGGCGGAGCAGCACCCCACGCCGGAGACGGACCCGGCACCCACAGCATCAACGGGCGGTGAGCCCGATGCAGATACCGGAGACTGGCAGGCACAGGCCCGCCTGGATCTGGAAAAAATCAGATTTTAACGGAGGTAGCAAAACATGAACAATCTCAGACGCGATCTGGTGGATCTGACCACCCAGCGCACCGCCCGTCTGGAAGCCGCGCAGGCGGCTCTGGATGCGGGCAACCAGGCGGACTACGATTCCGCCATGGCGGATGTCCGTGATTTCAACGGCCGCATCCAGAACATCCAGGACCTCATCACCGAGCAGGACCGCCAGATCATGGCCGTTCCCGCTCCCACCGGCGCAGAGGCCCGCGACATGGCCGAGGAGCGCGGCCATGCCCTCATGACCGGCAAGGCCGTGACCTTCACCGCCGACGAAACCCGCCGGGCCGTGATGAACTCCATCACTCTGGCCACCGGCACTCTGGTGGAGCCCACCGGCGCCGGCAGCAACATCCGCGACCCTCTGGGCAACGTGGTTTCCTCCATCGTGGATCAGGTCTATGTCCAGAACCTGACCGGCATGGGCAGCTTCCTGGAGCCCTATGTGATCTCTGAGATCGACGCCAAGGGCGGCAAGGTGACCACCAACGCCGGCAAGGCCCGCACCACCAGCGCCGACCCCACCTTCGGCGTGGCGAAGATCAGCCCCTACGAGCTGAATGTGACCCAGTTCGTGGATCGCAACATCTCCCGCCTGAGCCCCGCCGACTACTACGGCAAGATCTACAACATGGCCATGCGGGCCATGCGCCGGAAGCTGGCGGCCCTGATCGTCAACGGTGACGGCCAGGCTTCCCCCGATATGTTCGGCATTAAGAACGCCAAGAACGTGGCGGGCACCGTGATCGCGGCCAGCGTGGACGTGTCCAGCATCGACGAGAACCTGCTGGATGACCTGTTCTTCTCCTACGGCAGCGACGAGGCCATCGGCCAGAACGCCCGGCTGCTGCTGAACAAAGTGGACCTGAAGGCCATCGGCAAGCTGCGCAACAGCGACAAGCAGCGGGTGTTCAAGATCAACCCCGCCACGGGCAACACCAACGTCGGCACCATCGAGGACGGCGGTAACATCGTGCCCTACACCATCGTCAGCGATCTAACCGCCCTGTCTGCCTCCACCGCTGGCAGCGCGGCAATCCAGACCATGCTGTACGGCGATCCCGCCAACTACGAGCTGGGCCTGTTCGGCGACTACACCGTGCGGGTAGATGACAGCGTGAAGGCTGTGGAGCGGATGGTCACCATCCTGGGCGACGCCATGGTGGGAGGCAACCTGATCGTGGACAAGGGCTTCGTCATCGCGAACCTGCCCAAGTCCGGCGGCTGATCGGAGGGGTGACGGATGGCGGCGTTTAGTGATCGGCAGGCCAGCATCCTAAGCTACTGCCGGATCGACGATCCCACCCAGGAGGATCTGGAGCTGCTGGAAGGGCTGTACACCGACGCCGTCAGCTATATGAGCCACGCGGGCATTGCGGAGCCGAACCCCGGCTCCGCACGCATGGCGGAGTACAGCCTGTGCGTCAACGCGCTGGTGCTGGACGCATGGGACAACCGGGGCATCCAGACCGGGGACAAGGCTCTGACGGACAACCCGGCGTTCCGGCGGCGCTTGAATCAGCTGAAACTCAGTGAGCCGGTGGCGGTGTCCGAATCGGACACGGAGGGCTGACATGGACGTGAATGCGGGAAAACTGGACAAGCGGGTGGAGATCGTGCGAATTTCCAACGCTGCGGACGCTGACGGCTACACCACCCCCACGGAGACGGTGATCCGGCGCCCGTGGGCACAGTTCAGCCGCACCAGCGGCACGGAGATGCAGAGCCAGGGAGCGGACATGGGCAGCGTACAGGCGCGGTTTCTTGTCCGCTCCGGGCGGGTGACCATCAGCCGGAAAGACCGGGTGCGGTACAACGGCGCGGACTATGAGATCCTCTACGTCAACGACTACGGGGACAGCGGAGAGTACACGGAACTGATGTGCCGGCTGCTGACGGCGGGAGGTTAAACGGATGAATGTCAACGAGGTGATTATTCAGGCGGTGACGCCCATCGTGCCGGTGTGCGTGCCGGACATCTACCGGCCGGACGCCGGGGAAAAGCCGGCTGAGGTGTACTGTACGTTCGGCTACACGGAGAGCACCGACCTGTTTTGTGACAACCGGCCCACTGCCATTGTGTACCAGACGCAGCTGCACCTGTATCTGCCTCTGGGGCGGAATCCTATCGACATAAAACGGGGCATCCGCGGGGCGCTGCTGGACGCTGGGTGCACCGTGGGCGATTTCGACAATTACACGGATTCGGAGGGCCAGCACTATGTGCTGGATTTTGAGTATTCCGACGAGGCGGTGGGCTGATGGCAACCATCCGCTTCAGCGGGATCGACAAATACATCCAGCAGCTGGCTCAAATTGAGAAAGGTGCCCCACAGATTGTTGAAAAAGCGGTGCTTTCCGGCACCGGCGTGGTGCTGGACGAAATCCGAAAGGGTATTGAAACACTGCCGCAAAAAACCGGTGTCACCGCTCGCGGCCTTTCCAAGGGCCTTGGCAAAGCCCCAATCCGCAATGAAGATGGTTTTGTGAACACACGGATCGGCTGGGACGGATATAACGAGCGAGGCGTTGCCAACCAGCTGATGGCCAACATCATGGAGGTTGGCACCAGCAAGGTGCAGGAGAAGCACCCGTTTGTGAAACCTGCAGTAAACCGCTCAAAAAAGCAGGCCGAGGCAAAAATGGAAGAGGTACTGGACGAGGAAATTAAAAAAATCATGAGGTAGCGAAAGGAGTATATTATGGCAACCATCGGATTGAGCAAGCCCTACTATGGCATCTACTCCGCCAGCGGCACCACGGTGAGCTACACTGACGGTGCTGTGATGGGCAAGGCCACGGAGGCCAACATTGAGATCGACACCACGGAGGACAACAACCTCTACGGCGACAACGCTATTGCAGAGGCAGACCGCAGCTTCGCGGGCGGCACCTTGACCCTGTCTACCACGGATCTGAGCCAGGAGGTCAGCAAGGCAATCCTTGGGCTGAAAGAAAGCGCCATCACGGGCATTGAAGGCGTCACAGACACTTCTGTCAAGGAACTGATCTACGATGACGACCAGTCCACCCCGTATCTGGGCGTCGGCTTCATTATCAAGAAGAAGGTGAACGGCGCATACCGCTGGCGGGCGGTAGTGCTGACCAAGGTGATGTTCTCCGTCCCGGCAGACGCAGCCACGACTCAGGGCGAAAGCATCGAGTGGCAGACGCCGGAACTGAGCGCTACCATTATGCGGGACGATTCCGCCACGCATATGTGGAAGCGGGAGGCCACATTTACCACGGAGGTGCAGGCAGATGCTTACATTAAGGCGCGCCTGGGGATCACGGAGGCGGCATGAGGACGGCCAGCATTGAGATCGGCGGCAAGGAGCACCTGCTGTGCTTTTCTGCCCGGGTAGTGCGGGCCTGCACGGAGCGGTATGGCGGTGTGGAACACATCGACACCGCCCTCTCTGCAGACGAGCCGGTAAAGGCATTGGACGAGGCAGTGTGGCTGCTGGCTACCATGATGGACGGCGGAGCGCGGTATGCCCGGCTGAACGAAATCCCCAACGCCCCGGCACTGACGGCAGACGAACTGCTGGATGTGATGGACATCGGAGATTTTGCAAAATTGAAAGACAAAATCGCAGAAGCCATTACCAACGGAAAAGAAACTCATGTGGAGTCCGAGCCGCCAAAAAACGCAGAAACCACTCCGGCGGCGCCCTGACCCCGGAGTGGTTTTTGTGGTATGGGATGGCGGTAGGTCTGACGTATTGTCAGGCGCTGGACATCCCATTCGGCGAGTTGCTGGACTATGTGGCCATTGAGCAGGTCAAGCGGGAGGGCTTCCGGCTCCGCAGCGCTTTAACCGATGAGGAAATCATTCCGGATGTGAGGTGAGAATATGGCAACAAACATTGGGCCGAAAATCGGGATTGACGGCGAAAAGCAGTTTCGCAGCGAGTTGACCTCCATCGGCCAGCAGCTGCGGACACTGGGAACGGAAATGAAGGCGGTGACGTCCTCCTTCGACGCCAATGATAGCAGCCAAAAAAAGCTGGCAGCACAGTCCGATGTATTGACTCGGAGGCTGAGCCTTCAGGAGCAGCAGCTGGCGGGCATCCAGAAGGGGCTGGATTACGCCAAGGCAAACTATGCGGAGAACAGTGACGAGGTGCAAAAGTGGCAGCAGGCGTTAAACAATGCCACGACAGACCTCAACAAGACGAAGGCAGGGATCAAAAGCCTCAACGATGAGGCGAAGAATACAGGCCCGCTTTCCGATTTTGGCAAAACATTAAAATCCGGATTGGCAACAGCAGCCAAGGCGGCAGCGGCAGCTACAGCAGCGGCCGCCGGAGCCATGGCGGCTCTGGTAAAATCTGCGGTTGAGAACTATGGCGAATACGAGCAGCTGGTGGGCGGTGTAGAAACCCTTTTCAAAAACTCCGCAGATACAGTGCAGGAATACGCAAATAATGCGTACAAGACTGCCGGCCTGTCCGCCAACGAGTACATGGAGACGGTGACCGGTTTCTCCGCCTCCCTGCTGCAGTCCATGGGCAACGACACCCAAGCGGCAGCGGAGAAGGCAAACCGGGCTATCACCGACATGAGTGACAACGCCAACAAAATGGGCTCGGATATGAAGTCCATCCAGAATGCCTATCAGGGGTTTGCCAAGCAGAACTACACCATGCTGGACAACTTGAAACTGGGCTACGGCGGCACCAAGGAGGAGATGCAGAGGCTGATTGACGACGCCAACGCTCTCAACGCCGCCCAGGGCAACTATACCAGCTACACCATTGAGAGTTATGCGGACATTGTGGATGCTATCCATACCGTGCAGACGGAGATGGGGATCACCGGCACCACGGCGCTGGAGGCCAGCACCACCATTCAGGGAAGCGTGGGTGCGGTCAAGTCCGCATGGAAGAACCTCGTTGCCGGACTGGCTAATGACAATGCCAATCTGGATACGCTGGTCACAAATTTACTGGACAGCATTACAACGGCGGGAAACAATGTGATTCCGCGCATTGAAAGCGCACTGGCCGGCATCTCTCAGGTAATCGCAGGAGCGTCCCAGACAATTATTCCCATGGTAATCTCGACGATTACGAATATGCTGCCGCAGCTTCTGGCCGCAGGTGCATCTCTGGTAAGCGCTATCGGCACAGGCATTGCGGACAATCTCCCGGCCATTGTATCGGCAGCCGCCGGCGTCATTGTACAGCTGTCCACCGGACTGGCGGAATCGCTCCCGGAACTCATCCCTGCCGTGGTGGACATCATCCTGCAGATTGTCGAGACGCTGCTCGACAACGTGGACCAGCTGGTAGACGCAGCCATTGCCATCATTACCGGACTGGCGGAAGGGATTATCAATGCGCTCCCGGTTCTTATTGAAAAAGCGCCGGTCATCATCAGCAAACTGGTGGATGCGCTGGTGAAAAATGTGCCCAAAATCCTGCAGGCGGCTGTCGCCGTGATTATAACGCTTGCGTCCGGGCTCATCAAGAATATTCCTTCCCTGATTGCCAAGATTCCGCAGATTATCTCCTCTCTGGTAGACGGTTTTCTGGAATGGCAGTCCAAAATTGCCGAGATCGGCACGAACATCGTGCACGGTATCTGGGAGGGCATCAAGGCTGCTGCCGGATGGATCAAGGACAAAATCTCCGACTTCGTCGGCGGCATTGTGGATGATGTCAAGGATGTTTTAGGCATCCACTCCCCCTCCAAGGTTTTCGCCGGGATCGGCGAGAATATGGCGCTGGGGCTGGGGCAGGGGTTTGCCAGCGAGATGCAGAGCGTAGGCGCCGGCATCCAGAATGCCATCCCCACTCCCACGGTGGACACCGTGTACAACGCGGCGGCAGGAATGGTCAACGGGCTGGCGGCTCAGAGCACTACCCTTGGCGGGACGTATACCGTCAATCTGGTGCTGGAAAACGGCACAAAAATCGCAACGTGGCTGCTGGATCCCATGCGGGAGGCAGCACGGAGCAACCCGGAGGTGGCAACGGCATGACCCAGCTGATTATCGACGGCATTTATCTCCCGGAAACCAGCCGGGACAAATACCAGTGCTACCCGGGGGAACTGAGTGTCAACGTGGAGATGATCTCCGGCCGGACGGTGCGGGAGGTGCGTGGCCATGTGCAGATGATCACATGGTCCTACGACTACATGGGCAACGCCCTGTGGCGGCAGCTGGCGGCGGTTCTGCGCTCCGGCAATGCCTTCCCTGTAACCTATTTGCCGGACGACTCCGACACTATGGCCGCCGGCACATTTCTGGTGGATAGCATCACCCAGCCCACGTTCGCCTTTTCCAAAGGCGGAGTGGGACTGTGGCACAACGTGGGATTTACCCTGCGGGAGGTGTCCCCTCATGATTGAGTCGTCTGCGGCCTATCGCGCAGCCATTACCGGGGATGCCCGGCGGATCCTGCTGCGGGCGTTCATCAACATCATTTCCCCAGACATTGTATTCGGCGCCGGGGATACTTCCGGCCAAATCGCATGGAGCCGGCTGAGCCAGATCTATGACAAGGTCTTTGATACACCCACCAAATACGCCACGCTGGAGCGTAACCGCTGGGCGCTGGATGGGACATGGAATCTTTTCCCGGATTCTCCGGACGAAACGTCTGGGCAGCTGGGGTACATCGGGGACGTACTCAGCGGAGAGGACGGCAGTTTCTCCGCCCCACCGTGGGTGGAACTGCAATTCTCCAACGTGTCCGTCCTGCAGGCGTGCAGCGTGTTTTTCCCGGACGATGCCTATGACGGCGTCCCCGAGGACTTCACGGTGGAGGTCAAGCAGGGCGGCACGGTCTACTACACCAAAACATTTACCGGGAACACGGCCGCCAAAGCGGCCATAGAAGGCTTCACCGTCAACAACCCGGATGCCATACGGGTGACGGTAAGCAAGTGGTCAAGACCGGGACGGCGGATGCGAGTGGTGGAGATCGTCCCAGGCATCTATGAGACATGGGACAACGGCATGATTGCCGAGTTCTCGGCCAAGCAGCAGGGCAACGTGGCCTGCACGGCACTTCCCTATGGCACCTGCACACTCAAGATGGACAATTTGTCCCGACGCTTCGAGCCGCGCAACAAGAGCGGCCTGTTCCAAAGCATTGAGGAGCGGCAGGGGATCGACATCTCCATCGGTGTCCGGCTGGCAGACGGGACGGACGACTATAAGCGGCTGGGCATCTTCTACCAGTATTCCGGCGGCTGGAAAACCGGCGATAACGGCCTGACCATGCAGTGGAATCTTGTGGACATCATCGGCCTGCTGTCCAATCGTGCCTTCCTCCCACCGAGCACGCTGCCCACCACGCTGTATGGCTGGATTGATGCGCTGGTATCCCAGCTGGGAGATAGCTTTTCTGGCCGCTATACCGTGGACACCAACTACAAGGACACGGCTCTGACTGTCTCCCGTGCCGACGTGGAAGGGCAGACCTGCGGAGACATCTTGCGATGGGTGTGCATGGCGTCCGGCGTGTGGCCTCGTGCGGATGCGGAAACCGGGTATCTGGCCGTGGAGCCGCTGTGGAGCGAGGGGAACAAGGTGACGCTGGACAATCTGTCCAGCTATCCCACCATGAAGGCCAACAGTGACGTTGCTGCGCTGATTTTTACCCTTAATGATGGCAATAACACCCAGTACACCGTCTCCGGCAACTCTACGGCGTCCAGCGAGACGGTGAGCATCAGCAACCCATTCATCAAGACACAGGCTCAGGCATTGACGGCGGCACGGACGATCCTGTCCGCTTATGGCGGCAACCAGTACGAGATCACCGGGCGGGGCGACCCTTCCAGCGAGATCGGAGACGTATCCACCATCTGGCTGGACGAGAGCACGGCCACCACGGCTCGGCTGCTGATGCAGACGTTTCAATTTTCCGGCGGCGTCATGCAGGGCTGCCAGAGCCAGCTTGTTCAGCCGGACGGCGCATTTTTGTACGAGGGGCGGGAGGTCATCACCACCCCGGGCACTTGGACGGCGCCGGCTGGCAAGAGCACCCTGCGGGTGATTCTTGTGGGGCACGGCGGCGATGGGACAGACGGGACGGACGGCGATTATCGTGCCGCCGGCACGGACGGCGTGGACGGTCTGGGTGCTCTGGTCTGGGCTGGAACTATCTCCATCAATGAGCAACAGGCGTTTTTGGTTGCTTTTGGGGACGACACCACCTTTGGGGCGTATTCTTCCGCCAACGGCAAGCGGTACGACAACGGCTACACCGACGTGGCCAGCGGTGACAGCTTCGCCCGCACCGGCGTCAAGACCCCGCTGGCAGGCAGCGGAGACGGCGGGGCAAAGGGACTCGGAGGAAGCCGCGGAGAGCGTCACAAAGAGTCCTCCGAAAATGCGGATGGAAGCACCAGTTCCTATTGGGTGATTGACAGCCGCCCAGGGAAAGGGACAAAGGGTGCCTCCGGCGCTGCCGGCTGCGTGGTAGTGTATTACGACAAGTGAGCGGTTCGAATCGGACACGGAGGGACTATGGCATTTGATTTTTCCACATTGATCATTGACCGCACGGCGGCAGACGTGGCAGCCATGAACAGCAAGGGCACCTACAATGCTTCTGACATGAACCGGGTAGGAGCGGCTGTGGCCTGTGTGGCAGAGTCGCTGGCCGGCTACGGGTATATCGCAAACGTCAGCCCTAAAACAGACTGGACGGAGAGTGACATCCCCACCGTGTCCCAGCTTGAGATATATCGGCAAAACATCGCCACTCTGCGGGAAGCAATTGCCATGACAGAGGACACTCCGGAAGCACCGAAAAGCATGGACAGGCTGGGCTACGTCACGGCCAACGCCATCGAGCAGATCCTGCTGGATCTGGATACCCTTATCCTCAACATGACACAGGCTTGGTTTTACTCCGGCGAGCTGTACGCCGGAGAAACTTAAAAGGAGGCACTATGCAGGACAGAATCCCTCTGTATCCCGGACGGGTAACGCTGACCCCGGTAGACGGGCAGGCCAACACCTACGATATGATTCGCGCCGACCAGCCCGCACAGGCAGGCACACCGATTAACAAGGCGTCACTGCTCAAAGACGCTACGGCGGCCATGTTTGGGCTGGGAGCGAATGCTCTCCCGGACGACGTGCTGGCTTATCTTGGCCAATTTGCGGAACATTGGTGGCGTGCATACTCTAATACTTCTTGGACGGAGTACACGGAAAAAAGGACGAATGTTTCTGGGACGGCATGGTCAACATCGTCAAGTATTACGGTTCAAGTTGCAAAATCTATCAGCATTGATCAGTCTACCGGGGAAATTACGCTGGTTGACCCGTCCAACTACACCCTCAGTCCTTCGACAGATTATGATACACGCGAATCCAATGCGGCAGCAGCGCAATCCGCAATTGTCCCCGGATATTTGAAGGTATCAGATGGCACGATTTACTATTTCCCGGATGGCTCGTTGATTTCGGCAGACGCGGACTATGGCACTATGTCGTTCCCGAGAGGGAGCGTTCAAATCGCAAAGCCAACGGCTGGAAGCAGTGCTACCGCACAGATTGTTACTACAGACGCTATATCCCATTCACAAGGAACAACTGAGTATTTGAAGTCTACCAACCGCAACGCCTATCCGGACAGCGGCACCGTTGGGAACGTGACATATGCCTACCTGGGCATTCCTCTGCAAAATCTGCCGACAGCGACAAGAATCGCAACAGGCAGCTATATTGGCACTGGAGTCTATGGTGTCAATAATCCCAATACGTTGAATTTTGAATTTCAGCCCAGACTGGTCTTCATCACTTATCAGAAAAAGGATACCTATGGTAATTATGCGAATCAACATTTCCTTATTTATCCGGAGCAATATGGTGAGGTACACCAAGGATCTTCAAGCTCATATCATTATGATACCATTCTTCAATGGGGAGGAAATTTTGTCAGTTGGTATATCGCCGGCACAAAATCAGCGTTATCTGCAGGAAATCAATTGAACGAAGCAGCCACAGAGTACTACTATGTGGCGATTGGATAAGGAGGTAATTTTGTGCTGATTGAAATTATTCCCCTTTCAAACGGGGCGCATCGCAATCAAAATGGCGGCGGCACAATCACGCCGCCAGACGGCTGGGCGGTGATTCCTCCAGACATGGCTATACCGGAAACCTTCCCGTTTGTGGATCTTGTAATTAAAAATGGTACGGTCGTCAGCATGGCTGCCGGAGAAGTCCCGGAGCCTGATCCGGATCCGACACCAGAGCCGACGATGGAAGCCCGCGTACAGGCACTGGAGAGTGCCACGTCCATCGCCTTTGTGACGCTGTGCGAAACCGGCACCATTGACGCCGTGACGGCCAGTGAGCACACGGAACTGTTTTCTCCCTGGGCCTATTCGGTGGACTACAAGACCGGCAACATCCGGGCGCACGGCGGTAAGCTGTACCGCTGCCTGCAAGACCACACCTCGCAGGAAACGTGGACACCGGACGCGGCACCCAGCCTGTGGGTGGCAATCAGCGACCCCGCCGAAGAGTGGCCTACATGGGTGCAGCCCACCGGGGCGCATGACGCCTACGCTCAGGGCGATAAGGTAAGCCACAACGGCAAGCACTGGATTTCCAACGTGGACAACAACGTGTGGGAGCCGGGGGTCTACGGCTGGACGGAGGCAGCATAAAAGTCACCCATACAGGCGGCAGAAATTGACAAAGCAAGGCGAATCGTGTATGATGGGGTTCGCCAGTAAGAACGGTACGGTTGTTTCCCCGTAAAGGGGGTGACCGCATGAGCACAGCAGAAACCATTGCGTTACTTATGCTTGTGATTGCGGCTATCAAATTAGGCGTTGACCTAAAGAAATAACCGCCACCTAAATCGGCAGCGGCTTTTCTACGGATTCTAAATCTGTTGGGGAACGACCTGCACCGACCAAAGTGAGCCGTCCTTACTGGCCTTATTATACCATCCCCAGCCGCTTTGTCAAGCATGACAAGGCGGCTTTTCTTTATGACCCAGCCGCAGCTGCGGCAGAAATACTGACAGATTACGAAAGGAGCACACTATGGACAGAAAATTCGAGCAGATCATCAACGAGGGCAGACTGAATGGCGACAGCATTGAGGTCATCAACGCCAAGTTGGAAGAGGCCGGTGCCACCTTCCACCTGAGTCACAATGGCACGGTACCGGGCTGGACGGAGCAGGAGATGGCAGAGGGCTTCAACCCCGGCGAACCCGCCGAGGATGTGAAGCACCTTCACGACTGCATGAGATTCAGCCCGGACAAGGCGGGCACCGAGGAAACCGTATGGACGCCGGAGGGGCAGTACCGCATTACCTATGACGAGGACGGACATCCTGTCAAGGCTGTGCGGCTTGGCTCCTGAACAGGAGGTGTGATATGAACGCGGTACACGTGAAAAACCTGATTCTGGCGGCGCTGGCCACGGCAGGCTCCGTCATTGCGCAGGCTCTGGGGGGCTGGGATATGGCGCTGAAAGTGCTGATCTGTTTCATGGTGCTGGACTACGCCACCGGCTGGATGGTGGCGGCCATCTGGCATAAGTCCGGCAAGAGCGGCACCGGGGCGCTGAGTTCCGACGCCGGGTTCAAGGGGCTGGCGAAGAAGTGCGTCATGCTGGCGCTGGTATGGATGGGGGCATTACTGGATCAGGCCACATCCAGCGATTTTGTACGGGACGCAGTGTGTATGTTTTTCATTGCCAACGAAGGACTGTCGATTCTGGAAAATACCGCCATTATGGGGGTGCCCTACCCCGCCTTTGTTAAAAATATGCTGGATGCCATCCGTCAGGCCAGCGATCAGGGGAAACAGAATACGGAGGCTCATACATGATGACGAGAGCGGGCACTGTCCCGCTCTCCGGCCTACAGTGGATTAAGATTTACTTCAATACCAAACGCCTGCGCTCCACCACCGGGAACCTGAAAAAGATGCTGGCAGACGCCGGCGGGGACGCCCTCTGCAACGGGGCGATTTTCCTGCGGAATCTGTCCCCTGCCTGCCATCTGAAAGCAGACGGTGCTGTGAAGCGCAAGCCGAACTATACGGCATGGGGCATCAGCTGGAACACGCCGGAGAATTTCGGCGTGAAGCAGGTACCCAACGGCGGCGCAAACTATATGGAGTGCGTCCATATTCTGATTGACGGCAAGAAGATCAGCCCCATCCACTGCGGCGCAGACATGAAGTACAAGGCGGCACGGACGGCTATCGGCACGAAAGACGGACGGTTTGCCTACTACGTCAGCCGGGACAGGCGGACACCGGAACAGCTCCGTGACCTGCTGTCCGCGTCCGGCTGGGACAACGCCATCATGATGGACGGCGGCGGGAGCACCTGCTTCATGGAAAGCGAGGGCAAGGGCTTTGCCGGGGACGGACGGGTGATCCCGTTCTTCCTGGTCTGGAAACTGAAAAGCGGGGACGCATTTGAACCGGAAGGAGAGAAGCCTATGGTAGAGATCAACGCCTACAGCAAGGCGAAGGACGGCAGCAAGAAGCTGTCTGGCAATTTCAAAGTCAGCGAGTTTGCCTGCCGCGACGGCTCTGACGCCGTACTGGTGGCCCCCCGGCTGGTGATGGTTTTGCAGAGCATCCGCAGTCACTTCGGCGCGGCTGTGACCATCAACAGTGGGTATCGGACGCCGCAGTACAATATCAAGGTTGGCGGCGTGGCCCACAGCCAGCACTGCTACGGCACGGCTGCGGACATCGTGGTCAGGGGGCAGACGCCGGCGGCGGTGGCAGCCTATGCCCGGAAGATTATGCCGGACTGGGGCGGCGTGGGGGTCTATGACAGCTTTTGCCATATCGACGTGAGAGAGGCCAAGGCTGACTGGAAAGGATAAAACCGAAAGGAGGGCACAGATGATGGCAACATCCACGCGGTTAATCCGCGCTCTGCAAGTCTGGAATGGGCATGAACACTCGACACAGGGAGATCAGGGCGCTGCTGTCGTCTATGTCCCCCAAGCGGGCGGAGAAGGCCGTCCGGCTGGTTGGCCTGCCGGCTGACGAAGAGACGGCGGTGCTGGCAGTGGATGTCCACGGCCAAAGCTGCATCCAGACAGCCGACCGACTGCACGTCAGTGTGGACGGCCTGGCCAAGATCCGGCGGCGTGCCTACGCCAAAATAGCGGATGATATGCAGGGATAGAGAAAAGCCGTGTCCGAATCGGACACGGCTTTTCTTTGGGCAGTTTGAGGGCAGAATACAGGCAGTTTCCGGGCAGTTTGGCTGTCCGGATTTTTTGTACCATGGAGGCAGAACAAGGAGGTGCGCTATGGATCAGCAATTCGCAATCGCAGGATATACGGGCTCCAGTTGCCTGATGTGCGCTATCGACGGCGCGGACATCTGGCAGGTGGATTATTTTGGAAACCGTCAGCAGCTTATCGGCAAGACCACGGCGGCCTACACGGAGCTGGAGGGCACCACTCAGCAGTATTACGACAAGCTGGTGGAGTTGGGCGTTATCACCCCGCCCAAGACGCAGGAGGAGCTGATGGGTGAGATGCAGTCGGCTATGAGTGACATGGCGGAAATCATCAAGGGCCTGTCGGCCCAAGTAAAGGAGCTGAAGGAGAATGGATCTCAAGCAGATCATAGCGGCCGCGTCGAAGATGTTCCCCAGCGCCGACCTGCAAAACGCGGTGCAGAAGGCGGAGCAGGCGATCAGCGGGACGGCTGACACGCTGGAGGGCGCCCAGAGCACAGCCAGACGGCTGGGCATTGATCCCAATATAGCCAATAGCCTGTATGCCCGCTATGGGCGGACGATGCAGGCAAAGGCCCTGTGTGGCCTTCTGGGGACCACGCCGGAGGCCTTGCGCTCCGATGCCAACAAGATCCTTGGCGGCGCACAGAACGGCTCCCAGCCCCCTCAGAAGGGGAAAGCGGGGGGTTCCACCAAATTCCCCCGGCTGAAATAGCCGGTTGGAATAAAAACACGAAAGGAGCACAAACAAATGGAAGAACGCAGCACTGGTATGAGCTGGATTGCAGTCCTTTTTGTTATCATCGTGATTTTCGCCATTTTCGGCGGGAATTTCGGCGGCGGCTGGGGCTGGAATCGCGGCAACAATCCCTATCCCCCGCAGGAGGGCTGCAACCGGGTGAGCAACTGCGAGATCGAGCGGCAGGAGATCGCCGACACAGCCCGAACCCAGTACCTCATCGAGCAGCAGAGCAATGACACCCGTATGGCCATCAATGCCAGCACGGAGGCCATCACCTCTCAGGCCAGCCGGATTTATGAGCAGCATCTTCAGGAAACCATCTTCGATCTCAAGATGGAGAACCAGAACCTCAAAAACGGCATCTTCACCAAGGAGCAGACCGACGCTCTAGCGGCGAAGATCTCCGACTGCTGCTGCGGCTTCAACCGCCGGCTGGATGCCATTGAGGGTCGGATGCTGACGAAACCGAACCTGTACGGCGTGGCGTCTACCTGCGGCGGCCAGATCATTCCCGCATCCTGCGGCTGCAACGGCAGCGGCAACATCTGAGCAACTTTTTCCACATCGAAAACAGTTCAGGCCCCTTCGGCCGGGTAATGGGCGGGGCCGGTGCCCCGCCCTTCAATTTTGAAAGGAGAAAAACTATGAGTTGTAAATCTGCTTTATACGCTGCTATGCAGACCCCCACGGCGGTGGCTGTTGGCGGCGTCATCCCTCTGGGCGGCCTAATCCGGAGGTACGGATGCGACATTGCCCTCAACGGCAACGCGGTGAACATCTACGGCGGACGGGAAAACGCCGGGTATTACGATGTGGACGCCTCTATCACCGCCACCCTCACGGCGGCCGGAGCTGTTACCGCCACGCTCTACAAGGACGGCGTGGCCGTCCCCGGCGCCACCGCCACCGCGACTGGCGCGGCCAGCGGCACGGTCAACCTCGATCTCACGGCGCTGGTGCGGCAGCCCTGCTGTGCTGACGGTGCGGCTCTGACTCTGGTGCTGTCTGGCGTGGAAGCCACCGTTGACAACGTGGCCCTGCGGGTCCAGCGGATCTGACGGAGGCGCGGCATGGTTCAGCTGTTAATCGGGATGCCGCTGGGCGTCATGGCTGCCACCCCCACCGGCCGCAGCATCGGCAACCAGATCGGCAACGCTGCCATTGATAAGGTCAAGGAGGCCATGAAGGCCCCGACGGCCGGAGAGGAGGACAACCATGGAGAATCTGCATGAGCAAATCAAGGCCTATATTCCCAAGCTGGAATACAGCATTCGGGAGTATATGCGGAATCCTGCTACCCCTAACGCGGCGCAGGGGATCATGGCGATGGTGGAATGCCTGAACATGCTCAAGGGCGCAGAGGGGGCTATCTGCACGGGCCGGGAGATGACTAAGGCCGACGCGGAGACGTGGGTCAGTCACATGGCCAACGAGGACGGATCTACCGGCCAGCACTGGCTCATTGAGCAGACCAGCGCCGTGGCAGAGAGCATGGGCATCACATGGGAGCACCTGACGCCGTGGTGCTGGTGGGCCACCATGAACATGATGTACTCCGACTACGGCAGCGTGGCCATCCACTACGGTGTCAGCACGGCGGAGTTCTTCGCGGAGCTGGCCCAGGCGTTCCTGTTTGACAAGGACGGCCCCGCTCCCAAGGAAAAACTGGCGGCCTACTACCACGGCATCGTGAAGCCGGGGGAGTGAAAACGAGTTGTAATAGAGTTGTAATAGACCTCATTTTTTCTCGTTTTTCTTCCACTTTGCGAAAAATAAGAAAAGCCTGTAACCGTTGCGGTTACAGGCTTTCTTGGTCCGAGTGGCGAGACTTGAACTCACGACCCCTTGACCCCCAGTCAGTTAAAAAGCGTGTATTTCCAACGGACTTACGGTTTTGAGTTGTAATAGAGTTGTAATAGGGCTCATTCAGATTTTGTC
>OJJV01000322.1_pt1 | contig 36970 bp, 30 predicted proteins | sample 1596391 | NCBI WGS metagenome assembly OJJV01 (sample SAMEA4350164, study PRJEB24818) | metagenome | biome: human; feature: gut; material: faeces | place: Denmark | collected 2013-09
ACTACTTTGACGTATCGCTGGACTACATTTTCGGCAGGACGGACGACCCGCATGGCATGATCTACAACAACTGCGTGAAGCTCGGCCTGAACAATCCCGAAATGGCGCGGTTCGTGGAAATGTGCTTTGACCCCGGCTCGGCTATGAACGAACGATTGAAGGCAACGCTTGTGCAGATGCTCTCGGAGGTGGATGCGAAATGAAAGCCGTGATTTACGCCCGCTATTCCTCGGACAGCCAGCGCGAGGAATCTATTGAAGGTCAGCTCCGCGAGTGTACCGCCTTTGCCGAGAAAAATGGCATCACGGTATTGCGGCATTACATCGACCGCGCGTATTCTGCAAAGACCGATAACCGCCCGGAGTTCCAGAGCATGATCAAGGACAGCGGCAAGCGGCTGTTTGATATAGTGATCGTCTGGAAGCTGGACAGGTTCGCGCGAAACCGCTATGACAGCGCCCGGTACAAGGCCATACTTAAAAAGAACGGCGTGAAGGTGGTATCCGCCACCGAGATTATTTCAGAGGGCGCGGAGGGCATCATTCTCGAATCCGTCCTTGAGGGCTATGCGGAATACTACTCCGCTGACCTCTCCGAAAAGGTCATTCGCGGCATGACAGACAACGCCCTCAAGTGTAAATTCAACGGCGGCATGATGCCCATTGGCTATGTGATCGACGCGGAGCAGCACTTCCAGATCGACCCGCTGACCGCGCCATTCGTGCTGGAAGCCTTCAAGCGATATGACGGCGGAGAAACCATTTCCTCCGTTGTGAATTGGCTGAACGAGCAGGGGCTTACCAACACGCGGGGGCGGAAAATGACCTTCAACAGCGTGGGGCATATACTCCACAATCGGCGCTATATCGGGGAGTTCCGATACCGCGATGTGGTCGTGCCGGACGGCATCCCCGCAATCGTACCGCAAGACCTCTTTGACCGGGTGCAGGAGAAGCTGGCGAAGAACAAAAAGGCCCCGGCGCGTCACAAGGCCGAGGACGATTATCTGCTGACCACCAAGCTATTCTGCGGCTACTGCGGGGCCTATCTCTGCGGCGAGAGCGGCACAAGCCGCACGGGAAAGGTGCATCACTACTACAAGTGCGTTTCCGTCAAAAAGAAGCGCACCGAGTGCCACAAGAAGCCCGTCAGGAAAGAATGGATCGAGGATTTGGTGGTCGGTGAAACCATGAAAATGGTCATGGACGACAAAGCAATCGAGGCCATCGTATCCATGCTGATGGACTTGCAGGACAGGGACAATGTGAACGTGCCGCTGTATGAGCAGCAGCTCCGTGAAGCGGACATAGCCATCAGCAATCTGCTCAACGCCATTCAGCAGGGCATCCTGACGCGCTCCACAAAGGAGCGGCTGGAGGAGATGGAAAACCGCCGCGACGAGCTTGAGAGCAGGCTTGCCTGCGAAAAGCTGGCAAAGCCCAAGGTCAGCGCGGAGTTTATGACCTTCTGGCTCCACCGCTTCCGCAAGCTGGACGTGCGGCAACAAAGCCACCGCAAGATGCTCATCGACGCCTTCATCAACGCGATTTTCCTGTATGATGATAAAATGGTGATCACCTTCAACTACAAGGAGGGCACGAAAACCATCACCTTCGCGGAATTGCAGGAAGCTATCAGCAACAATAACGGTTCGGATTTGGATTGCCTTGTTGCACCACGTCGTCGCAAGCTTCGTATCGCTTGCGACGACTTTTTATTCTTTGCATCAAAAGCCATCTCGCGCTCACTCCGCTGCTCCTCCTTCCCGAATCAAACCCGCCTGCGGCTGGGCTTTGATTCGGTTTTTGTTATAGGCGCTATAAGCGTCTGTCTTTTTGCTATGCGCTATGGCTCTGCGGCGCTTTTGGCAAGATACCAGTATTTAACGACCGCTTGATAAAAGGAGACAAAACCAATGAAAAAAGCAATTGCAGCACTGTTGTCTACATGCATAATATTTCTGGTATGTGTCGAAGGGGCAAGAGCATATGAATTCCGCTGGGAACGGCGTTTCGTTCCCAGCGGAATTTCGCATATTTCCGCATTTTTCGCCGTATATCGCACCGCAGAATGCGACATATGCCATGGCAAAACTGATAAAACTCTTGAAAATCTGATAAGCGTTCTTCCGGTTCTTGACATGTTTTCTTCAAAGTTATACAATTTATGCAATGACGCATATGGGGATTTTCGTATGTTATGTACAAGCACTGCATACGTATCCGGCCGAATGCGTTTGCGAAAATTTCTGAACGGAGGAAAAAACATGAAAAAGTATCTGGCAATGCTGCTGGCACTCGTGATGGTGCTCGCGCTCTGCGCCTGCGGCAACACTTCCGCTCCCGCGGCTGATCCCACCCAGGCTCCCGCGGAGAACACCGGCGACGCGAACGCCGAGCAGCCCGCCGAAGAGGATCTCGTCTCCCTCGCTCAGGCTGAGGGTGAGCTCGTTGTTTACGGCTCCTGTGAAGAGGAATATCTCGCAGCCGCCTGCCAAAACTTCGAGAAGCTCTACGGCATCAAGACTACCTATCAGCGTCTGTCCACCGGTGAGGTGCAGGCCAAGATAGAGGAAGAGAACGGCAATCCTTCCGCTGACGTCTGGTTTGGCGGCACGACCGACCCGTACAACGTCGTCGCGGCAGAGGGTCTGCTCGAGGCTTACGAGGCCGAGAACGCCTCCCACCTCATCAGCGACGTGTACCGCAACGCGGACGGCTACTGGTACGGCATCTACAAGGGAATCCTCGGCTTCATGGTCAACACCGATGAGCTCACCCGCCTCAACCTTGAAGCTCCTCAGGATTGGCAGGATCTGCTCAAGCCCGAATACAAGGGTCTGATCTGGCTCTCCAACTACAACACCGCCGGCACCGCAAAGCTCGTTATCAACACCATGATCCAGAAGTACGGCCACGACGAGGGCATCCAGTACCTCGTAGACCTTGACAAGAACATCGAAGTCTACACCAAGTCCGGCTCCGGCCCGTCCAAGAACGTCGGCACCGGCGAGTGCGTCATCGGCATCGGCTTCCTGCACGATGGCATCACCCAGATCATCGACAACGGCTACGACAACGTCCAGCTCGTCATCCCCTCTTCCGGTACCTCCTTTGAGATCGGCGCTACCGCCATCTTCAAGGGTGCAAAGCACCCCAACGCCGCGAAGCTGTGGATCGAGTACGCACTCAGCCCCGACTGCGTCAACATAGCCAAGGACAACGGTTCCTACCAGTTCCTCGTCATTGACAACGCCGAGCAGCCCTCTCAGGCCGCAGAGTTCGGCCTCGACCCCGACAATGTCATGGAATATGACTTCGAGGATGCGACCGCCAACATCAAGACCTATGTTGAAGAGGTCATGACCGCTCTTGCCGAGGCAGGCGCCGACACCGGCGACGGCCGCTTCAAGACCGAGTAATAATTTCAAAGACTCAGGCTACGAATTTATGAACTCCGCAGCGGAGGCGGCTTCTGCCGTCTCCGCTGTTTTGGAATTTTCCCAAAGAAAGGGGAATCGCTATGGCAAGAGGCCAAGGTGCGGCGCTGGACAGGAAAAAGCTGATGGCTGACCCGATAATGGTGACCACCATCGTCGTGCTGATAACATTTCTGACTTTGTTTATTCTCTATCCGCTGGCCATACTGCTCGTGGATAGCTTCTATGGGGACGGCAGGCTGACGTTTGATGTATTCAAGCGCATCTTCGCCATGCCCACCTTTACCCGCGCGATATCCAACACTCTGAAGATCGGCTTCGTCGTCGGTATATTCTCGGCGCTCATCGGACTGCTGTTCGCCTACGTCGAGGTGTACGTGAAGATGAACAAGTTCGTCGGCGGACTTTTCAAGGTCGTCTCGATGCTGCCGGTCGTCTCCCCGCCGTTCGTGCTGTCGCTGTCGATGATAATGCTCTTCGGCAAGGCCGGCATAATCACGCGCTTCCTGCTCGGTATCTACGACAACAGCGTCTACGGCTACTGGGGCATCGTCATCGTCCAGACGCTGACCTTCTTCCCCGTGTGCTACATGATGCTCAAGGGGCTTCTGAAGAACATCGACCCCTCGCTTGAGGAGGCCGCGCGCGACATGGGCGCAAGCCGCTTCAAGGTATTCACCAGCGTCACGCTGCCGCTGATGCTGCCGGGACTCGGCAATGCCTTCCTCGTGACCTTTATCGAGTCCATCGCGGACTTCGCAAACCCCATGATAATCGGCGGCTCCTACGATACTCTCGCCACGACCATCTACCTCCAGATAACTGGCTCCTACGACAAGCCGGGCGCCGCAGCGATGGCCGTCGTGCTGCTGTGCATCACGCTTGCGATGTTCGCCGTGCAGAAGTACTATCTCGAGGCCAAGACCTCCGCGACGCTGACCGGCAAGGCCTCCCGCGGCAGAATGCTCATCGAGGACAAGAGCGTCAAGGTCCCGCTCACCGTACTGTGCGCGGTCGCGGCAGGCTTCGTCATCCTGATGTACATCTGCGTCCCCATCGGCTCCTTCTTCCCGACCTGGGGCTATAAGTTCTTCCCGCTCACGGGCAAATGGTTCAAGCTCGTATTCACGCGGTATCACGGCTTCCAGGCCTTCCGTGACTCGTTCGTGCTCTCGCTCATCGCCGCTCCCATTACGGCGCTGCTGAGCATGATAATCTCCTATCTCGTCGTCAAGCGCAAGTTCAAGGCCAAGGGCTTCATCGAGGCCGTGTCCATGCTCGCCATGGCCGTCCCCGGTACGGTTCTCGGCGTCGGCTATATCCGCGGCTTCGCGGGCGGCGTGTTCCACACGGGTTTCCTGCAGGGGCTTTACGGCACCGGACTTATCCTCATCATCGTGTTTGTCGTCCGCTCGCTGCCGACCGGCACCAGAAGCGGCATCTCCGCCCTGCGGCAGATCGACAAGTCCATCGAGGAATCGGCTTACGACATGGGTGCGGACAGCTTCCGCGTGTTCATGACCGTGACGCTGCCGCTCATCAAGGATTCGTTCCTCTCCGGCCTCGTTACCGCGTTCGTGCGCAGCATCACCGCCATCTCCGCGATAATCCTGCTCGTCACGCCGCAGTTCCTGCTCATCACCGTTCAGATCAACGAATTCGCCGAGAAGGGCTCGTACAGCCTCGCCTGCGCGTTCGCAACGATCCTCATTCTCATAACCTACGGTGCCGTACTGCTGATGAACCTGTTCATCAAGTACTTCGGCACAAGCCGCAAAATAAAGGAGGACATTTGAGTCATGGAAAAAACGAAAAAAGGCGTGCGGCTCGAGCACGTCTCCAAGATATATCAGGACCCCAAGACCGGCAAGGACTTCTATGCCGTGCATGACACCTCCCTGTCGATTGAACCCGGCAGCTTCGTAACGCTGCTCGGCCCCTCCGGCTGCGGCAAGACCACGACCCTGCGCATGATAGCGGGCTTTGAGAGTCCTGACGAGGGCGAAATCTACCTTGGCGACGAGGCCATAAACGCCCTCACCCCGAACAAGCGCGACACCGCGATGGTTTTCCAGAGCTACGCGCTGCTCCCGCACTACAACGTGTTCGACAACGTCGCCTACGGCCTGAAGCTCCGGAAAATTCCGAAGGACGAGATACGCGAGCGCGTCATGCGCATACTCGACCTCGTGGAGCTGACCGGCATGGAAGGCCGCATGACAAACCAGCTCTCCGGCGGCCAGCAGCAGCGCGTCGCGCTGGCGCGCGCACTGGTCATCGAGCCGTCGGTGCTGCTGTTTGACGAGCCGCTGAGTAACCTTGACGCGAAGCTGCGCGTCTCGATGCGCACCGAAATCCGCCGCATCCAGCAGGAAGTCGGCATCACCGCCATCTACGTCACGCACGACCAGTCCGAGGCCATGGCGCTCTCTGACAACATCATCATCATGAACAAGGGCGTCGTCGCTCAGGTCGGTACGCCGCAGGAGATATACTATCACCCGAACAGCGAGTTCGTCGCGGACTTCATAGGCGAAGCGAACTTCCTCAAGGGCAGCTTCGTGCGCAGCACCGACGACGGCCGCGCGGTGATGAACATCGAGGGCGGCGAGATAGAGGTCGCGCCGCAGGGTGAGTTGGAGGCCGGACATGAATACACTCTGGTTCTGCGCCCCGAAGCCGCAACGCTCGGCGAAGAGGGCGGCCTGCCCTGCCGCGTGGTGCTCAGCTGCTTCATGGGTTCCTACCAGAACTACCACGTCATGGTCGGCGACACGCTCGTGAAGCTGTCAGAGAACAACCCCAAGAACAAGCGCATCTACGCCGTCGGCGAGAAGTGCCGTCTGCGCTTCGATTCGGACGCGGTGCACGTTCTGTAAAAGAAATAATAATTATAAAAAACCTGCTGCCGCAGATGCGGCGGCAGGTTTTTTATGCCTTGTCAACTGATACTATCGTAAGAACAAAAAAATCTCCCGCATTTGCATGCGGGAGATTTCGATAAGGAGATTTCTATTACTTCACGGTGATGGTGATCGGAGTGGAGTAGATAGCGTAGTCGGTGCTGCTGAGGGAAGAGAGATCCCAGCCGTTGATGTCGAGGGTGTTGTCAAGGCGAACCATGACGACGGCCTCGCCGGCCTCGGTAGCAACGATGTTGCCGTTCTCATCGAGAGACACGGGAACGCCGCTGATGCTGACGAGAGACAGCTTGCAGCCGCTAAGAACCTCGTCATTCTGGGCGAGGACGGTGCAGGCGAACGCATCACCGTTGGAAACGGTCATGTCTTCAGCAACAACACGGACGGGCAGGTTGGTTGCCCAGGTGCTGAAGTTGGTGGTCATGGAGTAGGTGCCGCCGAACAGGTAGTCCTGTGCAAACAGCTCTTCGGTGTTGTAGGTCCAGGCCCAGGAGGTCAGACCGCGATGACGGGCTGCGAAGATGACATTTCTGAACATCATGGCGTTGTAGTCATTGCAGGTGCTGTTGTAGGGCTGGAGGTAGCTGTAGAGCTGGCCGACTGCGGCGCCGATACCCTGCTCTTCTTCAACAGCGTTCAGGTCGCCCCAGTTGTTCTCGCCGCAGCCGAGGTAGCCGAGAGACATCTCAGGCCACTCTTCGGCCATACGTGCCATAACGTCATGTGCCTCGTCCTTAGAGCCGTCGCCCCAGTGGTCGACGCCGTCATTGAAGGTGATAACGCAGACGCGATCGGTCATGTCAAGCTCCTCAACGAGAGCCTTGAACGGGGTTACGATGTCGGGGTTGTAGGACTTGATCTCGATGAACTGGACGATGTCATCATCGCCAAGGGCTTCGAGGTACTCGCGCAGGGTGGGGATATGATCCGCTTCGGGGTCATAGTTGAGAACGGTGTTCTCGCGGCGCTCGGTGGTGCGGTTGGTGTTGTTGGCGTTGAGAACGGAGTTCGGGGCTTCTTCAGCGGAAGCGTCGGTCATGTCGTAAGGCATGGCCTGCAGCTCTGCGATGGTCAGATCCTCAACGTTGGTGACGTCGGGGCGGTTGAACAGACGCTTTGCGTCGTCGTCATGCAGGACGAACAGCTCGCCGTCGCTGCTCATGGAGATGTCGCACTCGATGACGTTTGCACCGGCATCGATAGCAGCGCGCTCGGAGCGGATGGTATTCTCAACGTACTCGCTGGGCAGGCCGCGGTGGCCGGTGATGAGTACGTGGCGAACGAGGGTGGTGACGTCGTTGAAGGAGCTGATGGCCTCGGCGACGGCTGCGTAATCCTCGCAGACGATGCCGTTGACGCCGTTGGTGATCTGGGTGTAGATAGCGGTGGTATCAGCGGAGGTCTCTGCCCAGACGGTGAGGAGCATGCCGCGCATGTACTCAACAGCGTCGAGGGTCGCGATCTCTTCGGGGATGATGGCGATCTTCGCGTGGGAAGCGTTGGTGTTCTGGATAACGGTCAGCAGGTCGCTGCGCTCGGTGCTGAGCTTGGCTTCACGCCAGTCGATGATACCGAGAACGCCGACGTTTGCATCGCAGATGTCCTTAACATACTGAGTGTGCTCGTAGTCGGCAACAACGAAGGTGTCGGCCAGAGAATACTCGGCAGCGAAGGCGTTGACCGCGGCTGCGGTCGCATCGTCACGGATGTACAGTGCGGGCAGGGTGGTCGGCTTGACGGAGGCGAGGTACTCAGCGAGGTTCTCGGAGAGGACTTCACCATCCAGGGTGGAAACGGTGAGGTTTTCGTCGACCGCAACGATCATGGTGTTGGGGCGGACGTCCTGTGCCGCGGTCTCAACGGCGCTTGCGTCGGCAGGCCACACGATGGTCGCGGAGTAGGTGATGCTGGTTTCGGGCTCGTAGAGGTCGTCGGTCCACTTGGAGAGGACAGCGGCGGTCTCTTCGCTCACAACGGGAGCTTCGGTCGCTTCGGGAGTCGCTTCGGCGGGAGCCTCAGTGGGGTCAGCCGCAGGAGCAGTGCTGTTGCCGCAGGCGCACAGTGCGAACACCATGACGAGAGCGAGCAGAAGTGCAAGGGCTTTCTTCATTTGTTTTCTCCTTTCCTTTTCTGGGCAAATGCATCAGTTTACCTGATGTTTCTTATCAGATAATAATCTTTACGCAACCTTAACGCAAGTAAAAAAAGCTTAACGCAAAAAATAACGTCGTTTTTGCCAAAGTTTTAGATTCTGATTTGGGAATATGTCATAAAATATCTCCCTTTATTTGCAATATAGTTAAAACTTCTGGAATTTTTCAAGAATGTGCTTTTTTTCACAGACATTTACTCCCTTTAACTTCAGCACATTGCACAAAAAATTGCCCTCGTTTTCATCGAAATGGCGAGCGCAACTTTGCTCCTAAAAATTGTTTGCCGAGCGCGGATGTGTTAAAATATATAAATGCTTATTATTACTTGATAATTACTTGATATTGCTTGAAAAAACGGCGGAGGGGCGAGATGAAAAAATTTATATCGGCGCTGCTTCTGGCTGTGTTTCTGCTCTCGGGCTGCGCCTCGCAGAATGTACAGAACGACGCGGATTTTGCGCCGCCGGAGGAGCAGCGGCTCGTCATATACACTTCGCACAAACGTGAGGTGTACGAGCCGATCATCCGCGAGTTCGAGCAGCGCACCGGAATATGGATAGAGCTTGAGACCGGCGGCACGACCGCGCTTCTGGAGCGCATCGCCCAGGGCGGCACCGACTGCGACCTCATGTTCGGCGGCGGCGTTGACAGTCTGAGCGCGTACGCGGACTGCTTCAGCCCGTATCTCAGCGAAAACGGCGGCCAGGTGCTGCCCGCATACGCCAGCCCCGACGGGTTTTACACCCCGTTTTCCGCCCTGCCCGTCGTGCTCATTTACAACACCCGGCTCGTCCGCACCAACCCGCCCACCGGCTGGGGCAGCCTTACCGACTCCAAGTGGCGCGGCAAAATCGCCTTCGCCGATCCCGCGGTCTCCGGTTCGAGCTATACCATTCTCTGCACGATGCTTCAGGCGCTCACCGGTGACAACGCCTCCATCCTGACCGAGTTTGCCGAGAACCTTGACGGCAAGCCGCTTTCCGGCTCCGGCGACGTGGTGCGCGCGGTCGGCGAGGGGCGGAAATACATCGGCGTCACGCTCGAGGAAACGGCGCTGAAGGGCATCGCCGCAGGCTACGACATCGAGATCGTCTACCCCGAGGAGGGCACCAGCGCGCTGCCGGACGGCGCCGCCATCGTCTCCGGCTGCGCCCACCGTGAAAATGCGGAGCTGTTCATCGACTTTCTTTTGAGCTCCGACGTGCAGACGCTTCTGCATGACAGCCTGTACCGCCGCAGCGTATGCGAAAGCGGCGCAAACGCCGGTACGGACGAGCTGAAGCTGATAGACTACGACCTTGAATGGGCAAGCGCCGAGCAGACCGGCCTGCTGAGCCTCTGGCGTGACATAACGGGAGGCGCGGAATGAGGGACTGGATAAGGCGCTCGTTTAAAAACCGCATCTTCATCACCGTGCTGCTGGTGACGCTGGTGCCGATGCTCCTGTGCGACGTGTTCATCATGCAGATATCCATGCGCCGCAGCGGCGATATGCTCTATGCTCAGGCGCAGTCCGAGCTTGACACCGCCGCCGGTATCATCGACTCCGCGCTCGATACCGTGGACGGCGTCACCGCGAAGCTCGCAGGCAGCTCCGTGATCCGCGGCGCGCTGCACCGCGGCAGGGAGTCCGACCTGCTGTATCAGCTTATGTACCGCGAGACCGAGAACCTGAACGGCTTTGCCAGCACCGACGTATATGACAGTGACGGCGCACGCATTTATGCCGGCAGTCTCGATTCCGAGGCCGGCAGCCTGCCCGTATACTGGGGCGTACTGCGCGCCGCGCGTGAATGCGAGGGGCAGACCATGCAGGCAAACGGCGCGGACGGGCTTGTGATATCCCGCGCGGTGTACGGCTCCGACGGGGAGGTCTCCGGCTATGTGCTCGTGCGTATACCGCAGGGCGGCTTCGGCGCGCTCCTCGGCGGCAGCTTTGGCGAGCAGAACGACGTGTTCCTGCTAGACGGCACATGGCGGCAGATATACTGCTCCGACAGCATACGCGCCGATGAGACGATCTCTTCGCTCCGCGCGCAGCTGCTGTCCGGCGCGGCGCTCGGCGGCGGTGACTACAACGTCTATCTCCGCCAAAGCCCTGACACGGGCTTCACTCTGGCTCTGCGCCAGCCGAAGGTATACACCCGCGAGGTCATGGCAACGGTGTACTCCACCTGCGCCGCCATGGGCATACTCTGCCTGCTGCTCGGCCTTCTCTGCGCGTGGCTCCTCAGCCGCTATCTCTCGAAGCCCGTCAATGAGCTTGACGAGGCGATGAAGCGCGTGGAAAAGGGCGACTACGCCGCGGAGCTGAGCAGCGACCGCGAGGACGAGATGGGCCGCCTGACCGCGAGCTTCAACCGCATGACGCGCGAATACCGGCAGAATCTTGAGCGTTCCGTCCAGCGCGAGCGCGAGCTGAACGAGACGGAGCTTTCGATGATGCAGGCGCAGCTCAACCCGCACTTCCTATATAATACACTCGACAGCATCAAGTGGCTCGGCGTGACGAACGGCGTGACGCAGGTCGCGGCCGTCGCCTCCGGACTTGCCGTGCTGCTGCGCGCGGGCATCTCCGGCGACAGGCTCATCACGCTCGAGCGCGAGCTGGAGCTGCTGGAAAAATATCTGGACATTCAGTCTCTCCGGTTCGAGGATCGCTTCGCGTGGGAGATCGACGTTGACGAGAGGTTCCAGCACTGCATAGTGCCCAAGCTCATATTGCAGCCGCTGGTCGAGAACTCGATAATCCACGGCGTCGCCAACATGGACGACGGCTATATAAAGCTCAGCGCCCGCGAAAAATCCGGCACGCTCATCCTCAGCGTCCAGGACAACGGCGTCGGCATCCCACAGGACGTGCTGGACTGGCTGAACGACCCCGATCGGGATGTCCCCGGCGGGCACCTCGGCCTCAAGAATGTTGACCGCATTGTGCGGCTGTATTACGGCGGCGACTACGGCATCAGCGCATATTCGGCTGCCGGCGAGGGAAGCCGCGTTGAGCTTCGCCTGCCGATGAACAAGGAGGGAAACGGCAATGCTGAAGGTTCTGGTCGTTGACGACGAGACCGTCGTCCGCCGCGGCATCGCCCTCGGCGTCGATTGGGCATCGATGGACTGCGTCGTGGTCGGCGAGGCGGCAAACGGCGAGGAAGGGCTGCTCGCCGCCGAGCGGTACAGCCCCAATCTCGTCATAACAGACATACGTATGCCGAAGCTGGACGGCATAGAGATGCTGCGCGAGCTGCGCCGCCGCGGCTGCCGCGCGCACGTCATCATACTCACGGCGTACAGCGACTTTGAGTACGCCCGCTCCGCGCTCCAGCTCGACGCGGACGACTATCTGCTCAAGCCCTTTCAGGATAACGAGCTTATCCTCGCCGTCGAGCGCATCCGGCAGAAGGAGCAGGAGCAGGGCGAGCTGAGCGTTATCGACACGCTCGCACTCGAAAAGGGCGACAAGAGCCGCTATGTGCTGAAGGCGCTCGAATACATCTCCGAGCACTACGCCGACGGCGGCATAAACATAACCGAGATCGCCCAGCATCTCGGCGTCAGCGAGGGACACCTCAGCCATGTGTTCAAGAAGGAGACGAACTACACCGTCGTCGGCTATCTGACCCGATACAGGATACACATGGCGCTGAAGCTGCTGCGCGACTGCCGGTATAAGATATACGAGGTCGCGGACATGGTCGGCTACAAGGACGTGACCTATTTCGGCAGCACCTTCAAGAAGCTGACCGGACTGAGCCCATCGGAATATCAGGACAGATGCAGATAGGAGGAACATATGCTTGACGAATTCATAAAGCTCTCGCAGCGCGGGGACGCGCTCTGGATAAGCGACGTCCGCAAAGCCTTCGCCGCGGAGCCGGACGCATACCGCGCGGTGATACGGCTCGAGTGTCTGGACGGGACGCTGCGGGACTACGCCTGCCCCCTCCCCCGCTGGAAAAACGCGGCCGAACGGGACTTTCTCGCCGAATATCTCACCGCCCGCATTTTCAACATTCTCTCGTGCTTCAGCGGCCGCGCGCTGCACATTTATCTTGACCTCTCCGCCGAGGAGCCGCGAAGGCTGGCGGAGGGCTGCCTGGCCGCGTTCACGGCGACGCTCGGGCTGAAAAAAGTTTTGAACATCGCGCGCAGGCTCTGCGGCAGTATGGGTCTGCCGCCGTTCGGGATGGACGTGCGTGATATAAGTGATCACTCCCCCGCGCCGCTGCGCGAGGCTCCCGCGTCCGGTGTCTCGCTGAACGAGCGGCTGCTGGCCGCGATCGAGGCCGGAGGCCGCGGCGCGTACTGCGGGATGGACGTCGGCGGGACGGACATCAAGCTCGCCGCTGCTCTCGACGGGCGGCTGCTCGCCGTCAAGGAATATGACTGGAACCCCGCGGCAAGCCCGACGGCGGACGGCATCACCGAGCCGATGATGATGCTCGCGCGGCTGATGCGCGCCTGCGTCATCGCCGATTCGCTCCCCAAGGATCACGGCGCACAGGCGATGCTCGCCGACGCGCTGCGCAAGGACGCGGACGACGAAGCAATCCGCGCCGCGATATCCGCCTGTGAGGATGCGGCGGCGGAGCTGCCGCTGTTCGACGGGCTGGGTCTGAGCTTCCCCGACATTGTGATCGGCAGCCGCATTCTAGGCGGCGAGACGCCGAAGACCAAGGCCATGCGCGAGAATCCCGACATCGACTACGAGACGGAGTTTGCAAAGCTCGGCCGCGTGTCCGAAACGCTCGCGGCGCTGTGCCGTCCCGGTGTGCGCGTGCGCATCATAAATGACGGGCCGATGGCGGCGTTCAGCGCGGCGGCAGAGCTGGCCGCGGACGGCGCGGAGCTGACGCGCGGCGTTGTCGCCTACGCGATGGGCACCGATCTCGGCAGCGGCTGGATAGACGCGCGCGGCGACATACCGGAGATTCCTCTCGAGCTGTATGATCTGCTGCTCGACCTCGGCAGCGCGCCGTGGAAGCACATCCCGCCGGAGGATATCCGCTCCGTGCGCAACGAGAATTCCGGCCTGTCCGGAGTGCGGCGCTATCTGGGTCAGGCGGCGACATACCGCCTCGCGCAGGAGCTTCAGCCCTCGCTGCTCGACGGGCTGACTGAGGAAACGGACGGCATCATCAGGATAAAAGCTGCGCCGCAGGACATGCGCAAGCCCGCGCTCGAGCGGCTGATGACGGCCGCGGCGGACGGGAACGGGGCCGCGCGGGAGATATTCCGCCGCATCGGCTTGAATCTCGCGGCGCTCACCGAAGAGATGGAATACCTGCTCTCGACGGGCACGGACAGCCGGTACATTTTCGGCCGGTTTGCAAAGCTCCCCGGCTGCTTTGCGCTGATACGCGAGGGCTTCGGCTCCGTCCTGCCCGATATGAAGCTCATCGCCGCGGACGACGGACTTGCCCGCAGCGGGCTCATGCGCCAGCTCGCCCGACTCGACGGCGTGACGGTCGCGCAGTTCGCGCAGGCCGTCAGCGCAATATACTACTCTTGCATGAATTGATAACACGGAGGTCATTCGATGAAACGCAGTGAAATAAACAAGGCTCTCAAGGAGCTGGAAGCCATGTGCCGCGAATACAAATGCTATCTGCCGCCCTTCTGCGGCTTCACGCCGGAGCAGTGGCAGAGCATCGGCCACGAGTACGACGAGGTGCGCGACTGCATGCTCGGCTGGGACATCACCGACTACGGTCTCGGCGACTTTGACAAGATCGGCTTCTCCCTGATAACCATTCGCAACGGCAACCGCAAAATGCCGGAGAAGTACCCGAAGGTCTACGCCGAGAAGCTGCTGTATATCAAGGAAGGGCAGTACGCACCGAACCATTTTCACTGGTACAAGACCGAGGACATCATAAACCGCGGCGGCGGCAACGTGCTCATCCGCGTTTACAACAGCCTGCCGAACGAGGAGATCGACTACGAATCCGACGTCACCGTGCACACCGACGGCCGCACCTACACCGTCCCCGCCGGTACGCAGATACGTCTCACGCCGGGTGAGAGCATCCATGTGCAGCAGTACCTGTACCACGATTTCTCCGTTGAGCCCGGCACGGGCGCGGTGCTGCTCGGCGAGGTAAGCCAGTGCAACGACGACAACACCGACAACCGCTTCAACCCTCCCGTCGGCCGCTTCCCCAAGATCGAAGAGGACGAGCCGCCCTACCGTCTGCTCTGCAACGAGTACCCCGCGGCGAAGTGAGGTGCGGCATGAACGGTAAAATAGACGTGGCCGCGATCGGCGAGGTGCTCATAGACTTTGCGCAGGAGAGCGTTGACGCGCTCGGCTATCCCACTATGGCGGCGCACCCCGGCGGCGCGCCCTGCAATTTCCTCGCGGCGCTCTCGGCGCTGGGGATGAAAACGGCGTTTCTGGGCAAGGTCGGCGAGGACGATTTCGGCCTGATGCTGCGCCATACGCTCGACGCCGCGGGCATCGACACGCGCGGGCTCATCTCCGATCCGGACGTATTCACGACGCTGGCCTTCGTCCGCTTCGACGAGAACCGCGACCGCTCGTTCAGCTTCGCGCGCAAGCCCGGCGCGGACACGCGCCTGCGCTCCGACGAGCTTGACCTGACCGTTATCGACGAATGCCGTATGCTGCATTTCGGCACGCTGAGCCTCACCGACGAACCTGCGCGCTCCGCGACGCAGGCCGCCGTGGAATACGCGCGACGCCGCGGCAAGCTCATCAGCTTTGACCCGAACCTGCGCGAGCCGCTGTGGCCGTCGCTGGACGCCGCCACGGAGCAGATGCTCTGGGGGCTGAAGAATGCGGACGTTGTGAAGATCAGCGGCGAAGAGGCCGAATTTCTGTTCGGCTGCAGCTGTGAGAAGAGCGCGGAGCTTATCCTGAACGACTGCGGCGCAAAGCTCGTGATGATAACGCTCGGCAGCGAGGGCTGTTTTATAAAGAACCGCGCCGCGCAGTGCCGCGTTCCGGCGGCGCGCGTAAAGGCGGCGGACACTACCGGCGCAGGCGACATCTTCGGCGGCAGCGCCGCATATTGCCTGCTCTCCTCCGGCAAGGCTCCGGAGGATCTGAACGAGGAAGAGCTTAATGCGATAGGGCGCTTTGCCTGCGCGGCGGCGGGACTGTCCGTACAGCGCCCCGGCGGCATATCCAGCGTCCCCGGTAAGGAAGAAATTCTCGCCCTGCTCGCCGCAGGTGACTGAAAACAGCAACTACATATAAAAAAACAACTGCGCGGGAATGGTCGGTGTTCATAAGGCAGCGAACAGCCACAGCAGCTTGCACTGCTGTGGCTGTTCTTGTAGTTTATCCGGCCACATGATAATATGGAGCCGAACAGACCTGCAAATCGTAAGTTGAGGAGGAAGTAGGTATGCTAAACAACAAAGGGTTCGACCTTTGGGCTGATGGATATGACAAAACTGTCGGCATTTCTGATGAGGAAAACATATACCCTTTTGCCGGTTATAAAAAGGTACTTGGGTTCATTTTTCAGACCATAATGAGAGCTGAAAATGCCGTTGTGCTGGATATTGGATTCGGAACAGGCACATTAACGACAAAACTATACGAGCGAGGCTGTTCCATTTATGGGCAGGACTTTTCATCAAGAATGATTGCGTTGGCATCTGAGAAAATGCCAAATGCACAGTTATATCAGGGGGACTTTTCAAAAGGGCTTGCCGAACCATTGCGGAACTTTCGTTATGACTATATTGTAGCGACATACTCTCTGCATCATTTAACGGATGCGCAAAAGCGCGACTTTCTGTTAGACTTGCGTAACTACTTAAAAGAAAACGGTAAACTTATAATCGGCGATGTTGCCTTTGAAACGCGAAAGGACTTAGAACAGTGTAAATTGAAGGCAGGAGACACATGGGATAATGATGAAATCTACTTTGTCGTTGAGGAACTGAGAAAAGATTTTCCGGCTCTTTCATTTACGCAAATGTCCGATTGCGCGGGAGTCTTGATTTTGGACTGACAACTTCCAGTTTGTCGAACAGATAACAAGGGCGCACTTCTATACACCGTTCGGTGTAGTGCATTACGCGCGGAACCTGGCTCTCCCTTTGGGAGAGCTGTCGGCGCAGCCGACTGAGAGGGAAAAACATGACCATACCAAAGGACAACAGTCAACTGGAAAACGCCCGGCGGTTACGCAGTGAGATGACACCCCACGAACGAAAGCTATGGTATCTTTTCCTCCGCAAATATCCGGTGAAGATTTATAAACAGCGAATCATCGGGAGCTTTATCGTAGACTTTTATTGTGCTTCTGCCAAGTTAGTTATTGAATTGGATGTTTCTCAACACTATGAGCCTCAGGGGATGGCCTATGATTCTGAGCGTTCCGCATTTTTGACAGCGCTTGGATTGGAGGTCCTGCGTTTTTCCAACCGAGATGTTGATATGGATTTTCGCGGCGTGTGCACACAAATTGATATCACCATTCAAAAACGCCTGCAAGCCCCTCTCAGTCACCTTCGGTGACAGCTCTCCCAGAGGGAGAGCCAAGGGGGCTGCCTGCAACTGTGCCATATGTCATATTAGCATAAAGAAACGGAGCGCATCTGCACCGATACGCTCCGTTAACTGTCTTACGAACGCCCCGCGAAGTTCCTCGCAGTTGTTTTTATATATTCACTTTTTCCGGAGTACGATTTTTATAAAATTCAGATACCTTCCGCCGCCGGCCTCCATCGCTTTACGATCGCCCGCGGCGTATTCGTTATCCTGCCGCAGCCAGTCCGCCCACACCTCTTCGTTCGACTCCATCTCGCGCAGCTCCAGAAGCTCCGTCTCCGTGCTCCGGCTCACTATCCCGCGCCAGTAATCCGCGTCGTGTATGTAGTCCAGCTGCTCCGGAGTCCACGAGAGCAGCAGCTCCTCCGGCAGCGCGTCATGGCAGTCATTTTTCATCCCCGTGAGGGCGATATAGATATAGCCGCCGCTCTTCACGAACGGCGCAAGCTTCGCGTCCAGATACTCCGGATCGCGCCCGAAGTAGTTATACGAGTCCGTGCTAACGACCGCGTCGAAGAACTCCCGCTCAAACGGCATCACCGTCGCGTCCGCCTTCACGGGGATTGCCTGCCCGTCACTCAGCCCCATCCGCCTGAAGAATCTGCGGTTTTCGTCCGGATCGCTCCAAAGGTCAGCGGCGTAGACCGTGAAGCCGTACTCCTTCGCCATGAACACCGAGGTCAGCCCCGTCCCGCTCCCAAGGTCGCAGACCACTGCGCCCGCCGGTATGCGGCTTCCGCGCAGCAGCTCCTCCTCAAGCTTTACCGGATTCGGCCCCATTATCAGCGCCTGAAGCTCAGGCGTGTCGTATTTTTTGCTCAATATGTATTCCATGCTTGTTTCTCCTGACATTTCTATTCGCCCGCAGCCACATTAGCTAACAGGCGTTAGCCTGTATTATAAGCTAACATATATTAGCTTGTCAAGTTTTATAACAAAATATCCCCCTAGGGGGCTTACAAAATTCTCGGACAGCATATATAATCATCTTACTCTCATCAGTCGGAGAACTGTGTACACATGAAAAAGGACATCGCGCCGCAGCGGCGCAGCAGGAAAAACACCGTGGTCGCAGCAATGCTCGCCGCGGTCATAGTCATGGCGTTCGTGTGTCTGTTTGTCGGCTCGTCGAACATGTCCCTCGGTGACGCCTTTGCCGCGCTCGCCAAAAAGGGCAGCTCCGCCAACAACCGCATCATCTGGAACATCCGCATCCCGCGCGTCCTCGCCGCGGTGATCGCGGGGGCGGGGCTTTCCGCGTCCGGCCTCGTGATGCAGACGAACCTCAATAACCCCATGGCGTCGCCCTCGACGCTCGGTGTCTCCAACGCTGCGGTGTTCGGCGCGAACCTCTCGATAATCGCCTTCTCCGGCGGTTTCCTCTCCACGGGGAACAACGTCGCGAATTTCGCCGCTGGGGCAAACCCCTACGCCACCTCGCTGATGGCCTTCATCTTCTCCACGCTTTCGATTCTGCTGATTCTCGGCCTGTGCCGGATGCGCTCGTTCTCGCCGAACGTCGTCGTGCTCGCGGGGCTCGCAGTCGGCGCGGTGTGGACGGCGGCGACGACGATACTCCAGTTTTACGCGACCGACGTCGGCCTGTCCGCCGCGGTCATCTGGAACTTCGGCGACCTCGGCCGCGCGACCTACAGGACGGATGCGATAATGCTCGCCGCCGTCGCGGCGGGGCTTATCATCTTCTCGCTGCTCTCATGGCGCTACAACGTCCTCCTCAGCGGCGACGCCAGCGCGAAGAGCATGGGCGTCAACGTTGACGCGCTGCGCTTCGTGTCGATGCTGGCCGCCTCCGTCATCACGGCGGTGTGCGTGTCCTTCCTCGGCGTCATCGGCTTTGTCGGCGTGATCTGTCCCCATGTCACGAAAAAGCTGCTCGGACAGGATCACCGTTACTCCATCCCCGTCTCCGCGCTCTGCGGAAGCCTGCTGCTTCTGCTTGCGGATACGCTCTCACGCAGTATGGGCAGCGGCTCGGCGCTGCCGGTCGGCGCGATAACCTCCCTGCTCGGCGCGCCCTTCTTTGTGGCGGTCATCTTCTCGAAAAAGGAGGACGGCGTATGTTGAAAATAGAAGATCTGCGCTTCAGCTATTCCAGGCGCTCTGCGCCCGTTCTCAACGGGGTCGACCTCGAACTGCGCGACGGCGAGATCGGTATACTGCTCGGCAAGAACGGCTCCGGCAAGACCACGCTTTTCAAAAACATCCTCGGCATAGGCACCCCGTCCGGCGGCATCATCCGCTTTGACGGCGAGGATCTGCTGAAGCTGCCGAAGCGCGACCGCGCGCGGCGCATCGCCTACGTCCCGCAGCACATCCACTTCGGCGCGCTCACCGTGTACGACTCGATCCTGATGGGCAGGGTATCGTACTTCGGTCTCCGCGCGGGCAAGGAGGATTACGACGTGGTGGACAGGATCATGGCCGAGATGAAGCTTGAGAGCTTTGCCGACAGGAACGCCGAAAACCTCTCCGGCGGCGAGAAGCAGAAGATCGCCATTGCCCGCGCGCTGGCGCAGGAGCCGAAGATGCTCGTGTTCGACGAGCCGACCGGCAACCTCGACATCGCAAACGAGGAGCTTATCATCGAGGAGGCCAAGAAAGTCGCCCGCAGTCGGAACATCGCCATTCTGAGCTCCCTTCACGACCTGAATCAGGCGCTCTACTTCGGCGACCGGTTCTTCTTCCTGAAGGACGGCCGAGTCAAATACTCCGGCGGTCAGGACATGATATGCCCCGAAATAATAAAAGATATATTCGACATCAACTCAAAGATCATCGAACACGATGGGAAGAAAATAATACTCGGAGGAAAACAGTATGAAAATTAAGAATTTTGCCGCACTGCTGCTGGCGCTTGCCATGATGTTCTCGCTCTGCGCCTGCGGCAGCCAGTCCGCCCCCGCGCAGGATACACCTCAGCCGTCCGAAGCGCAGGAGAGCGCCGCCCCGTCCGAGGCGCCCTCGGAGATCACCGTCACCGACATGATAGGCCGCGAGCTGACCGTCACCCCCGGCAGCTACACGCGCGTCGTCTGCATCGGCGCAGGCGCGCTCAGAATGTACAGCTACATCGGCGACGTCTCGTTGCTCTGCGGCGTTGAGGATATCGACAACCTCACGCTTGAGGAGCGCCCCAAGATGTTTGATTCCGTGGCGCGCCCCTATGTGCTTGCCTACGGCGACGTGTTCAGCACGCTCCCGTCCTGCGGCGTCGGCGGCCCCAACGCTCAAGCGGCGGAGGCCGAGAAGATCCTCTCCTGCAATCCCGACATCGTCATCTCCGAGTACGAGGACGTTGAGAAAGAGGACGCTCTTCAGGAGCAGCTCGGCGTGCCCGTCGTGACGCTCAAGTCCGGCCCGAACGGCGTTTTCGACGACGCATTCAGCCAGAGCATGACCCTGCTCGGTCAGATCTTCGGCGAGGAAGAGAAAGCCGAAGCGCTCGTATCCTTCATCGCGGCGGAGACCGCCGAGATCGCCGAGCGCACCGCCAGCATTGCCGACGAGGACAAGCCTGCCGTTTACGTCTGCGGTCTCGGCAACTGGGGCACCACTAACCACCTCATGACCTCCCAGACCTACGCCTCCTTTGAGGTCGCAAACATCCGCAACGTTGTCACCGACCTCGGCGCGAACGGCGTGCAGCCCATCGAGGAGGAGAAGTTCGTCGCCCTCGGCGCGGATATGGACATCATCGTCATGGACGCCGCGGCGGTCAAGAACATAAAGCCGCTGTATCAGGAGGACCCGACCATGTTCGACTCCTGCAAGGCATGGCAGACAGGCGAGGTGTATCTGGAGATGGCCTACAACGCCTACTACACCAACTATGAGATAGCGCTGATAAACACCTGGTTCATCGCAAAGTCCGTCTACCCCGACCTCTTTGCCGACGTTGACATCACCGCAAAGACCAACGAGATCACCTCCGCGTTCCTCGGCAAGGAGCTTGCCGACGAGATATTCGCCTGCCCCTCCAGCTTCGGCGGCTACCAGAAGATCGACACCGCGTCCTTCTTCGCGTGATACGGAGAGCGCCATGATAGATAAAGCCGACGTAATAGAATTCTTTGACCGCTGCGCCCCAGGCTGGGACGCGGGACTGATACGCAGCGACCGGAAGATAAACATCATCCTCGACAACGCCGGAGTCAGAGAGGGCAGCCGCGTTCTCGACGTGGCCTGCGGCACCGGAGTTCTGATACCGGATTACATCAGGCGCGGCGCGGATGTCACGGGCATCGACATCTCGCCGGAGATGATAAAGCTCGCGGAGCGGAAATATGCCGGAACCGGCGTCCGCTTCATCTGCGGCGACGTTGAGGCCGCCGACGTTGGGCAGGACTTCGACGCGATCGTGGTCTACAACGCCTTCCCCCACTTCCCCGACCCCGAGCGGCTGATAACGCATCTGTCGGGGCTGCTCGCCGAGGGCGGCGTGCTCACCGTGGCGCACGGCATGAGCCGCGAGAAGATCGACGCGCACCATCACGGCTCCGCCAGCAAGGTGTCGATGGGTCTGATGCCCGCCGAACAGCTTGCGGGGATATTCGGCAGGCACCTGGATGTGACCGCCGTCATCTCCGACGAGGATATGTATCAGGTAGCGGGCAAGCGCAGATAAAGTTTATATCACTCAAGCCAAGCCTGGGCCGTCCGGTCCTGGCTTGGTTCATATTTTTACCCAAGTTATACAATACATGCATTTTGTCTATCGCCTTTCTTGCTCATATCTCCGGCTTTTCCTTGACGTTTGGGCGGGATTGTGTTAATATTTTCCCAGATATGCCATGCCCGGAATCAAAATTTTTCGTGTGGTAAATTTGAAAAAGAGGTGTATTGCTTGAAAGACCTTAAGCATCTTATCTACTTTGAAAACCTCCTTCAGGACGCTCAGAACGAGCTTGTCACGAAGGCGGTCGAAGAAGGAATGTACGCACTGGGATACAACTGCTATTACGTCCCTGAGGTTCTGCTGAATCTGCCCGGCTGCTTCTCAAGCCGCCTGCGCGCGCCACGCTGCACGTCTACCGACCTCGCAAGCTACTACATGACCACCCGTACATGTCCCTACGCCCGCTCCATTCTCGAGCGCGCCATCGAGGGCGGCTACAACTACCTCGACGCGCTGCTCGGCGCCGAATCCTGCGCCACCATGGAGCGTATGGAAGAGCACTTCTTCCTCATCAACCCCGTAAAGAACCCCCGCTTCTTCGTCACTCAGATCGACCCTCCCATGAAGGGCGACAAGACCAACCTCGACTACTACAAGGCTCAGCTCAAGCTCAAGGTCGTCGATGAGCTCAAGAACCGCTTTGGCGTGGACGTGTCCGACGCCGCAATGCGCAAGGCCATTGAGGATCACAACGAGATCAGCCGCATCATCACCGAGATCGGCGATTTCCGCAAGAGCGAGAACCCGAACATCACCGGCTACGAGTTCCACGTCATCAACCTCGTCAGCCAGGTATGCCCGCACTACCTCATCAAGCCCTACCTCGAGGAGACTCTGGAAGAGCTGAAGACCCGCGAACCGGAAGAGAAGTTCCCGTTCCGCGCCCGCGTAGTCCTCGTCGGCTCCGAGGTGGACGATCCGGAGTTCACCAAGCTCATCGAGACCTGCGGCGCCATGGTCGTTGCCGACCGCTACTGCTTCGGCAGCTTCCCCAGCCGCGAACAGATCGAGATTCTGCCCGGCGAAACCGCGTTCGACGCCATCTGCCGCCACTACCTGCACTGGAACCAGTGCGCCCGCTTCATGGACGGCGAGAAGATCGACCAGCGCCACGCCGAGGTCACCAAGCTTGTGCACGACTTCAAGGCAAACGGCGTTATCTATGAGAACATGAAGTTCTGCGAGTTCTGGAGCTATGAAAAGGTTCTTGCGAACCATATCTTTACCGAGGAGCTGCACATTCCCTGCTGCACCATCGAGAAGGAATATGCCCTCGGCGCAGTCGGCCAGCTCCGCACCCGCTTCCAGGCCTTCATAGAGTCTCTGGAAATCAAGTCCATTCAGGGAGGCAAATAAGATGAAGATTACTGACAAAATAATTGCTTCTATTGATAAAAAGCTTGAGCGCTTCGACCCCATCTGGCAGGCCGAGCACGGCGTAGGCGGCCAGCGCAGCCGTTACTACGACAAGACCGGCGTTGCGAAATGGCGTGAGTGGCGCGGCGTGAAGGACACCATGGTCGACTACGTCGCATGGCTGAATAACCTCCTCGCCATGGCAAAGATGGTCGCCTCCGCTCCCATCCCCTGCCTCAAGGGCTTCTGGGAATACCGCTGGATGGGCTCCTACCTCGGCACCTTCATGTTCATCGACCGTCTGTTCGAGGGCTTCCGCGGCTACGAGCTGAAGGTAGCTCACCTGAATATGCACGCCATAGTTCGCAGCTTGACCGGTAAGATTGCTCTCATCCTCGCAAACGATAAGCGTCTCGGCGGCGGCCCGCTGAGCGACCTCATGGTTCCGATGGACGAGGTTCTTCCGCCGCTGTTTATGAAGGGCTTCAAGGATCTTATCCCCATCCCGCTCCAGACTCTGCCTGAGTTCATCATCTGCGACGTTGACCAGCATCTTGACCCCTACTACATAGACGTCGCCGAGTCCTACGGTCTGCCTGCCGACGTCTGCTCCCGCTGCGCGGCTGAGACCGGCGTTGCCATTGACGACGCATTCCCCATCCTCGGCAAGGCCTTCCTTACCACGAATATGCCCTGCAACGCCTCCGAGTGTACCTCCATGTTCCAGCGCCGCCGTGTAAATCTGCCTGACTTCCCCGTAACTCTCGCCATGATCCACAACGAGCCGGGCGCACATCCCTACTCCACCCAGGTACTCAAGGACGCTATCGCCTTCATCGAGAAGGAATACAACGTCAAGTACGACTGGAACGAGCTGTTCAAGTACGCCGAGCTCATGAACGAGCAGAACACCATCGAGCTTGAGAAGTGGGACTTCCTCAAGACCACTCACTCCCCGCTCGCCGGTATCGCGGAGACTCTGTACCGTCTGTACGCATGGGCGTCCGTCAACGGTCAGGATCCGTACTTCAACAAGGTCGACCGCAAGGTCATCAAGATCATGCGTAAGGCCTACGAAGAGAAGTACGAGCCGTTCGGCGGCAAGACCCGTCACCGCGCCTTCCTGTGGGGACCCTCCGCCGTTTACTACACCGACTTCCCGACCTGGACTCAGAACTGCTGGGGCATCAATATCGTCCTGAACATGGACTCCACCATGGGTCACAACATGATCAGCACCACCGACCCCGAGCAGGCTATCAAGGATCTGGCTCTGTTCTCCGAGAAGGCCACCATGCGTCACCACGCAGTCGGTGGCTGGGAGAACGTCAACGCCATCTGGGAGTGGGCAAAGAACTTCAACTGCGACATGGTTCTCTTCAACGACAACATCGCCTGCAAGGGCATGCTCGGCGTCCACGCCGTCATGGAAGAGCAGGCGCGCGACCTCGGCTTCCACTTCGTCTTCATCGAGCATGACCTTGAGGACTGCCGTACCGTGTCCCGTCAGGATATGAGAAACTGCATCAACAACTACATGTCCGTTGTTCTCAACGAGAAGCCTCTCGACCCGACCATCGTCGAGTTCGACGACTCCATGGCATACTGAGAAAGGCAGGATAGCACATGAAAAAGTTCTGGAAATTCATATTCAAGCTCATAAAGAAGCTCGTTGTCATCGGTTTCGTCGGCTTCGTGGCGACCTTCGCGCTGTACATGTTCAACGGCGAGAACAAGCTCATCTACTACGTCGTCCGCCCGCTGCTCAACAAGCATTACGATTCTCAGGTCAGAGACAGAAGGATCGTGTGACAAAACAATATATATAACTTTCCCCCTCCTGCCAATCGGCAGGAGGGGGATTGTTTCTTTATCAGATTGCATTTTTCAGCATGTCGAGTAGATCCGCCTTGGAGCGGTAGCCGACAGCCTTGGAGACGGGCTTGCCGTCCTTAAGAACCACGAGCATCGGGATGCTTGAGACCTGATAGCGCATGGCAAGCTCCATCTGCTCGTCCACGTTGACCTTGCCTACCTTGCAGACTCCGTCGTATTCCTCTGCAAGCTCATGCAGCAGAGGAGCAAGCATCTTGCAGGGGCCACACCAGTCGGCGTAGAAGTCGAGCAGAACGGGCTTGTCGGAGCGATGCACCTCATTTTCATAATTTTCAGTTCAGCCATCGTATAGGCTCCTTTCTATCTTTTAATTATTATTTTACACGTCTTTACCTCCTTCTTATGGCTACATAATAATGCATTGCGCCGCCGTTTACCGTGACGAAGTCACATTATAAAAAAAATTCTACGCCCTTGCGCCGCATTCAAGCTGTTAACCATGCGGCGCCTTGACGGGACTCCCCTCCCCGCTTTGCACTTCCCCCGTGCGATTTTATACATTGCCGACGGCTTACGCCGCAGTCAAAAATCCCGTAGCCTTGAGCTACGGGATTTTTAAGGCGTCGACATGTCTTGATAGCTTAAAAAGGAACTCCCGTCCTCTCTCTGCACTCTCCCCATACAATTCTATACATTGTCTCTTGACTTACATATAAAAAGCAATTATAATTTATTTGCATTTATTTGCAAAATAGAGAAAAAGGAGACGAAAAAATGGAAAGCAATGATAAGATTCCCGGGAAAGGGGCAGCAACTGCCAGTATGGTGCTGGGCATTATTTCTGTTGTACTGTGGTTTTTTGGTTACTCCGCTCTAGTGTCTGTCATTTTAGGTATCGTTGGTCTAATCCTTGCTGGCAATGCCAAGAAAGCCGGGTTTGTCGGCGGCATTCAAACAGCCGGGTTTGTATTGTCTTTGATTGGACTAATCGGCGGAGCCATTTTCTTTGTGGCTTGCATTGCCTGCGTGGGTGCTATCGGCGCAGTCGGTACTTCTGGTGCCCTTATGTTTAATAATATGTAACTATGATGGGCAGATACGCTACGCTGCGGCGTATCTGCTTTTATTTTGAGATATTATATGCTGCCTTATATTCATGTTTTATCCCGAGAAATCCCTATGTATGGCATCATGGCTGGAGTGGGTGTTCTCTTAGCTGTACTTTATTTAAAACACGCCGAAAAGCGATGCCCAGAGTTGGAAGCGGATGTGGAGCTGGCATTCGTTTATGGCATAGTAGGGGCCTTTGTGGGCGCGAAGCTTCTGTTTTTAGTCACGGTTTTCCCTGATTTTTGGGCGGACCGTCACTACTTGTGTACGCAAGCAGCGGCGTTTTTAGAGAAATATCTATACGCCGGATTTGTTTTTTACGGCGGGCTATATGGGGCAGTGTTAGCAGTCTGTCTATATGCCCGGGCGGCTAAAGTACCTGCGCAAAGACTGCTGAGCATTCTTCTTCCCGCGCTTCCGCTGATCCACTGTATGGGACGCATGGGGTGTTTCTGCGCCGGCTGCTGCTACGGAAAGTATTCCGAAAAATGGGGCGTATATTTTTCCCAGTCCGAGATTGCGCCGCATGACGTGCCGTTGCTGCCCGTGCAGCTTTATGAGGCCGTAGGCGCGCTGCTTTTATTCGCTGGTTTAGCATATATGGGAGCAAAAAAGGCAGACGGCAAAAGAATGCTTGCCGCTTATCTGCTGGCTTATGGCATTATGCGCTTTGTCCTTGAGTGTATACGAGGTGACGCGTATAGAGGCTTTTTGCTGGGCATGTCTGTGTCACAGATAATCTCCGCGCTTTCGGTAGTGCTGGCTGCCATACTGCTTTGCTTGCCTGATAGGAAAAAAGACATCAGCCGCGATATAAAGACATAGTGTGGTCGGTAGCATCAGCTTACGCCGCAGTCAAAAATCCCGTAGCCTTGAGCTACGGGATTTTCAATATAATAATATAAGCGGCAGATTGCCGGTGCGCTGCACATTTCCCGCAACACCGACAAAAAGTATTGGGATGGCAACAGCGTCCCCTGGGAGCGCAAGGACTACAGCAGAGAGGCTACCGTCATTACAGATGATGTCATTTCCTTCGTCAAGGGGTGCCTGGATGAGGATGCTCACTGCCGTTCCAAAAAAACAGCACCATACCGCAAAGCGGATCTATGACCGACTGGTTGAGGAATACGGATTCACAGGCGGTGAGACAACGGTCAGACGATTGGTGCATCAACTCCGGGAGAAAACACGGAAAGCCTTGATGACACTGCGTTTGACGCAGTGTCATCAAATTTGGCTGACCATGATGGCAGGGTCAGCCAATTTTGAGGACAGGAGCCTGTGGAAGTATAATGCTGTCATTGAAAAATCACAATCTCATAGCAGTTCCATCAGGCTCGACCGAAAACAGGTACGGCGTAGAACCATTGACCGATAGCTCGTGCCCATACTTCTCCAGAGTAAAATCAAGGATTTCATATGTTGACAGAGGCCATCCCAAAGATTGTGTAAACCTCCGATGTGGTGTAGAATTGACAAACATTTTTGCTGCAACGCCAACTATTAACTAAGCTTGTATTATCACATATAAATCCTTTTGCAGTAAAACGTGATTCATATTTTGCCTTACTGTTAAATAATGTGCTGTTTGTTGCACCATCACGGCTGGTGTCAAATGTGTGCTGATAGAAATCACCTACAAATAACATGTTGATATTGGCTTCCATAATAGCCTCAAGAAAGTTGAAGTCCCGTCCGCCAATATCTTGTATTTCGTCAATGATGAGTTCGTCAAAATACTTCTCAAGTCTGTTCGTTATCTTTGATATTAAGTATTTAATTAGGTGGGAGCTGAGCAGGATTTTCCAAGCTTTGATTTTCCTTTTCAGCCGATGGTGTTTTCATGCCATATAATAAAGACTCCACCGTAATCAGACTCAATCACGGTGGAGTCATAAAATGATAAGTGAATTTGATGCTACGAATGCAGGAACTGCCGAGATGGGCATTAATGCTGCCTTGATGCTTGGTGAGTCCTGATAAAGTACATGATTGGGACGCCGATTATCAGGATAACGATGTTTATCCAGACGGTCAACGAAAAGCCCTTAGAGACGAGCGTGATGAGCCCAAACTTTGAGATGACCGCGCCGACTATCTCAAAGGCCGTCAGAATGATGAATGCGCTGATACGGTCGCTCTTGACCTTTACATATTTTCTGAAGCGTATGGTATAGGTATAAAGCAGAGTAATACCGGTCGTTATTACTGCGGCGGCGAGAATTACGCTGTATATATTCACAAGCCCCGGGACGCCGAGAGTCTGTATTACATAGAGATACGGAACCTGAGCCTCAGTCACGCCGGGCATGCTGTTAAGCACGGCAAATATGACCATGCTGAACATGACAATATTCAGTAAAAAACCCGCAAGTATTGTGGCGGTAAGACGTTTTCTGTTCTTTACGCGGTCGAATACCGGCAGCAGAGCCAGCATTGTTCCGCAGTTACTGGCAGCAAAATAAAAGCAGCCGTACCACGCCTTACCGTATGAGCTGAACACCTGATGCTCGGAGATAATATGCCGTGCAGCGCCGCTGTCTATGCTGAGGTCGAGAGAGAATATAAGCACGATGATAACACCGATGACAAGACCGAGCACTGTGGATATTGCTCTGACGGTAGCCGCGCCGAACAGGCAGCCAAGAGTGCAGGCCGCTGCCATTACCAATATGCCGAGCCAGTAGTTAAAGCCCAGACTTACCGTAAGACTTCCGAGCGATGCAAAGCAGGTGGCAAGTCCGAGGACAGTGCCGTATATGCAGCCTATCTCATATATCGTTCCAATGAGCTTACTGCGATACAGCGTCTCTATGACCTCGCGGTAGTGATGTGCACCTATTTTGTTCGCGTAATCAACGCAGAGCCAGCCGACAACCGCAACTATTGCAATTGCGACCAGAGGCATCCATAGCGCTGTCCAGCCATGGACGGCGAAGAGGGAGTATGCCTGAGCGCCGGTTGCCGCACCTCCGCCGAACACGAAGGTGAACCATGTGAACGCGACGGACATTGTAAGGAAAAATATACTGCTTTTCTTAATTGTAATTCACCGTCCTTGTACTATTGGGTGTGCTTTTGGGGTGCGATGTCCGCAATGCAGACACCGCACCTCCATGTATTAGAGCTTAATTCTTGGATTTGCTGTCCTTGGTTGCAAAGACGGTTATTGCTACGGCGATGAGTGCGCAGCAGACGGTCACGATGTATACGAATCTGAGTGCACTGCCCATGTTCTGAGCGGAGACGGCGGTGAATACGGGGCCAACAATGCTCAGCAAAATGGTCATGAGAAGCGTGCCAGTTGCGGTCATCATGCCGATACCGACGCCGAAGTCCTTCTGCTCGAGCTGGCTGATAACCAGAGGTCTGAAAGATGCACCCTTGAGAGCCTCGGTGAAGCCGGTGATGCCGATAAGGATGAAGGGCAATGCAACGGGGGAGCCTGCGCCGACAAATATCATGCCAAGGAAGGCTACGGCTGCAAGCAGACCTGCGGCGGCGAGACCGATTGCGGAGTTCTTTGCCTGATTCTTTACCACCCATGCGGCGGCAGGAGCAGCAAGGACAATTGCGATTATTGTACGCGGGAGAGAGAAGTAGCCGGTGATGGAAGCACTCAGCCCCATGAGAGCCTGACCGCTTACGGGAACGTAGGATGCCATAACGACTTCATAGAAGGTTATGAATGCGCCTGCAATGATAACGCCGGTGTACTTTTTGTTCTTGAAGAGGTACAGGGGAATTACGGGAACTTCCGCCTTCTTTTCGACCTTGAGAAGAGCAAGGAGGCTGACAACGGCAACAACAAAGCCGCAGATGATGATGGGATTGCCGAAGCCGAGGTTTGCACCCTGGTTGAGAGACAGGCAGAGACTGAGCATGAATACTGCGAGCAGAACCATGCCGATGCCGTCAACCTTACCGCGAACGCCGTCAGTTGTAGGCTTCTTATCCATCTTTGCCGCAGCAATAACGGCACCGATGAGACCGACAACACCCGGATAGATGATGGCTGCGGGGATGAGACCTGCGTCAACGAGATAACCCGCAATGGTAGAGCCGAGGAAGGTTGCGACCATCAGAGTAGCGGTGAGAAGTGCTGCGACTTTGGGGTACTGCTTGGCGTCGGAGACGTCCGCCGCCACGACGAATGCGTTGCCGGGGAAGGTGCCGATGCCGAAGGACAGCACTGCACGGGCTACGATGAAAACGGACAGGCTCTGCGCCAGACCCATTACTATCGCGCTTGCGAGGCTGAGTACCGCACCTGCGAGAATGACGGCGCGTCTGCCGATCATATCACCTATACGACCGCCGATGACGCACATAATCGCCATGCCAAGGGATGAGAGTGTTGCCAGGAGTGCGTAATACTGCAGGCCATTCATGCCGCTTAGTATTGCGTACATCGTGTTGTTGAGCCCGGCGGACGAAAGCTGCACCGTGGCTGTCATGAGAACTGCACCGATTATGATCCATGTTCTTTTGGATTTGCTAATCTCCATTGATATCCCCTCACTTTTTATTAAATCTTCATCAAATCGTCAAGCAATCTGATGACATGGAAACCCTCGTGTATGCCGTAATATATCTTGCGCGGACTGTTATAGTCGCCGATTGGGAATACCTTGATGCCGGCACTCTTTAGCTCGTCACAGAGCGTGTGATCGGACTTGAAGCCGACGGCGAGAACGAGATTGTCATAGGCAAGTTCCAGTGTTTCCGTGCCATTCTCGCAAACGATAAGGTTGTCCTTTATCTCGGTGAGCTTTGTGCCGGTCAGTATGCGTACCTTCGTTCTGCCGAGAAGATCCTCCAGACCCTTGCGTGCGTTATCCGCCATGTTCGCAGTGGAGAGAATCTCGCTTTGCATCTCGATAATGGTGACGTCCTTGCCAACAGAGTCCAGATACGCGGCGGCTTCGCAGCCGACCTCGCCGCCACCGAGAACATAGACCTTCTCACCGGTGGGAATTCTGTTGGACAAAAGATCGAGCGCATCAATGACCTTGCTGTTGTCGATGCCTAGGATACGCGGCTTTATGGGCTTTGCACCGGCGGCCACGATGACAGCGTCAGGAGCAAATTCCTTGATGGAGTCGGCATTGGCCTCCTTGGAGAGTCTGACGACGGCGCCGCTGTTATAGAGCTGCTTCTGCAAATTCATGCTGAAGCGACGAACATCAAACTTGAAGTCAGGACCGCCAGCAGCGTTCATGTTGCCGCCGAGTCTGTCGCTCTTCTCCCACAGCTCAACGCTGTGGCCGACTTGGGCGGCATACTTGGCCGCCGCCATGCCACCGGGGCCGCCGCCGACAACAAGCAGCTTTCTGGGATGTGCAGTCTTTTCGAGCTTGTACTCACGCTCGGCCGCAGTTCTGGGATTTATCGCGCAGGAGGAGCGGCGAATAAATGGGTAGCTGTGGTTGAGACACTCAAGGCAGGCGCAGCAGAAGTCTATGTCGTCCACTCTGCCGTTCTTGACCTTGCTGGGCCAGTAGGGGTCGGCAAGAGACTGCTTGCCGAGGGCTATCATATCCGTGAGTCCGGACTCGATGACTCTCTCCGCCTCAACGGGGTCATTGAGCTTGCCCTGAATGAGGAAAGGCATTGTGATGCCTTCCTTGCGCAGGCGCTCTGCGACGTGGAGCTGTGCCCCCTGCTTCTCGTATGCGCTTGGAATGGCAAGATTCCAGCGTTCATAGCATCCATAGTCGACATGCATATAGGCAAAGTCCATATCCTGCAGACGGCGGGCAATCTCTATGCCCTCGTCCTCAAAGGTGCGTCCACCCTCAATCTCGTGGACAGGCGTATATTTTACAGAAATGGGGAAGTCGGGGCCAACTGCACGGCGAACGGCCTGTGTGCACTCATTAAAGAAGCGCATACGGTTATCAAGAGACCCGCCGTACTCATCGTCACGACGATTCCATACCTTGCTCATGAACTGGTCTATCAGGTAGCCGCCGTAGGCGTGTATCTCGATAATGTCAACGCCGGCCATCTTTGCCAGAGCTGCGCTCTTGCCCATGCAGGCAACGAGCTCATGTATCTCGTCTACAGTGAGCGTGTGACACACGACGTCGGGATAGTAGAAGGCGCGGTTGTCGCTTGCGGAGACGTGAATGGTCTGAGCGGGATTTCCCTTGTTCACGCGACCATAGCCCGGAGTGAGCTGAATAGCAAACTTGGCGCCGTACTGGTGTACCTCATCAACGAGATGTGCAAGGCGCGCTGCCTGCGAATAATTAAAGAGGAAGTTGCCGCTGCCCTCTGGCTTCTCGTATTTGTCGGTTACGGTGTGGGCGGAGGGATAGATGAGCCCGAAGCCGCCCTTGGCACGCTCAAGTATGTATGCATGCTGCTGCTCCGATACGCCGCCGTCAGCAGCATGAACGTGTCCCATCGGAGCCATCGCTACACGGTTTTTCAGTGTAACGGAACCTATTTTGTATTCTTCAAAAAGATGTGACATGATTTCCTCACTCTTCGTACTTGTTTTTTACTATCCTCGGGTCAAACTCGGTCTTGACCACGAAGTTCTCGTCATCTGCGTGCAGGGGCTTCCATACCTGGGCAAAGAACGGATTCTCGTCGGCCATGTCGCCGTAACGCCACTCAGCGCCCATGCAGTCCTCGCACCAGTAACCGGCGAAGAGTATTGCATAGGGAGTTCCCTCAAATTCGTGTCCGCAGGCGCATCTCCAGCGCAGCTTCTTGTAAAGCTGCCCCTTTTCCATCGTCTCGGAGAGGCACTCACCGCCGCGGAAAGCTGCTGCCTGTCTCATATCTTCAATGTCAAGCTCCTCAACGGGCTTATTCTGGTCGAAGCCAAGCTCAATCTGGTTGTACTCCTCAGGGATTATGCCGCGCTTGTAGTAGGTCTCCCAGTCCTTGGGGATAGCATCGTACTTCTTCTTCGAGCCGTAAAATGCCTGCATATAGGCGGGATCCTCCTGATTAAGTGCCCACAGAGTTCCGCCCCATTTACTGAAGTCTTCAAAATTTTTCTGGCGCTTTTCTTCGTCAGTTTTGGGCTTGAGGGTGTAGCCAATCTCCTTAAACTTCTCGGCAAGATAGGCACGGCTGTCGGCAACACACTTCTCGAATGGCTTCTCTCTGAAGGGGACGAGCTCCTGAAGATTGTCGGAGTCAAGGAACCATGCGCAGTGGTGGTTGTAAAGAGCGTACCAGTTGGTGTCGGCAATCTTGGATCTGTCGAGTCCGTTAAGCTTGTCATGCTCAAGCTGATTTTTTCTGTAGTCTGCGCCACCGCCGAGGTTGTAGCAGTGGTTCCAGAACTTCTCCGGAGCGCTTGCGCAAATGTTGAACATCAGGCGTGCAGAGTCATCACAGTCAGACCACTCGCAGACGTTGTTGAGAGGGATATGGCTTCTTATCGGATAGCCGACAGTGATGTTGTGGATATTGGTGGGGTACATTCCGGTCTGGCGGATAGAGGCCCAATGCTTGAGTCCGGAGTCGATGACAGCTCTCTCGGAGAATATCTTGCCAAGTGCATAGTGGTCAAGAATGGAGGACTTGAGCGGGTCGCCGACCTTTGCCCAGTGTATGGGAGTCTGTCTGTCGCCATACATGGAGACAGAGCCGATGAATACGAAGTGAGTCTTATCCGTCTGCCCCAGTTCTTTTATCGAACGGAGCATCGACAGCGTAGAGCCGTAGTTTGTGCGTATGCATTCCTCCGGATGTGCGTCTGCCATTGGGGAGACAAAGGCGCCGATCGCCAGGATATAATCCATGTCCTTTACACACTCGTGCAGGCATTCGTCGTCAGTGAGATCGCCCCAAACAATCTCTATCTGCTCAGCGTAAGGCTTGAGCATATTCTCATTGAAATCGGACTTTCTTGCAAGCACGCGGACGTAAAATTCGTCGAGATGTGCGGCAAACTGCTTGAGAGTAGCAAAGCCCATGGTTCCGGTCACGCCGGTTATAAGCACTTTCTTTTTCATATTTTTGCTCCTTTCGGTATCTTCAGGATTGCTTGCCTGTAATTTAACACACATTCGACGAAAAGTACATTGACAAAAAATGAACGAACGTGCCCTTCTTGACTCGAATATGGTCATTTCTTGACTTTTCTCCACAGCAAAAGTCAAGAAATGCTGTCTAATGCTTGACAACAACTCAGTCAACGCGCTATTATTTAATGGCAGAGCTGTTAAAGACCAGCGAATTTACTCTGCAAAACTATTATTAGCAACGGAGAAATTATATGTCGGACTTTGGAAGCACACTGCGCAGCATCATAAAGGTTTGCGGCGTAAAATCATATATACTTGCTGACGCGCTCGGCTACGATCCCTCCTACCTGAGCAAATGGCTGAACAACAGCAAGCGACCTCCGGCCGCAATGATTGACGGCACTGCAGAAGAGATTGCCGAGGTCTGTGTGCACAGCGGCGACACCTCCGCATTTGAAAAGCTCGCGGAAAACTACAATATACAATCAGTCGACGTATCGGACAAGACTGCATGCAAAAAAATGATAAAGAGCATTATCGCCAACAGTTTTTTTGAGACGGAAAGAGAAACACAGCCGCGTAAGAAGGCCGCTTTGCCTGTCACTTGCCCGCTGAATATTGACCTCGTTTTTGAGCAGCTCATGGTTCATATAGAGCGCGGGGCAGATAAATTTGACTTGATCATACCGCTGAATGTCTTCAAACTGGAGGTGGAGAAAAAGCCGGAACTGTTGGCATTTTTCAAAATAGGCTCAACGGAGCGTCAGCGCGTCTCTCTCCGACTGTTCTACACAGACAGTACCCTTGAGGAGGACGACAGTATGGAGGTTTTCATTCTGTCACTGCCGCACGTTTTCTTTAATTCGAGCTTTCAGCTTTATTACATCTCTCAGGCGGATTACTCAAAGTACGGCGGACTGTGTGTGCTAAACGATTGCTTTGCCGTCTGCGGAATACGGGATCCGTTCAGCGGCGAGGCGCTTTGCGCCAGCATATCTAATCACGAATCGGTTGAAAAGATATATCACTCGGCGCTCTCCTACTTCTACAAGCAGACAAGCGTTTTTGACCATGCAAAACCATACTCGGAGAAGGCAAAGAACTATTCGTATAAGTATGCCACTAACCCCTCCCATGTCTATATTCTCGGTGAAATGTTCCCAATATACATGGACAGCGAGATACAGAAGCTGGTTTTCAACACGCAGCTCAGCCCAACCTCGGCTGATTCCAACAAAAACTTCTATTATGAATATGCGGGGACAACTTCAGTATATATTTTTGAATCTGTGTTTTTAAACTATTTCGTAGACGGCTCTATGTGCATTAATAATACAAGGCACATTGTCCTCGGGCGCGAAGAAAGAAAGCACCACATAGAAACGCTGCTTCAACGTATGAAAGAATGTTCCGGGCTGGATATATATATTGTCCGAGATATAAACCCGGTCCTGAAGGCAAACGACTGCCGCTTTTCGATTTTTTCTGCGGCTGACGTGTGTTTGGTAATTAACTGTTGCGAGGAAAGCGAGGAACGGGAGGCATATTATATCACCTCTGACAAAGGCTGCGCCGTGGTAGAGCGGCTCATAGCCAAGCTCAAGGCGCTGCCGGATGATATTCTGCTCAGCAAGGAGCGCTCTATGGAATATATCCAAAAATCACTGCGCATTATTTGAGCGCATTACACAGGACGAATATGAAGAGGTTCTAAAAAAAGCAAAAATGTTGGGTGTAGATTTCTCTGCTCGAGAAGCCTGCCCCAACATTATCCAACTATTTACATAGAACCATAAAAAATAAAATCCGGGCATTTAAGCCCAAAATAAACAGCCACCCGCTAAGCGGGTGGTTTTTCGATAATGTACAATAAGTTGCGCAAATTGAAAACCGCATAAAGAAGACAGATAAGGTACAATAACTTGCGCAAATTGAACACCGCAAAAAAGAAGACATAGCTTGCAGGCTCTGGTAGAATGAAGTTACCACACACCATTCTGAAAGGAGACAGCAAACTATGTCCGAGAAAATTGTACAGCTGAATGAGGAAATTATCAAGGGGCAAATCAAGGAATTGGTTCGCGGCAGCGTGGAAGAAACCCTGAACGAGCTGCTGGAGAAGGAGGCGGAGTCATTGACGCAAGCCCCCGCTACGAGCGCAGTGAGGCCCGTCAGGGCTACCGCAGCGGTCACTACGACAGGAACCTTACCACGACCTCCGGTGACGTTACGCTCCATATGCCCCGGCTCAAGGGCGTGTCCTTTGAGACGGCCATCATCGAGCGGTATCGCCGCCGCGAGAGCAGCGTGGAGGAAGCTCTGATCGAAATGTACCTGGCAGGCGTCTCCGTACGCCGGGTGGAGGACATCACGGAGGCCCTGTGGGGCAGCAAGGTCTCGCCATCTACGATCAGTGAATTGAACAAGAAAGCTTGTGTTCACATTGAGGATTGGCGGAATCGCCCTTTGCAGGGCGGGCACTATCCATATGTCTACGTGGACGGCATCTATCTGCGCCGCAACTGGGGCGGAGAGTACGAAAATGTGGCGATCCTGGTGGCGATCGCCGTGAATGAGGACGGTTTTCGTGAGGTTTTGGGCGCTGCCGAGGGCATGAAGGAGGACAAGGCCAGTTGGGTCAACTTCTTCCAATGGCTTCGCGGACGCGGCTTGGACGGCGTAAAGCTCATCGTCGGCGACAAGTGCATGGGGATGCTGGAGGCCGTGGGCGAGGTGTTCCCGGACGCCAAATACCAGCGCTGCACGGTGCATTTCTACCGCAATGTTTTCTCTGTTGTGCCCAAATCCAAGGTCAAAATTGTGGCAAAAATGCTCAAGGCGATCCACGCCCAGGAGGGCAAGAAAGCGTCCCGCGAGAAGGCGAAGGCCGTGGTCGCCGAGCTGCGCGCCATGAAACTGAAGGAAGCTG
>OJJV01000326.1_pt1 | contig 36583 bp, 39 predicted proteins | sample 1596391 | NCBI WGS metagenome assembly OJJV01 (sample SAMEA4350164, study PRJEB24818) | metagenome | biome: human; feature: gut; material: faeces | place: Denmark | collected 2013-09
AGTTAGTGTATAATAAATAGTGGTTGTAAAATAATAATAGAAATAGATTAAATTAGTAAGGAGAAATAAATATGAAAAAAGTAAGTTTAATTAAAGGATTTTTAGTAATTTTATTAAGTGTAGTTTTAATAGGAACAACAGGTGTATTTGCTGCAGATGAATTAGATTTTGATTTAGATGATAACACATCATCAAACACATCAAATACTTCAAACTCATCAAACACGGCTAACAACACAAATACAAATAAAAATAACACAAATACAAACTCAAATAAAAGTAACACAAATACAAACAACACAAACACAAATAATGCCAATGCAAATAAAAACTCAAGCACATACAATAATACAAACACAAATTTACCAAAAACAGGTATAGAGGATTCAATACCAACAGCAGTGCTTATAGTAATATTTGCAATATCAGCTGTATATGCTTATAAAAAAATTAGTGATTATAAAAATGTTTAATTAAAATAAAATATTAGAACTGGAAGTCTATTGTAGGCTTCCAGTTTTTGCTTTTATTATTAATCTATTATTATTAAAATTATTACAAGTAATAAGAGTTAACTCACAAAATAATTTATTATCAGAAATGGGAGAAAGGTCATCTTCTTTTACCTCATACTTATCATACACATAATAAGTAAATTGATTATTGGAGTTATCTTTAATAATTATTTTATCATTGTTTCTTAAAAGAAAAATTTTACCAAAAAATCTATCGTCATTGTAATTATGGGCAGCTATGCATAAATTACTTTTGGAATCTGGCATTTGACCAGAAAGCCTGCAAGGAGATATTTTTAATAAATCATCAGAAATTCCGAAAAAAAAGGTATAGGAAATATTTAAACTAGGAATACTAATAGTTCCTAAAATATCAGTGTCATTAGTTTGTGAATTTTTCACATTACTAGAAGAGTACAATTTAGACAATTTATAATTTTTAGATAAAATTTTTGAAAAATTTTCTTGTTTATTAAGTTTACTTCTATAATTTACATATAAAAAAATAATAACTGTAATTGCTATTATTGAAATTAATAATTGAACAATTAATCTTTTTTTGTCGGTTTTAGAAGGGATTGTAATTAAAATTTGATCCATATAAATTACATTTTTAAATAGTATTTACATATGAAAAAAAAAATATAATAAAAGTACTAAAATATATTGATTTTTTATAAGCAGTTTTGTATAATTTTTCTGTAAATATAATTAAATTCTAATGATAAGAAAGGGGAAAAAACATGAAGAAAAAATTAAATTCAAAACATGAAAGCGGTATAACACTAATAGCTCTTGTTATTACAATAATTGTACTTTTAATACTTGCTGGAGTTGCAATTGTTACACTAACAGGAGATAATGGTATACTTGGAAAAGCATCAAATGCAAAAATCGAAACAGAAAAGGGAAGACTAAAAGAAACTACTAGTCTTGCAGTGAGTGAACTTGTAACAGAAAAACTTTCAACAGGAGGAAAAACAAGTGACATTACTGCTCAAAATATTGTAGATAAAGTAAAGGAAAATGAAGGAAAAAGTGAAGGAATCACTTTTGAAAAAAGAGAAGGGGCAACAGAACCTAGAAATTTGCCATGTTATATTGTATTTGACAAAAGTATAACATCAGTAAAACAAACAATTAAAGTACCAGTAGAGTTAAATTTAAGTGTTGGCAGTGTTACAGAGGGCAGTTATGAAGATAAAGCAAAAGAAGAAATAAAAAAAATAATAGACAAAAATAAAGACATAACTCCAAGTGGAATAGTAGATAAAATGAATAAAAATCATGAAACAACAAATATTACAAAAACATCTGATACATTTCCAACTATTATACAAATACCATCAAAAATATACGATGACGATCAATTAGAAGAAATAAATGTGCCTGTAAGTGCTCCAAAAACTCCAACTGGCTATATTCCAATTTATACGAAAGAACAATTAAATAAAATAAGCAGTGGAGAAGATGTAAATGTTACTCAAGAAGATAAAATATATAACTACAAAAGAGATGGAAAATATATTTTAATGCAGGACATTTCATTAAGTGGTGAAAATTGGGAACCTATACCAGAACTTGTAACTACATTAGAAGGAAATTATAAAACAATTTCTGGAATGACAATAAACATAACAAAAGACGGTGACTATGGGTTATTTGGCCAATTAAATCAAGGAGAACTTAAAAACCTTGATATTAAAGATGTAAATATTAAAGTAGGGGTAGAAAAATCAACTAGTGCCAATATTGGTGGTGCATTTGGAAAATTAAAAACAGGAGCAGTTACAAATTGTAAAACATTTGGAGAAGCTGATTGCAAAAATGTAAGTGGATATACAGGAGGAATAGTTGGAACAGTTGAAAGCGATGCACAAGGACTAGTAAGCAACTGTATAAATAATATAAACTTTACAAACGGTTCAAGTGAGATTGGAGGAATTATAGGTAGTCTATCATCAAATGTTGCTTGTCAATCATGTGTTAATAAAGGAAATATAGAAACAAGTTCATCAGCTGCTGGAATTGTAGGGTATGTTTACACAAGCAAAACAGTTTCAATAATGAAATGTAAAAACACAGGTAATATTTCATCAACAAACCAAAATGTTGGAGGAATTATGGGATATGTTAACTGTGGATTAAGTATAAGTGAAAATGAAAATTACGGAATAATAAGTGGAAAGCAAAACTTAGGTGGAATAATTGGATATTTATCTTCTCAAGGAACTGCATTTATAACAAGTAATGTAAATAAAGGAAAAATTGTAGGAACAAGTCTTATGGGGGGAATTTTAGGATATGGAAGTGCAAATTCAACGGGAGAAATTTCGTTAAATGCATGCACAAATTCTGGAGAATTAATGACAAGTGAAGGAAGCAGTTTCTCAACAAATATAGGAGGAATAATAGGTGATGTAAATTATGCTAAACTAAGTTGTAATGCAAATAATAATGAAGGAAAAATTACAATAAATTGTTCATCTAATTATATTGGTGGAATTATTGGACAAGCATCAAATTTAACAGGTGGAAGTATAAATCAATGTACAAATAAAAAATCTGCTACAATAAACATTAATTCTGCAAGTGGAAATGTTAGTATCGTTGGAGGATGTATAGGAGGAATTGAAATAAGTTCAAGCCTTAATAATCATGTTAATGAAGCAGAAATAACAGTAAATTCAACAAGTGGTAAAAATTATAATATATATTCAGTTGGTGGAGTGATAGGAGAATTGAAAAATAGTGGCGGAATTACAACATCAACAAATTCAGGAAATATTAATATTATAGGAGATGTTTATTCATATGACATAGGAGGCATTATAGGAAAATCAGATAATCATTCTGGTCTTTTGGTAGCTAGTACAAATGATGCAAACATTACAGTTAAAGACTATAATAAGGTAAGTAATATAGGTGGAATTGTAGGAAATTTATATATGAACTCAAACTCAAAATCAAATTTAATAACTTCTCTAACTTCAAAGAAAAATATTAAGTTGACAACTAATACTGCAGTAACGGGTTCAAATAGTTTAATAAGTAGTGTAGGAGGTCTAATAGGAAACATGCAAAGCGGAGACACTATTTCAAATTCTAAACATATAGGAAATATAGAAGCAAATAATGCAGTACTTTTAGGAGGACTAATAGGAAACTCTAGTGGAAATTCCCCAGTTCAATATTGTTACCATGTAGGAGATATTACATGTAATGGAAATTCTAATGATGTTGGTGGTTTCTTTGGCTATGGGGGTTCAAGTATAAAACAATGTTATTTTCATGGAAATATAGTAAATGACACAAATAATGCATATTTTGGTGCATTTGCTGGATATAGCAGTGGATTAACATTAGATTCATCATATTTTAATTGTAAATTAAATAATCAAGATATTGCAAAAATGAATGGAGATAAAACAGAAGATGTATCAGCATATAAATTATCAGACGAAAATGCTAAGAAACAAGAATCTTATACTGGATTTGATTTTACAAGTTACTGGAAATGGGATGAAACAAATCAAAGACCTGAACTTAAGTAAATTTCAAAAAAATACAAGCAAAACCTTGAAAAAATAAAAAAAGGTGGTATAATATAAAAAATAAAAATTTTAAAAAATAAAAAATATAAACTTCTTAAAATTATTTAGTTCCAATGCATTCAAGGTTTTTAGTTACTTCCTTAAGTTTATTACTTAACGAAAAATTAGAATTAGAGGGAACATAGAAGTAGCAAGGAAAACAAGCAAAGGAGCAAAAAAATGAAAGAAGCAAGAGATGAAAAAGGGGTCACTTTATTAGAATTAACAATAACAATTACGGTATTGCTAATATTGGCAAGTGTTACAACACAATTGGGTTTAGGTAAAACGATGGAATTAAAAAGATATAATGCAGTAAAGAGCGATATAATAGAATTAACAGAGGCGGTTCAAACATATTATATGGAAAAAGGAGAGTTACCACTAGAAGATGCAGTTACACAAGTAGAATTTACACCGCCAGAGGATAATAAAAATCCAAATGACAGTGGAGAATATTATGAAATAGATGTAAGTTTGCTAGAGAGTGTAAATATTCAGAATAAGAGAAATACATATATAGTGGATAAACAGAGTTTAACAGTGTATTGCCAAGAAGGGATAGAATATCAAGGAAAAACATATTACACGATACTGGACAATAATGAGACAACAGATTATTATAATCAAGTAGATTTACCAATAATTTCAATAGTTACGTTTGAAAGTGATAATAGCATAAACAAGTATTGGGCAACGGAAGGAGACACAGTAACACTAAAGCTATTTACAAATTATGAAATAGATCCAACAGTAATTATAAATGGAACAAACGCAAATATAGAATGGAGTGAAGATAAAAGAATTGGAACAGCAACATATAAGATAGGAGAAATAAAAACACCAGATACAAAAATAGAGTTTAGCATATCGAATTACACAGCAAATGGAAAAGAAGGAGAAACGATAAACAAGCCAACATTTTCTGATGGAGTAACATTAAAAATGAATACATGGGAAATAATGAAAGTAAGCTTAAATACAGAAGCAATAGGAAACGGAACAATAAATGGAGGAACACCGAACACGAATAATCCGATAATACCAAGAGGATACATACCAATAAATACAGGGAATGCCACATGGGGAGATGGAAGTTCTGCACCAACACAAAGTTCAGTAGATAACGGTCTAGTAATAAAAGATAGTAAAGGAAATGAATGGGTGTGGGTTCCAGTAGAAAAAAGCATATTGTCTAAAATGTATACAAAATCAAACGGAGAAAATATTACTGGAATTACAGGAGTAACGACTAAATTATATACAAATTCTACAACAATAGGAAGAGCGGGTGATACAGTAACCCTAACGAGAAGCCTACCAAATACAACCGATTATAGAGAACCGGATTTTATAGTTGGAGATAACAGTACGGATTATGACAAAAATGAAATCTACTATAAAACAATATTAGGATTTGATACATCAGAGGCGATGGCAGAAGCATTTATTAGTGATTATGCTGATATGATAACTAGTATAGAAACATATGGTGGGTTTTATATCGGAAGATATGAATTATCAAATGAAGGGGTGCAAAAAGGAAAAGCAACATTAACCAATAAAAATTGGTATGAATTATACAAAAAATGTACAGAATTAAAAGCAAGTGAAAAAGTAGAAAGTAGGATGATATGGGGAATTCAATGGGATTTAACATGTGATTTTATATCTAAAAAGGGTGAAAAAAAGAGCATAACAAATTCTACTACTTGGGGAAATTATAATAACAGTACAGGAAATGCAGCTGTAATGGAAGGAACAGCCAAAAAATATGGAAGTAAGCAAGTAACAGGATATAGTGAATACTGGAAGGCAAACAATATATATGACTTTGCAGGAAACTGTTGGGAATGGAGTCAAGAGGCTATACGTATTATAAACCGTACCCATAGAGGTGGTGTTTATGGTCAAGATGGTTTAAGTGAACCAGCATCTATTCGTAGCTATAGTTGGGCAAGTTATAGTAATGGTAGTGATTTGGGTTCTCGACCGATTTTAATAATAAAATAGAAATATTACGAAAAAAGTACGTAAACGGAAAAAATTCGTAATGAAGGTTAAGATATGGAAATAGAAAGAAATTTTTATTTAAATGAATTAATAGATAGGATGGATAATGGACTCATTAAAATAGTTACAGGGATAAGAAGATGTGGAAAGTCTTATTTGCTTGATCCAATATTTAAAAATTACCTTTTGGAGCAAGGAATAGAAGCTAATCACATTATAAAATTAAGTTTAGATGAAAGAGCAAATATTTAAATCCAGATGAACTTGACCAATATGTAAGAAGCTTAATTGTTGATGACAAAAAATATTATTTGTTACTAGATGAAATTCAAGAGGTTAAAGAGTTTGAGTCAGTCTTAATTGGATTTATGCATATAACCAATGTAGAAATCTATGTAACTGGAAGTAATTCAAAGTTTTTATCATCAGATATTGTTACAGAATTCAGAGGCAGAGGTGATGAAATAAGGGTTTATCCTCTATCTTTTGATGAATTCTTTTCAGTATTTGATGGAAGCGAAGAAAAGGCTTTAAATGAATATTATACTTATGGAGGATTGCCATTAACTTTATTAGCTAAAACAGATAATGCAAAAATAAATTATCTAAAAACGCAGAAAGAAAACGTTTATATCAATGACATTATTGAAAAAAATAATGTGCAAAACAAAGAAAAATTTGAAATGCTTGTACAAATAATTGCATCAGATATAGGCTGCTTAACAAATCCATTAAAATTATCAAATGTGTTTAAAGAAAGAGATACAAGCTCAAGCATGACTGATAAAACAATATACAATTATTTGGGATACTTACAAGATGCATTTATGATAGAAAAAGCAAGACGTTTTGATGTGAGAGGGAAGAAATTTATAGAAACTCCACAAAAGTATTATTTTACAGATATGGGAATTAGAAATTCGTTTTTAGATTTTAGACAAAGTGAGGAAATATCTCATACGATGGAAAATGTAATATATTTAGAATTGCGAAAACGTGGATATAATGTTGATGTTGGTTCTGTTGAAATAAGAGAAGGGGATAGCAAAAAACAGCTTGAAATTGATTTTGTAGCAAATAAGGGAAATAACAAGATTTATATCCAATCTGCATTAGAGATGAAAACGGCTGAAAAAGTTGAACAAGAACAAAAATCATTATTAAATGTAAACGATTTCTTTAAAAAAATAATAATTGTAGGAGATAATCTTAAAAAATCTCGCTATGAAAATGGAATAATAATAATGAGTATATATGATTTTCTATTAGATAAAAATAGTTTGGAATATTAATGAACTAGGACCTTAAGGAATTCCTTAAGGTCCTCTTTTTTGACAATAAAAATCCTTGACAAATTAATAGCATATTGATAATATAAAATAGCAGATAACTAGGAGGATATGTGATGAGCTTTTTTGAAATTTTTTATCCTAAAAAGCATATAAATAATGTATTAGATATAGAGTACGATTTCTTACAGGGAAACGGAATTGAAGCATTATTGTTAGATATAGATAATACATTAATTGATTATGATAATAATCTACTAGAAGGATTAGAAAATTGGATAGAAAATTTGAAAAAGAAGAACATAAAATTTTGTATATTATCAAATACTAATAAAAAGCAGAAAGCGGAGAAGTTATCAAAAAAATTTGGTATTCCATATGTGTTTTTTGCAACAAAACCATTTAAAAGAGGTTTTTATAAGGCAAAGGAAATTTTAAATATACAAGATAATGCGAAAATTGCAGTTGTGGGTGACCAAATAATGACAGATGTATTGGGCGCAAATAGATGCAAAATGTATTCAATATTAGTTACTCCGATAAAGAATAAAGATATATTTGTTACAAAGATAAATAGAGTTATAGAAAAGAAAATATTGAAAAAATACTATAAAGACAAAATGAAAGATAAGAGGGATACGAATGTACATAAATGATATAAATATTTTATATTTTTTAGGAATAGGAATTTTAGGATTATTAGTAGGGCAATTTGTGGATTGGTGTAATATTAGATTGTTAGAGCACAAAAAAGTTTTTAGTAAAGAATTTTTTTCGGTATATATGAAACAATTTAAGCCTAAATACAGCTACATGTGTGCAATGGCTATTATATATGTAGGGATAATGTATACAAGTGCATTTTCGCTAAAAGCATTGGCGTATTACATATTGGCACCAATGCTAATGAGTGCTTTGATAATAGATTATAAAGAACAAATAATTCCTAATAGGCTAAATTTAACAATATTTGAAGTGGGATTAGCATATACATTTTTGGAAGGAATAGTAAATATAAATGTTGCAGTGAATATGCTTTTAGGAATGATTGTTGGAGCTGGAATATTCTTGCTTATAACTTTTATAGGAGGTCTTATTGCAGGTAAAGAAGCGATGGGTTTCGGAGATGTAAAGCTTATGGGAGCTTTAGGATTATTTTTTGGATGGCAAACAATAATTATTATTTCACTTTTTGCATTCTTGATGGGAGCAATAATTGGAGTTTTATTGATTGTAAGCAAGAAAAAATCAACACAGGATTATATTCCATTTGGACCATTCATAGTAATAGCAGCTATAATAGCAATGTTTGTACCATTTAATATTTTATTATTAGCATCATTAAAAATATTCACATTAGGAACATATACAGGAGCATAAAATGAAAAGAGGGTGTAATCTTTATGAATAGTAATTTACGTTGGCTAAGAGACAAAATAAAAATGCAAAATCTTCAAGGTATAATAATATCAAACCCAATAAATGTAAAATATTTGGTAGGGATAGAAGCCGAGGGAACTCTGCTGATTACTCCAAAAGAAAATATTTATATAACAGATGGAAGATATATAGAAAGTGTTAATAAAACACTAACTCTAGATGATGAGATAATTGTGTATGATATGAAAAATCTTACTAAAGACGATTACGAGAATTTTTTCTTATTTTGTGAAAACGTTGGATTTGAAGAGGAGTATGTAACGTATGCTAGATATAAAGAATTCATGCATAAATATAAGATTAATAGCCTAAATGAAACTGAGGGTATAATAGAAAAGCAGAGAATGATTAAGGATTCTGAGGAAATAGAGCTAATAAGAAAAGCATGTGAAATAACAGATAATTGCTTTGAATATTTGAAAAGCTATATCAAAGTAGGAATCACAGAAAAGCAAATAGCAAAGGAAATAGAAAACTTTTTTATAAGTAATGGAGCAGAAGGCGTTTCGTTTGAAACAATAGTAGCATCTGGGGCAAATTCTTCAAAACCTCATGCAGTTCCAACAGATAAAGCGATAGAACCAGGAGATCCGATTACAATAGACATGGGTTGCATATATAAAGGTTATTGTTCAGATATGACAAGAACAATATTTGCACAATATGTTCCAGAAGAAATAAAACCTGTTTATGAGCTAGTATTAAAGAATCAGAAACAAGTAATAAATGAGATAAGAGAAGGAGTTAATTTAAAAATAGTTAGCAGAATGGTAGAAAATGACTTCAAATTGCATGGATATGATTGCATACATGCATTAGGGCACGGTGTTGGTATGGAAATACATGAATTACCATTTATTAGTTCTAAAGTAGATTTTATGGTTAAACCAAATATGGTGATAACAGATGAACCAGGAATATATGTGCCAGGAAAGTTTGGAGTAAGAATAGAAGACACTTTAGTTGCTTATAAAGCAATGAGTGAAGCACTAACAAAATCAGAAAAAGATTATGTAATAGTTGACAAAAAGAGCTAAAAGACTTGATTTTTGGCTTGAAATGTAGTATTATAGTAGAGTCGTACATAATTTATGAAAATTATTAATAAAATAAATAATAAAAATTTTGAAAGGGGTAATAATAATGGCAGGAGTATATATGGCAGGAGATTTTAGAAATGGAACAACATTTGAAATGGACGGAAACGTTTTTAGAGTAGTAGAATTTCAACATGTTAAACCAGGAAAGGGTTCAGCATTTGTTAGAACAAAATTAAAGAATGTAATAACAGGAGCTGTAATAGAAAAAACATTCAACCCATCAGAAAAATATCCAGAAGCAGAAATAGAGAAGAAGGATATGCAATACCTATACAACGATGAGAATTTATATTACTTTATGGATAACGAAACTTATGAACAAATGCCACTTAATAAAGAGCAAATTGGGGATGCATTAAAGTTCATAAAAGAAAACATGAATGTAAAAATGTTATCATATAAGGGAAAAGTATTTGCAGTTGAACCTCCAATGTTCGTAGAGCTAGAAGTTACATATACAGAACCAGGATTTGCAGGAAACACAACTACAACATCTGGAAAACCAGCAACATTAGAGAATGGATATGAAATATCAGTTCCAATGTTTGTAAATATCGGTGATGTAATAAAAATAGATACTAGAACTGGTGAATACATGGAAAGAGTTTAATTTAGAAAGGATTTTTATATGTCAGGCTTAAATGATAAATATAATCAAATATTATTAGATATAGAAGAACATATTTCTAATGAAGATGAGAAAAAATATGTTGTAGAGAAAGTAGAAAAACTGTCATCTTTATATATGGATTTAGTAGATAGAATTACTAGAATGGATGATGAGAGAATAGAGAAATTAGAAGAGAAACAAGAAAAAATCATTAATGTGTTATCAAAATTGCAAGAGTCAGTAAACTTGATAAAGAGCGATATATATGAAGACGACAATTATGATTTTGAAATAGTTTGTCCATACTGTAATCATGAATTTGTAGCAGATATAGAATCTGAATTAAAAGAAGAAATCGAATGCCCAGAATGCCATAATATAATTGAGCTAGATTGGGACGGAGAAGAAGAAAATTCATGTAGTGCTTGCCATGATGGTCATTGCTCATCTTGCGGAATAGTACATGAGCATGAAGAAGAAAACGATGAAGAAGACATTGATAATATAGACGATAATGAAGATGATATGTAAATATTAAAAATTAAAATAATCCAATGGATTGACGGCAATGCCGTCCTTTTTTTATTGTAAGATGCAGATGACATCCAGTTGTTGCTCCATTAGTAGGATTACCATAAGAATCTTTATAAGGATTATTTATTATACCATAAACATTCTTGGGACCTACATAGGAAATTATATCACCACCATTTACTATATCATTTCTAGAAACAATAAATTCGGGAGATACATGGCAATATGATACAGCAATGTCTAAACTATCATTTTTTACAACAATCGTATATCCACCGCCAGCACCCCAACTTGCAAAAGTTACTGTTCCAGAACATACTGCCAAGATAGGAGTTCCTTCAGGTGCAGGAATATCAATTCCACTATGATATGATGAAGCACCAGAAGTGGGGGAAGACCTATTACCAAAATACGAACTTATATAAGTATAGTTCGTAAGAGGCCAGATAAATTCACCATTGTATCCTGATGAAGTGGAAGCAACAATAGGAATAAAACAAGAAATTAGTATTGAAAAAAAGATTATAATTATTAAAAAGAACTTAAAAAAACTACTAGTCATAAAATCTCCTTTATTAACTAGTAGTTTGAATAGTTTGATTATTTGTTTTTCTTAGTGAATACGAACAATTTACTAAAAATATAATTTCCAACAATAACAACTGCTTGGGCAAATAGTGTCCAGAAAATTACCCATAATCTGCTGTTTAATTTTAGAACTGTTACAAATACAAACATTATTAGCATTTCTAAAACTAAAGTAAATAATCTTGCTCCAACAAATGAAATAAATTCTTTGAATACTTTTTTAGATTCACTTTTAAATACAACTGTACGATTTGTTACATATGCAAATAAACATGCTACAATCCATGAAATTATAATTGCTATTTGCAATTGAGTACCGTTAGAAGCATCTAATACTGTGAAAAGCAATGCATATTTAACACCTAAATTTACCGCAGTAGCTAAAACACCAAATATTAAATATAATATCACTTCTTTATTACAAAATTTTTTAAATAATTCTTTTAACTTGTCCATATAAATACTCCATATAAAAATTAAAACCCGAAATAGATTTATTCGAGCTTTGTAGTGGCAGGGGTAGTAGGATTTGAACCCACACAGGCGGTTTTGGAGACCGATGTGCTACCATTGACACTATACCCCTATCTAATGACTTTTATATAATAGCATACTTTTTTTGAATATGCAATACAAAAATAAAAAATATTGCACTTATGAAATTAAAGTAGTATAATAGAAGAGTATATGGGGATGTATGTGGTTTTCGACAATATCCCAGAAGCATATAAAGCGAGTAGTGGATGGCTGCTTCGGCCACTATAAAAAAGCAGAATAAAAATAAACGCTGATAATACAGAATTAGCTTACGCTGCCTAAGATAGGCGGCCCGTCTTCTCTTTAGAGGCCTACGGCTTTAGAAAAGGCGTCAAATTAGTAGGAAACAAAACTATTTTTGCTATGGAAATAGTGGGTATTAAATAGCTACTTTAGATTTGCATTTGTTTGTTAATACAAATTTAGAGGAATAATAATAACAAACTGCACTCGGAGAAATATATGTGGAAAGAATATTGGACAGGGGTTCGACTCCCCTCATCTCCACCAATTTTTTTGCAGCATTCTATAAATTTTATTCCTTATCCATAATTGAATTTACATAGACGGGTAATTGAATCGAAAAAACTCTCTACTTTTGAAAAGAAGTAGAGAGTTTTTATATTATAAATAAAAAACATGGTACAAGACCAAAAAGGCTCTGTTTATTTTTTCTTTATTTATCCTTAAGTTATATACTTAAGGATAAATTTAATACAAAAATTATAACAATAAAGTATTAATATTTCAATAGTTTTAATAAAAATGTTATAAGTTTTTTTGAAACGAAAAAAATAAAATATTTAAAATTTAACAAACCTTGCAATACTACAGATACAAGATATACACAACTTTTATTGAAGAAAAATTACTTCTTTAAGTATATAACTTAAGGAAGCAGTTCGTTAAAGATAAAAGGCGGAATTTGCCAAGAAAAAACAAGAGAAAGAAGGATAAAAATGAAAAATAGAAAAGGTATTACATTAGTTGCTTTGGTAATTACAATAGTTGTTATACTAATTTTAGCGGGAGTGAGCTTGAACTTGATTTTTGGAGAAAATGGAATATTAAGAAAGAGTGAGTACACTGCTAATAAGTATAGTAAGCAAAATGAAAATGAGCAGACAGAATTAAATGATATAAATTTATGGATTGATGAGAGCACTGAGAAGCTAATAAAAGTAAATGTGAATGAAAAGGCAAAAATCAATGGAACCATAAATGGCGAAAAAGCAAGCAATAATAATCCTGTAATACCCAAAGGTTATATACCTATAGATGCTGGAAATGCAATTTGGGGAGATGGTATAAGCAGCCCAGCTCAAAATTCGGTGGATAATGGTCTAGTAATAAAAGATGATGATGGTAATGAATGGGTGTGGGTACCTGTAGATGAAGAAACAATAAAGAAAATGTATGTTGTTTCTGATAAAGAAAACGGAGAAAAACTAGCAGGTGAAACAGGAATTACAACCAAATTTTATTCTAATACTACAACTATAGGTAAAGAAGGAGATACAGTTAAAATTGATAGAGTAAAGCCAAATGAGTCAGAATACAGAGAACCAGACTTGGTAACAAAATATGATTTAGAAGAAGAATATTATAAAAATATATTGGATTTTAAAAGCCCAAAAGATATGGCAGAAGCATTTACAAAAGAATATGAAAATATGCTCAAAAGCATAGCAAAATATGGAGGATTTTACATTGGAAGATATGAACTTTCAAGTGCAGGAGTACAAAAGGATAAAGAAACATTAACAAACACCACTTGGTATGAATTTTATAAGAAATGTACAACGTTAAATGCAAGCGAAAAAGTTGAAACCAGAATGATATGGGGAGTTCAGTGGGATTTAACATGTGATTTTATATCTAAGAAAGGAGAAAAGAAAAGTATAACAGATTCACGCAGTTGGGGCAATTTTTTAGATAGTATAGATAATGCTGCAGTAATGGACGGAACAACTAAGAAATACGGAGAGGGGCAAACAACTGGATTTAGTGAATATTGGAAAGCAAATAATATATATGATTTTGCGGGGAATTATGTGGAATGGACTCAAGAAGCGGGAAATAATAATGAATGTAGAAGCCTAATGGGAAGAGACTATAAAACAGAAGGTGCTTCATCATGTACTTCAAAAATAAGACATTATCCAAATGAAGAACATCATAATAGAATACGGCACAAGACCAACTTTGATAATACTGGACTAATTAAAAATTATATGATAGAATTTTGATAGATTTACAAACTCAACAAAGGAGGAGGAGTTTTTTGAAAATTACAGACATTAAAGAATTGGAAATGCTATCAAATAATATTAGAAAAGGAATAATAGAAGAAGTATATTCTGCACAATCAGGGCACCCAGGAGGAGCTTTATCAATAGCAGATATATTAACAGTGCTATATTTTAATCAAATGAATATAAATCCACAAGAGCCAAAATCAAATTTAAGAGATAGATTGGTGCTATCCAAAGGGCATGCGTCTGCAGCCTTATATGCAGCATTAGCAGAAAGAGGTTTCTTAGATAAAGAAGAATTAAAAACTTTTAGAAAATTAGGAAGCAGATTACAAGGACATCCAGATATGGAAAAAGTACCTGGAATAGATATGTCTACAGGTTCATTGGGGCAGGGATTATCAGTAGCTAATGGGATGGCAATCGCTTCTAAAATGGACAATCTAGGTTGCAGGGTATATTGCATATTAGGTGATGGAGAGATAGAAGAAGGCCAAATATGGGAAGCAGCGATGACTTCAAATAAGTATAAACTGGATAATTTGTGTGTGATTCTAGATTATAATGGACTTCAAATAGATGGAACAATAGAAGAAGTGAAGGGGCTAGATTGCATAGAAAGCAAGTGGAAATCTTTTGGATTTAATACAATACTATGCGATGGACACAATATAGAAGAATTGATAAATGCTTTTGAAACAGCAAAACAAACTAAAGATGTTCCAAGTATAATTATTGCAAAAACAATAAAAGGAAAAGGTGTATCTTTTATGGAAGGTAAAGCCGAATGGCATGGTAAAGCACCTAATGAGGAAGAATATAATAAAGCAATGAAAGAGCTTGGAAAGTAAGAGGTGAGTTTATGAATATAAATAGAAAAATAGCAACTAGAGCAAGCTATGGCGAAGCATTAGCAGAACTAGGAAGCGAAAATGAAAATGTGGTGGTACTAGATGCAGATTTATCAGGAGCAACAAAAACATCAGTATTTGCTAAAAAGTTTCCAGATAGATTTTTTGATGTGGGAATTGCCGAACAAGATTTAATGGGAACTGCAACAGGGATGGCAACATTTGGGAAAATACCATATGTAAGTACATTTGCAGTATTTGCAGCAGGAAGAGCATATGACCAAGTAAGAAACACAATAGCCCATACAAATTCAAATGTAAAAATTTGTGCAACACATGCAGGAATAACAGTAGGAGAAGATGGGGCTACGCACCAAATGTTAGAAGATATAGGAATGATGAAAGCTATTCCTAATATGACTGTTATTTGCCCATCAGATGATACACAAACCAAATGGATAATAAAAGAAATTTCTAAAATAGATGGCCCGGTGTATGTAAGATTATCAAGATTGGCTACACCAGTAATTTATGAAGAAGACAATCAATTTGAAATAGGCAAGGGTGTTCAAATTGGTAATGGAACAGATGCAACAATAATTGCTGCAGGAGTAACAGTGGCAGAAGCTCTAAAAGCACAAGAAATATTAAAAGGAAAAGGCATAGATGTAAGAGTAGTAGATATGCATACAATAAAACCAATAGATAAAGAACTTATTATAAAATGTGCGAAAGAAACGAAAAGAATAATAACAATAGAGGACCATAGCACAATTGGAGGATTAGGAAGTTCAGTATGTGATGTGTTATCAGAAAATTATCCAACAAAAGTGGAAAAAATGGGAATTAATGACAAATTTGGAGAATCAGGAAAAGCCGAAGAATTAATGAGATTCTACGGGATAGATGCACAAGCAATAGTTGAAAAATTTTAGTTTTAATTGTGAATTTTTTGTGAATTTTAAGAAAAGGAGAAAAATAAAGAAAAGTAGTATTTTAGGTAGTTTAATGCTCTAAAATACTATTTTTTTTAGAAAAATAGTATTGCAATTAATTGTGTTTATTGTTATGATATAGAAGAACTATTATAGAAAAATTGAAAGGAAAGAAACTTGTAATGATAGAATTTAGAAATGTTTCTAAAAAATATGATACTGGAACAGAAGCTGTGCATAATGCTAGTTTTAAGATAGAAAAAGGAGATTTTGCCTTTTTAGTAGGAAGCTCTGGTTCAGGAAAATCTACATTAATAAAATTAATATTAAAAGAAGAAGAGCCTACATCAGGCAATATTATAATAAATGGAAAAGATACTACATTTTTAAAACCAAAAAGAGTTCCATATTTACGTAGGAGTATGGGAGTTGTGTTTCAAGACTTTAGGCTTTTACCAGATAAAACAGTGTACGAAAATGTAGCTTTTGCAATGTATATAGTAAATGCTACACCAAAGCATATAAGAAGGCAAGTACCAATGGTATTATCAATGGTAGGGCTTACAGATAAAGCAAAAGTATACCCAAATGAATTGTCAGGAGGGGAACAGCAAAGAGTAGCTTTAGCAAGAGCCTTAGTAAATAATCCATCAATGCTAATTGCAGATGAGCCTACAGGTAACTTGGATCCAGAAACAGCATGGGATATAATGAAATTGCTAAATGAAATAAATTTAAGGGGCACAACATTAGTAGTAGCAACACATGCTAAGGATATTGTAGACAGAATGAATAAAAGAGTTATCCGTATAGAAAAAGGAAATATAATAAGTGATAAAAAAGGTGGGTATGATAGTGAAGCATAATGTTTTATGGTATTTATTAGGAGAAGGTTTTAGAAATGTATTTAATAATAAAAAATCATCAGGTGCATCACTAGCAATAATGTGTGCAACTATGCTGATTTTTGGGGTATTCTTTCTAATTGTAGAAAACATAAATAATATGGTAAATACATTGGAAGAAAAACAAGGCATGCAAGTGTTTATAAAAGAAGATGCAACAGATGCAGATATGGAAAAATTAGGAGAACAAATAAAAGCACTAGATGGAGTAAACACGGTTACCTTTGTATCAAAAGCAGAAGCTTTAGATAGTGTAAAGCAAAAATTAAAAGATAAACAAAAAATATTAATAGGCTGGGATGAAGAAAATCCATTCAGAGCATCATATGTTGTAACATTAACAGATTTAAAGCTTAGCTCATCAATACAAGATGAAATTTCAAAATTCGATAATATTTACAGCATAGAAAGTAAAGATGAAACAATTAATGCATTAGTATCAATAGCAAATGGCGTTAGAATAGTTTCTGCAACAATATTAATTCTATTAATATTAATATCAGTATTTATAATAGCAAATACAATTAAGCTAACAGTACATGCAAGAAGAAAAGAAATATCTATAATGAAATATGTTGGAGCAACAGATGGATTTATAAGATGGCCTTTCATAATAGAAGGTATATTAATAGGAATGATGGCAGCACTAATATCTGTAGGATTACTAGCAATAGTGTACACATTATTATCAAACTCAATGCAAAATTCAACGGTAATCCAAAGAATGGGAGTAAACTTATTAGCATTTAATCAAATGATAAATCTGCTAGCCGTAGTGTATGTAATAATGGGAACTGGAATAGGTGCATTAGGAAGTAGCATTTCAATGAGAAAATATTTAAAAGTTTAAAAGGAGAAAAAACGTATGAAAACAAAATTATTAATCAAACTACTGTCAATACTTGTAGTTTTGAGCATAATTAGTTCAATTACATTAAAAGTATTTGCTGCAACTGAGCAAGATAAAAGCAATTTACAAGATAAAATAAATCAAACAAAGCAGGATTTAAATAATATATCTGATAATAAGGAAGAAGCTCAAAGTGAATTAGATAAAATAAATGATCAAGTAAGCCAAGTACAAAACGATATATCAAAATTAAAAGCTCAACTTTCAGAATTAAATTCGCAAATAGCAGATAAAGAAGCGGAAATAACCAAAGAAGAAGAAGAGATAAAAGCTAAGGACGAGCTTTTGAAGCAAAGAATGGTTGCTTTGTATGAAGCTGGTGATACTACATTTTTAGATGTATTGCTTAATTCAGATAATCTACTAGATTTTATATCTGGCTATTCTGTAATTCAAACAATAGTTGAAACAGATACAAAATTAATAAATGAGCTAGAAGCTAAAAAAGAGCAATTAGAGAAAGATAAAGAAGAAATAGAAGCAAACAAAAACAAAGTAGAAGACTTAAGAAAAGAACAAGAAATAAAAAATGCAACATTAATTAGCTTACAAGATAGCAAAAAATCAGAAGTAAATAAGCTATCAGAAGAAGAAAAGAAAAAGCAATCAGAATTAGAAGAATATAATGCTGCCATGGTAAAAGTAAATGAAGAATTGGAAAGAATTTGGCAAGAAAACCAGAAGAAAACGGATGGAATAAATTTTGATGGAAGTTTTATATGGCCTTGCAATAATAAGCAGGTAACATCAAGAATGAAATATAGATGGGGCAGATGGCACAAAGGTATAGACATAGGTGCAAGATATGAGAATGTATATGCAGCAGCTTCTGGATATGCATATAATGATACAAATCCAGGGGGATATGGTATATACATAATGATAATTCATGGCGGTGGATATGTAACATTATATGGACATTTAAACTCTAGCCACATATCAAATGGTCAATATGTATCACAAGGACAAGTTATAGCCACTTCAGGAAATTCTGGAGGAAGCACAGGTGCACACTTACATTTTGAAATAAGAAAAGCATCATCAAGAGCAGATTTCTTTGGAAATAACTGGTTGAACCCATTGGATTATTTGCCTGGTGGATATACAATGTTAGATTAATACATATGAAGGGAGAACATTTATGAGAAAAAAGATATTATCATGTATATTGATGTGTTTGATAATAGTATCTTTCTCAATAAATGTTTTTTCTGTTGATGAGAATCAAGAAACAAACAGCACTGCAGAGAACAAAACATTGGAAGAACAACAAAAAGAATTGAATACAAAAATAGATGAATCAAACACAAAGCTGGAATATGTGCAAGGCGAAATGGGAGAAACATTAAAAAAAGTAGAGGAACTAAATGACTCTATTACAGATTATGAAGCACAATACTCAGATTTAGAAAATCAAATTACAACATTAGAAAATCAAATAAAAAATGGCAGTGCACAGATACAAGAAATACAAGAAGAATATGATAGAAAAGAAAAAATATTAAAAAGAAGAACAGTAGCATTATATGAAGCAGGCGAGACTACATACTTAGATTTTTTACTAACATCAAAAAGCATAGTAGAATTTTTATCAAATTATTTTATGATTAGTGAAATAATAGAGTATGATAATAATTTATTAGAAGAATTAGATTATAAAAGAACTAAATTAGAAGAAGCAAAACAAAAACAGGAAGAACAAGAGAAAGAATTAAGAGTTGCTAAAAATAAAATAAATAGTACGAATATATTATTAAACAATACAAAAATCTTAAAAGAAAATTATATGCTGAAATTAACAGATGAAGAAAAAGCTCTACAAGAGCAAATAGCACAATATAAAGAAGAACAAGCAGACTTAGAAAGAAAAATTTTAGCCTCAATAAATTGGACAGGTACTATGTCTATAAAATTTACAGGTGGAGTTATGGTATGGCCTATTGCAATGGAGGGAACATACATAACATCTGGCTATGGAAATAGGTTGCATCCAATACAAGGAGTGTACAAAAACCATGCTGGAATAGATATATCAGGAAGCAATGTGAATGGAGCACCAGTAGTGGCTGCTGCAGATGGTGTGGTTACATATGCTGGCTGGATTGGCGGATATGGAAATTGCATAATAATAAACCACGGAAGTGGAATAGTTTCATTATATGGTCATGGCTCGGAAACTGTTGCTACGGTTGGACAAGTTGTAAAACAAGGTGATATAGTAATGAAAGTTGGTTCAACAGGAAATTCAACAGGTCCGCATGTGCATTTTGAGATAAGAAAAAATGGAGAAGTAGTAGACCCAATCCCATACTTAAATGGTGAAATAACAAACATAGATGAAGAAAACACGAATAATGAAATTGCAAATAGTGAATGATTTTAATTTTGTTAAATATAATAAAAATAACTAAATACATGAAAGGATAAAATAAAATGAACGATAATAAAAAACAAAATATTTATAAAATTGTAATGTTAGTAGCTTTAACAGCATTAATTACTTTTATAGTAACTACAATGACTTTATACAATAAATTTGAAAATGGCAATGTGTTATCAAATACTGCTAATGTGCAAATTACAAACGAAAGAGGATTGGCAGGAACATTAAAAGAATTTAAAAACGTATTAGAAGAAAAATATGTAGGAGAAATAGATGAAGATGCCTTAATAGAAGGCGCGTTAAAAGGTTACGTTGATGCTGTTGGAGACCCATATACAGAATATTTAACAAAAGAAGAAATGGATGAATTAATGGAAGATACAAGCGGAAAATATGTGGGAATAGGAGTTTATGTAGCAAACAATACAGTTGATAATACTATTTTAGTTGTAGGAATAATGAACGGATCTCCAGCATTAGAAGCAGGAATGGAAGCTGGCGATATTATAGAAAAAATTGATGGAGTAGAATATAAAGGGGAAGAGCTTTCAAAAGCTACATCAGTATTAAAAGGTCAAGAGAACACAACAGTAAAAGTAACAGTTTTAAGAGATGGAGAAGAAAAAGAATTAACAGTTACAAGAAGAACTATAACAGTAGAACATGTTACTTCAAAAATGCTTGAAGATAATATAGGATATATCCAAATTGATGCATTCGAAGATGGAGTTGCAGATAAATTTGAAGAAAAATATAATGAACTAAATAAATCAGGCTTAAAAGGATTAATAATAGATTTAAGAAGCAATGGTGGTGGAGTTGTAGATGAAGCTACAGATATAGCAGATTTATTTACTGAAAAAAATAAGCCAGTTTTAATAATGAAAGATAAAAATGGAGAAGAAACTATAACGAAAGCTAAAAAAGAGCAAGTAATATCAAATATACCTGTGGTGATATTGACTAATGAAACTACTGCAAGCGCTTCAGAAATATTAGCAGGAGCATTAAGGGATAATTATAGTGCAAAATTAGTTGGAAAGACCACATATGGCAAAGGAGTAATACAAACGGTATATAAGCTAACTGATGGAAGTGGACTAAAAATAACAACAGAAGAATATTACACACCAAGCCACAATAAAATACACAAAGTTGGATTAGTGCCAGATGAGGAAGTTGAAGAAGATACAGAAAATGAAGATAATGATACACAACTAAATAAAGCAATAGAATTAATAAAAAATAAATAAAGTTTTAGAAAGAATAAGAAGAAAATCTTATTCTTTTTTTTTGTGTCCATAAGGACGAAAAATGTCGGAAACTTCCCATAAATCGATTAAAGATATCAAGTTTCGCTATTGGAAAAATATGGAACTGAGAGTATACTATTTATAGTGAACAAATGGAGGGGGGATAAAATGTGGAGTGTACATATTTGCCAAAGGACAAAGTACTTACACTAAAGATTACGGAAGAGATTGATGAGCATACTACAGAAAAAATGAGGAGGAAAATAGATAATGAAATTACTAGATTTTTGCCTAGAAAAGTTATATTTAATTTTAGTAACGTTACTTTTATGGACAGTGCAGGAATAGGAATGCTACTTGGAAGGTATAAAGTGGTTAGAATGCTGGGAGGAACCATAGAAATAATTAATATAAACAGGCAAGTAAAGAAACTGTTTGAAATGAGTGGAATTTTAAAAATAATTCCAGTTACTGATAATTTAGAAGAAAATATAAGCTAGGAGGAAAAGATGGTAGGAATATATGATAATGAGATGAAATTGGAATTTGTAAGTAAATCATCAAACGAGGCATTTGCACGTATAACGGTTGCAGCATTTGCTTCACAATTGGATCCAACAATTGAAGAGCTTTCGGATATAAAAACAGCTGTTTCGGAAGCAGTAACAAATTGCATAATACACGGATATGAGAATACAACAGGAATAGTGAAGGTTGAATGTAAATTGAAAGATAATTGGATTGAAATAGAAGTATCGGACACTGGAAAAGGAATAGAGGATGTGGAATTAGCACGAAGACCACTATATACATCTAAAGCTAATTTGGAGAGGTCTGGTATGGGCTTTACTATTATGGAAAGCTTTATGGACGAAATTAGCGTGAAATCAATAGTAGGGCTAGGAACAAAAGTAGTAATGAAAAAGAAAATAAATAAAGAAGTAAATGAAAAGGAGAATGAAGAAGATGAAGAGGCCAAAGAAGAGATTACCAATATATTAAAATCAATATCAAATGAAGAAGGATAAGATAATCATGTTTGAAAGTAAATATGAAGACATAATAGCCGCTCAAAATGGTGATGAAAATAAAATGGCTAGCCTCGTAAGTAAAAATATGGGGCTAGTTTATAGCATTACAAAAAGGTTTCAAGGCAGAGGCTTCGAGACGGAAGATTTAAACCAAATTGGTACTTTAGGATTAATAAAAGCAATAAAGCAATTCAATGCATCATACAATGTTCAATTATCTACATATTGTGTTCCGTATATTTTAGGAGAAGTAAAAAAATATGTTAGAGATGATGGCAAGATTAAGGTTAGCAGGAGTGTAAAGGATTTAAGTATAAAAATAAACATGGTGCGAAAGGAATATCTAAAGAAGCGGAAAAGAAATTACAATAGAGGAGCTTGCAAAAATTTTACATGTTACAAAAGAAGAAATAGCATTAGCAATAGATGCAACTGCAAGCAATGTGGTAACTTCTATAAATGAGCCAATATATGGTAGTGAAGGAGATGAAGTTTTTGTAGAAGATACCATACAATCAAATAAAAATGAAGAAGTGGATATAACCAATAAAATATGTATACAGCAATTAATGCAAACGTTGAACGGAAGAGAAAGAGAAATAATAACACTAAGATATTTTAAAGATAATACACAAACGCAAGTATCAAAAATGCTAGGAATAAGCCAAGTTCAAATATCTAGGATAGAAAAAAAGGTGCTTTTAGCAATGAGAAAAACTTTAGAAGAAAATAGAAAAATGCAGACTTTGTAATAAAGTAGAAAGAGAAAAAATGAGAAGATTATTTATGTATGTAATATTATTGATTTTAATGATTTTTTTAGTTCCAATATTATTAACTAAAAAATTTGATAAAGTTAAAGAAGTGGTGGCAAATGAAGAAAAACAAGAAGAGGCGGAATATGTTTATAAAAGCTATGGAACTATTAAATTACTTCATAAAACTACTGGGCAAATTGAAGAGCTACCTATTGACGAATACTTATTAGGTGTGGTATCGGCAGAAATGCCAGCATCATATGAGCAGGAAGCTCTAAAAGCACAAGCAGTTGTAGCAAGAACATATACGGTGTATAAGATAAAGAATAATGCAAAGCATGATGGAGCCGATATATGCGATGATTCTACATGCTGCCAAGCATGGATTTCTAAAGAGGATAGACTAGCAAAGTGGGAAGAAAACTTAAGGCAGGAGTATTGGAATAAAATTGAAAAGGCTGTTTATGAAACGAAAGGAAAGGTAATAACATACAATGGAGAAGTAATAGATGCATTTTTTCATTCAAATAGTGGAGGAAAAACGGAAAATGTTTCAATGGTTTGGGGCGGTGCAGATTTACCATATTTGCAAAGTGTTGAAACTGCTGGAGAAAGTGAATATAACCAATATGCATCAGAAGCAAGTTTTACAAAGCAAGAATTTGAAAACAAGATGAAACAAGCTCATGCTGATTTTCAGATAAATTATGAAGAACCTGAATGCATAAAAGTACTAGAATATACTCAGGGGGACAGGGTAAAAACAATTAAAATAGGAAATCTAAATTTATCAGGGGTAGAAGTAAGAACAATATTAGGTTTAAGGTCTGCAAATTTTGAAGTGGCTCTTAATCAAGATAATATAAATTTCTCTGTGAAAGGGTATGGGCATGGTGTTGGAATGAGTCAGACAGGTGCCAATACTTTAGCAAAAGAAGGAAAAATGTATGAAGAAATAATAAAGCATTTTTATAGTGGTGTCGAAATAAATGATATATAAAATTGTATAAATTTCTAAAAATGGGAAATACTTTTTATAGATAAAATATTAAGTATTTCAAGGAGGTTGGTTTAACTTATGGAAAGAAGACCAAGAAAAAATTCAGGTAATGGGATGAATTACAATTTATATATAACATTGGGCATAATAATACTTGCTGCTGTTGTATTTGTGGTAACGTATACTTTATATGGAAACAAATTAGATAAACAGGCACAGTTAAGAAATGTAGAAAAAATAGCGGGAACTCAGAATAAAATGCTAAACACAATAGAGAATACAGAATCATCTCAAGTAAGTTCTAGTATAGGAAAGAGCGTAAATGAGGCAACTAATAGCACTGTTAATAATATAGAAAATACAGAGGTAGAGAAAAGAGCAGTTAATACTAGTAAAACTGAAGAAGCGGTAAAAAGTGAAACTAAAAAGGAAGAAAAAGATAATTCAGAGAGTAGTAATGTTGAGCAAGCGGCAGTAAATCCAACATTTGCTAAACCAGTAGATGGTGATGCGGTAAAGAATTATGCTTCTGATAATTTATTATATTCTAATACTTTAGATGAATGGACAGTTCATTTAGGAATAGATTACGCTGCAGAGAAAACAAGTATAGTAAAAGCAGCTGCAGATGGCACTGTGAAGTCTATAAAGAATGATCCACGTTATGGTTTAACTGTAGTAATAGAGCATTCGAATGGATTTACTAGTATGTATGCAAATTTATTATCAACAGAATTTATTTCGGTTGGTGAAAAAGTAACTAAGGGGCAAACAATAGCAACAGTAGGAAACACTGCTACGTTTGAAATAGCAGATGAAACACATTTACATTTTGAAATTTTAAAAGATGGAGTAAATGTGGACCCTAATTTGTATATAAAATAAATATAGAGCTTTGTACTTTTTAGTAGAAAATATTTTAAAAAGGAAAATAATACTTGAAATAAATAAAACATATTGCTATACTATAACCAATAAAATAGTAAGCAATATGTTTTATTATTTCCTTAAGATATATACTTAACGAACTATTTTTGTAAAAATTATATCAATAAAATCCTTGTATTTCAATACAAAAATTAAAAAAGCGTTTTTTTATTTTTGACTTAATAAAAACCACTTTTTAAGAAGTATTAAATCTTTGAAAGTCAGTTGTCTCAAAAGTTAGGGCGATATTTTTTTAGAAAATTTACTTCTTTAAGTATATATCTTAAAGAAAATAGGAATAATAAAATAAATCCTAGAAACAAAGGAGGAAGTAAGAAAAAATATGAAAAGTGGAAAAATGATAAAAGAAGAAAGGGGTATAACATTAGTCGCTTTAGTAGTAACAATAGTCATTTTATTAATTCTAGCAGGAGTGAGTTTGAATCTAGTAATAGGCAATGAAGGAATGTTAACCAGAAGTAAGGAAGCAACAAATAAATATGAAAAACAGGCAGAAAATGAACAACAAGGCTTAGATGATATAGAGGATTATTTAAATGGTAATGTAAAACCAATTAAAGTAGCAGTAAATGCAAAAGCAAGTGGAAATGGAACAATAGATGGACAAAAACCTAATACAAATAATCCAATAATACCAGAAGGCTATACACCAATAAATGCAGGAAATGCCACGTGGGGAGATGGAAACAGTAGTCCCGCCAAAAGTTCAATAGATAATGGCTTAGTAATAAAAGATGATAATAATAATGAATGGGTATGGATTCCAGTAGAAGAAAGTGTGCTTTCAGGTATGTATGCAACTTCAAATGAAGGAATAGTTTTATCTGGAGACGTTGGAGTAACAACAAAAATGTATACAAAAACAACAACAATAGGAAGAACTGGAGATACAGTAACTTTACCAAGAAGTACACCCAATACAACAGATTATAGAGAGCCGGATTTAGTAACTAATTACGATAAAGATGAAACATATTATAAAACAATATTAGGATTCGATACTCCAAAAGAAATGGCAGAATCATTTACAGCAGATTATGCAAATATGATAAGTAGCATAAAAAAATATGGAGGGTTTTATATCGGAAGATACGAGCTTTCAAATGATGGTGTACAAAAGGGAAAAGCAACATTAACTTATACAAATTGGTACAATTTATATAAGAAATGTACAACATTAAATGCAAGTGATAAAGTAGAAAGTAAAATGATATGGGGAATACAATGGGATCTAGCATGTGATTTCATATCTAAAAAAGGAGAGCAAAAAAGCATCATAAATTCTACAGCATGGGGAAATTATAGTAATAGTACAGGATATGCAGCAGTAATGGATGGAGAAACAAAAAAATACGGAAGTAAGCAAGTAACAGGATATAGTGAATATTGGAAAGCAAATAATATATACGACCTAGCTGGAAATTGCTATGAATGGACTCAAGAGGCGAGCGGGTACCGGCAACCGTGGCTACAGAGGCAGCAGTTATGACAGCTATGGCTCAAGCTATCCAGTATCTTACCGTAACAGCGACAATGCGGACTACAGCAGCTACGGCTACCTACGGTTCTCGTCCCACTTTAATAATTACTACTGGAATCTAGAGCGTGGGAACCAGTGGAAAGAAGAATGGAATAGGTTGACAGAAAATAGAATCTAAAGAAGGCGAAAACCTTTAATAGCGAATGAAATACGCTATCGTGGCGCCACTAGAGTGGCGCTATTTTTGCGTTTTTAGACACGATTATGTAAACGTAAAAATGGCGATACAGAATAAATGAAAGGTGGCGCAAAAATGAGTTTTAGCAGCATGATGGAAATATTGCAAGAAAGAAACAAAGATGGATAGATGAAAATAAATTTGATATTAGTATAAATAAAATATATGAAATTGCAGACTATACATATCAAGTATTAGAAAAAGGGACAGTATTATTGATAAGAGGATATTTTAGTAGCAAAGAAGTAGTAATAGAAGAATTTGAAAAAAATAAAGTATTATAAATGACTTCAAAGATTTTTATGTTTATATATTGCGCTTTATAATATATTTTGATATACTAAGTGCTATAAAACATATGGGAGTGAGAAAATTGGGTGATATAGATAAAACCAAAGAAAATAAAAAGAGGAGATATAAAAAGAAAAAATCTAGAGCCTTAATGAAATCTGTTCTAACAATATTAGTTGCAGCAATAATTGCAGGAATTTTGTTTATAACATATAAGATTCAAAGCAATGGTGGTGGACTATCTGGAGTTTTAGCAACAGTACTAGGAGAGAGCAAAGAATCACAGGAAAATCTAGAGCCAATACAAATATTAATAATGGGAATAAGTGGAGTAGATGATTACAAATTAGCTGATTCAATTATGGTTGCTTCATATAATCCTAAAAACCAATCTGCATCTTTAATGTCGATACCAAGAGATACATATGTTGGAAGAAAAGACAGAAAAAATGCTACTCAAAATTATATTGCAAGCTATAAAATAAATACTGTTTTTAGAAATGGAACGAATATTCCAGATGCACTAAGTAGAATTAACAAGTTGACGGGATTGGAATTAGAAAATTATGTAATAATAGATACAAAAGCATTAATAAAATTGGTTGATGCGATAGGTGGTGTAACATTTGATGTGCCAATTGATATGGAATATGATGATGATTCACAAAATTTACATATATCTTTAAAAGCAGGTGAGCAGCTAATAGATGGAGCAAAAGCAGAACAATTATTAAGATTTAGGCATAATAATGATGGCTCTACATATCCTTCTTCTTATGGTCAACAAGATATAGGAAGAATGAAAACGCAAAGGGAGTTTATCTCAGCTACACTAAAACAAACTTTAAGGGTAGAGAATATATTTAAAATAAGAGATGTAATGGATATAATGTCAACAGATGTAAAAACAAATTTAGATTTTGCATCATTGAAAAAGTATATTCCTAAAATAGTGGAATTTAATACAGAGAATTTAAATACAGGAGTTGTACCTGGAAGATCTGAAATGTGTAATGGAGTTTCAATATATGTAGCAGATGAAGCAGATACAAAGAAACTAGTTAAAGAACTATTTCCAAAAACTGAAACTGACACAACGGAAGAAGAAAAAACAAATGTAACGAAATAAAACTGATTCAAACTAATAAAATATAAAATAGGGAAGCATATATTTGTTTCCCTATTTGTATTTTGGATAAAAGTTTTTAACATATTTTGAAGACTTTTTATTTCCTTTATTACTGCGCTTTTTTCGTTTTTTATTATTAATATGCTTCAAAAATTTTGACAATATTATTAAAAATAAAGTAATTGATATTAGTTCTATTAATGTTAACATCATTTGATGTTCTGCAACTGAATGGGCAGCTACTAAATTTGCAGAATATGTTTCATTGTTAATGTAATAAGAGATAGTACCTAGCACATCTCCTTCGTGAATAGGAGCTTTAATATCTTCGTTTAATACTATATTTGGGGTTAATGTTGTAGAATCAAAATTTATAGGAACAACAGCAGTTACATCTTTATCAATAATTAAATCTAAGTTTTTAGAATTCACAGTTCCATTGTCGATATTTATATTTTTTTCTACGGTTCCTTTCGATACTATTGTGTCTATAATGTAATTATCAAAGCCATATTCAAATAAACTTTTACAATCAAGTGATCGTGTATTTAAGCCATTAACTCTCTCATCATGCAATATTACAACAGTTAATTCCATATCATTTTTCTGAGCAGTAGTAACAATGCAATTTAAAGCTGCATCTGTATATCCAGTTTTTCCACCTGTAATATATGGGTAATAATATGTGGAAGATGACTTAATTAAATCATTTGTGTTGCTGAAAATTCTATCTTCCTTATCATATTTATTTGTAGCTGGTAATGTATAGGTCACTGTGGTTGTTATTTTTCTATAGGTATCAAATTTCATTGCATAATTTCCGATTAGAGCTAAATCATATGCAGTAGAATAATGGTTTTCATTGTGTATACCATTGGGATTAACAAAATGAGTATTTTTACATCCGATTTCTTCAGCTTTTTTATTCATCATATCGGAAAATGCATCAACAGAGCCGGCTATATGCTCTGCTAAAGCAAATGCTGCATCATTTGCAGATGGAATTAATAATACATTTAGTAATTGCTCTACGGTAAGTTCTTCTCCCTCTTGCAAGTTGGCATTAGAATACCCAACGGGAACGGAAAAAATAGCATCGTGGCTAACTGTTACAATATCTGATAAATCACAATTCTCTAAAGTTAGAATAGCTGTCATTATTTTTGTAGTGCTTGCTGGATACATTTTTTGATTGACATTTTTACTATATAAGATTTTTCCTGTAGTGGACTCCATTAAAATAGCTGCGGGGGCATAAACGTCTACTAAGATATTTTCGTTGGCAAATACAGCTGAATAATTAAAGCATAAAGAAAAAAATAAAATACATATTAAAATAATTAGTTTTTTTAATCTTTTGATGTGCGACATTGATGAATCTCCTTAAATATTTTATATAAATAATATATTAATTTTGACGAAAATTCAATCGAATATTGGAAAAACTTAAACATTTTAAAGGAAGGTGATAATATTAAAAATTTAAATATTAAACAAATAGGTATTTTTATTGGAATTGGTTTAATTGTTATTATAACAATTGGAGCATATATACTTAAAACTATGAATAAAGGAGATGAAGATATATTTTTAAGTGAAAATGAAATTTTAAATTCAGTCGAAAACGGAGGGACAGATAATGAAGAGGAAAACAAGATTTTAATACATATTACTGGAAGTGTTAAAGCAGAAGGTGTGGTTATATTGAATTCTGGAGATAGAATTATAGATGCTATAGAAGCTGCTGGAGGAGAAAAAGAAGATGCTGATTTAAGTAAATTAAACTTAGCATATATTTTACAAGATGGTGAAAAATTATATGTGCCTTCTATTAATGATACTGAGGAGAAGGTATATGTGACAGCAGAAAATGGAGAAAATGTGATTATTGAAGGAGCAGGAAATACAGATAAAGTCGATGAAAAAAAGGAAACCGTAAATATAAATACAGCAACAAAAGAAGAATTAATGACTTTGCCTGGAGTGGGAGAATCTACAGCTATAAAAATTATAGATTACAGAAAAAGTAATGGCAAGTTTCAAAAGATAGAAGATATAAAAAATGTGCCAGGAATAGGCGATTCAAAGTTTCAAAACATGAAAGAAAAACTAAGTGTTTAATTAAAAAGACTTTATGGGTAGTTTTAATCAAGAAATTGCCCATAAAAGTTCTATTATAGGGTTGACACGAATATATATTTAGTAGTATAATAAAAAAGTAATACATCGCGGGGTGGAGCAGCTGGCAGCTCGTTGGGCTCATAACCCAAAGGTCGTAAGTTCGAATCTTACCCCCGCAACCAAAACGAGAAAGCATTTCAATAGAAAAACGAAATGCTTATTTTTTATATAAATGATAGATATTATGTAAATATAATACTGGATAGGAGTATAAAATGGAAAATAGAAAAAGAAAAGAAGCAGTTAGCTTAGAACGTAAGATTGAACTATTTGAGCAATACTTAAATACAGGAGAAAAATTAAATGGAGCTTCAGTTTTTGAAGGATATCCAGTAGGTGTTTGGGCAATAGGAATTAGAAGTGAAGTTAATGCTTTGCAAAAAGGAACAAGAAAAAATAAAATATCATTAAACCCTACAGAAGAACAATTAGAAAAATTAAAGAGTATGGGAATACTTGAAAGGCAAGTAGGACCTACAGTTGCTGAGAAAGTGGAAGAAATAGTAAAGTGGCAAAAGAAATATCCAATGTTGCATGTATCAACAGGTAAAATGCAAAACGAAGCATTAAGAGGAATAGCTTCAAGTGAAGAAGAATATATAAGCCTATGTGAAGAATATGAGAAAATGAAGAAGTATTACAATGATGTAAGAAACGCAATGTCAAAGGGAAAGCTTAAGGAAGACCAGATAATAAAATGTAGAGAAGCTAATATTGGTGGTGTTTTTGGTATGTCTAAGGCAATAAAATGGATTGCAAGAAAATGTGGAGAAAATGAAAAAATAATTTCATATATTATAGAAAAATATAAAAATATGAATACATTTGTGGACTTGTATAGAAAAAGCCAGCTAAGTGAGTGTGATGAGATATTAGGAAGAGGATTAGTTAAGAATGTATTAGATGTGGATGGAAGCCCTAAGAGTGAGAAATATAATCAGTTATATCAAAAGATTTTTGGCATAGATGATTCGGATACTAAGCTAAGAATTTATTCAAGTAAAAAATTAGAAGAAGCAATGGAAACATTACCAGAAAAAAGTAAGTATGTAATTTTTAGAAGGTTTGGGCTTATGAATGAAGATATGCAAACTAGTCTAAGAGCTATTGGAACTGAACTTAATATTTCTCCAGAAGGAATAAGAGTATTGGAAAAATCAGCACTAAAAAAGATTAGACAAGAAGCCATAGAAAAAGAAGTAGAATATGATTTAGAACAAATGAAGGCGAATTCTTTGGTAAGTGCTGAAGAGAAAATTTTATTGGAACAAATAGAGCAAGACATAAATAATAGTAATTTATTACTTTTTAAAGACATAAGAAAAGAGCTTTTAAAAGAAGATTGTAAACTTTTAGGAGAAATGAATTTCTTAAAGAACCTAAAAGATGCTATAAAGCAAAGAAAGATAAAAGAAGACAATATAAGAAGAAAAATATCATTGCCAATAGAAGAACTAAATTTATCTGTAGGATGTTTTAATCGCTTGAAAAGAGCGGGGATAGATACATTGGGAGATATACAAAGTTTAACAGAAAAAGAATTAAAACAAATAAATGGATTTGGTGCTAGAAGCTATGAAGAACTAAAAAAAGTATTAGAGAAATATCAAATAACTTTGTCTCAAAAGCAGCAAGAAAAAAATCCCCCAAAGAAGCAACAAACAGAATTAGAGACTGCAAAAAATAGAAAAAAGGAATTATTAGATAAGCTGGAAAAAATGAGAGAGAAAAATAAACAAGCCGAAGAGTTAGAAAAAGAATATGAAAGATTATTAAGAGAAAGCAAAGAAGCATTTTATAAAGATGTTGTGCCGGGAGAGATAGCAGAACAGTCTGAAAGGGAATATGATGAATAAAGCAAAGAGTAAATTATTGCAGAAAAAATATGAGATGGGGCAAATAAAAGAAGAAGAAATGTCAGAAATGGAAAAGGAAGGCTTATTACTTTTATATGAAAAACAAATAGAATTTCTAGAAGATGGCATTTCTAAGTATAATAAGCAATTTCAGGAACACAAAAAGAGAATTATGAAGCTAAAGCATTAAATATAGGATGGAAGAGTATGAGAGTTTTAATTGTAGAAGATGAAGCGAAAATTGCAGACGCAACATACAGCGACATAGACTTTAATGGATATAAACTATATGTAAACGGAGTAGCTATAAACTAGAATAGGAGGCAGCAGAAATGCTGTCTTTTTTGTTTTAAATTTTATTGAGAAAGATAGGAAAATATGATATAAATTAGGGAGGAGATATAAGCATACTAATATAAGAAATAATTAATGGAAAATACTGGAAACACTATTCGGAAAATGATATAATTTTGCTTGAATTGGGAGGGAATATGGATAAATTTGAACAAATTATATATATAAATATAGATGATTCGGGTAAATTAGTAAGTAGTGAAAAAGTTGCTGTTTATGCTGGAGTGGTATTTACATCTAAAAGAGAAAAAGATAAGTTTATAACACAGTATAGAAGTATAGTACAAGAACTTAAATGCAGATATTGCAAGACTAACATTGAAGAATGTGAGCAAAATATTTCTTGCCCTGAATTAAAACACAATATGTTAAAACCAGAACACAATAGGCAATTAATGAATTATATTAAGAAATATATGATTTTGTGCTGCGTAATAAATAATGATAAAGTATATTCAAATCAAAAATCAGAAAAAAGTTATTTAATACAAGCTTCAGATTTAGTTGCAGGTACAGTAAGAAATTTATATCTAAGAAATTCAGGTGATGCTATGGAATTTTCTAAGAGAACGGAGTTTATTAATTACAAGATATTTTTACCTAAATGAAAAGAGGTTACTAAAGTAACCTCTTCCCAACTAGAATGACGTACTTAACATACGCTTAATTTTTCAATCATTATCTAGCTATCGACCGAACGAAGGATAAAACCTTCTGGTATTTAAATTGTAACATTTAAAAGGATAAATGTCAACAATTATAATATTATTATATGTAAGAAAAATAAAAATATACAGGGGAAAATAAAATGTTAAAAATTTACAACATACTACAAAAAATGGAATTTTTGAAAGAAGTGGCGACACTTGAATATGAAGAATGGGCAGATAAGCCCGAAGAAGATAAAGAAGCAAGAATAGAAAGGAAAATAGGAAAAATTAAAATTAAACTAAACAACAGAAACTTTTGCAAATTGATTCTTACAGATAACGATAAATTGCTAGGATTTATATCAATATTTCCTGAGGATTGCGATGAATGTCCAGAACTTAGTCCATGGTATGCAACGATGTATGTAAAAAAAGAATACAGAGGATATGGTTATTCTAAAATATTAAATGATGCAATCTTGAAGGAAGCAAGAGAAAGAGGATATAAAGAAATATACTTAAAAACAACATTAAATAATTATTATGAAAAGTTTGGAGCAATATTTGTGAAGAAAATAAGTGATGAAGAAAAAATATATAAATTTGAATTATAGAGAAAGGAAATGAGTAAAAATATGTTACATAAAATGAAATTAAATCAGGAACCGTTTGAAAAAATAAAAAATGGAACAAAAACAGTGGAATTTAGATTATATGATGAGAAAAGAAGAACGGTGCAAATAGGTGATGAAATAGAATTTTCAAAGTTACCAGAATTACAAGAAAAATTGCTAGTTAAAGTAATAGATTTATATGAAGAAAAATCATTTGCCAAGCTATTTAAAAAAGTATTTGCAGGAGGAGACGAAAATGAGGTAAGGAAAAAAGCTGAGGCAATGTATAAATTCTATACACCAGAGAAAGAAAAGGAATATGGGGTAGTAGGAATAAAAATAGAAGTAATAAAATAAAAGGAGGAAAATAAAATGGCATATGAACCAGGCGACTTAGCAATAAAAATGGATGACTATAAATTAAACATAAGGGCTGCTGGAGTTATTATACACAATGGAAAGGTTTTATTACATAAGAAAAAGTCATCAGACCATTATGCTCTATTAGGTGGACATGTAAGAATAGGGGAAAATTCGCAAGATACAGTAAAACGCGAGATGAGAGAAGAGTTAGGGAAAGAAATAGAAATAATAGGATATATATCTACAGTTGAGAATTTTTTTGAATTAGACGGACTAAAATATCATGAGATTATGTTTGTGTATAAAGCAGAATTTTGCGAAGAAGAAGATAAAAAAATAGAATATGCAATGGAGAATGTAGAAGAAGGCGGAAAAAGTAATGTTCATTATGAATGGATTGATATAAATGACTTAGAAAAACGTCAGCTTAGACCACAAAAGATTATAGCTGCTATAAAAGATGATGGATATCCTGTGCATTTGATTAATGAAGATTAAAAGAAAGGAATCGAACATGAAAGTTTTAATAGGAACAAATAATAATGGAAAAGTTAAAGGTGCAAAGCAAGCATTTGAAAAATTTTATGAGGATGTAGAAGTTGTGGGAGTGTCTGTGGATTCAGGTGTTAGCGATGAACCCGTAAATGATGAGATTTATCAGGGAGCAAGAAATAGAGTAAATAATTTAATGGAATATGCCAAGAATAATAATGTGGAAGCAGATTTTTTCATAGGAGTTGAATCAGGAATTACAAATAAACTAGGTAAATGGTGCATTATTCAAATAGCTGTAATAAAAGATAAAAACGGATACGAGAGCTTTGGTACAGGACCAGCTTTTCCAGTGCCAAATAAATATGTAAAAGAAATTATAGATACGGATTTAGGAATTGTAATGGATAAGATATTTAATGGAAATGGCTTGAAGAATGAAAAAGGTGGCATATCATATCTTACAAAGGATGTTGTTACAAGATATGATTTAACAAGAGACGCCTTTATTATGGCACTAACTGAATTTATAAATGGAGATGTTTGGAGAGATTAGAACATTGTACAAAATGATAGATGAAAACCAGATGTCTCAATGCATAAAAAAATATATATTTAGGAGGTTATATGTGTACTGCTACAACTTATAAAACCAAAGACTTTTATTTTGGTCGTACTTTAGATTATGAATTTTTGTATGGAGATGAAGTTACTATTACCCCACGAAATTATAGTTTTAATTTTAGAAAAATGGGAGAAATGAAATCACATTATGCCATCATTGGGATGGCTTATGTGACAGACAACTATCCTTTATATTATGATGCAATAAACGAAAAAGGGTTAGGAATTGCTGGGCTTAATTTTGTTGGAAATGCTGTTTATCATAATGAAAAAGATGGAAAAGATAATATAACACAGTTTGAATTTATTCCTTGGATTCTTGGGCAATGCTCAAGTGTTGCGGAAGCGAAAAATCTTATAAAAAATATGAATTTTTTAAATGAACCATTTAATGATAAATTGCCACTTGCTCAATTACATTGGATTGTTGCCGACGAGGATGAGGCTATTACGATTGAATCTATGGAAGATGGTATAAAGATATATGATAATCAAGTGGGGGTACTTACTAATAATCCACCTTTTGACAAGCAGATGTTTAACTTAAATAATTATATGTATTTGTCAAATAAATCACTGGAGAATACATTTGCGCCTGCATTAAATTTGAAGAATTATAGCCGCGGAATGGGAGCTATTGGCTTACCAGGGGATTTATCTTCTCAATCTAGATTCGTAAGAGCTGCTTTCGTTAAAATGAATTCTGTTTCTGGAGATAGTGAATTTGAGAGTGTTAGCCAATTTTTTCATATTCTTAATTCTGTTGATCAACAAAGAGGATGTTGCTATCTAGGAGATAACAAATATGAAATAACAATTTACACTTCGTGCTGTAATGCAACAAAAGGTATTTATTATTATAC
>OJJV01000327.1_pt1 | contig 36527 bp, 36 predicted proteins | sample 1596391 | NCBI WGS metagenome assembly OJJV01 (sample SAMEA4350164, study PRJEB24818) | metagenome | biome: human; feature: gut; material: faeces | place: Denmark | collected 2013-09
ACAAATACAGGGCTTGATTTTTACGGTTGGCACCATCTGCGTCGCACTTGCTGCCGGTCTGCCCCTTGGCTATGCACTGTTTTCCTATGCGAAGCATAATGGGATTTTTGGAATGAACGTTTATCACATTCCTCTTATCCCGATTCTTGTTATGATTCTTCTGGTTGGTATTCTACAAATTGTGCTTTCCTGTGTTTTAAGCAGTAATCTGAAAAAGGAAACGCTGGTTGAAAGAATAAGGTATCAGGGATAGTAGATTCTATAAAAAGCAAGCTGCCGCTCAAGATGGGTGGCAGCTTACCTTTATAGTGATTCAAACATAAAAGTCAAATTTTGCGAGGACCCGCCATCGTCTCAACCTTGTCCGTTCTTCCTACAAAGAACAGGTCAACGGCTATTTTTAGCCCTAACTGATGGCCTGCCTCCCATGCACTCGACCTTATTATGCTGGGGAATTCGCATTAAAACCGAAAATCAGTTCTTTACTTCTTCGCATTCTCTTCCAATTTCTTGCGCTGTTTCAGTTCAAACATTCGCTGCTCTTCTGCCTCTTTTCTCTTGCGGCTTTTCTCTTTGCGTTCCTGCTTGTTCTGTTCCTGCTGTAATTTCAACGCCTGTTGCGATTTTGTACCAATGCCTATTTCCAGCATCTGCTTCTTTGCTTCCCGCTGCATCCGTTTCGGATTTCTTTTGATATCCTTTACAACAGTTTCAACAACCGGACTGAATTTCAAACTGAAGTACCACTTTTGAATATATTACTGTACTTCACAATCTTTTGGCTCTGCACCAAATGTTACCTTTGCCGCAGAAAGTTTACCATCTTCGATGCGTTCAAAGATCCCCACCCCAAACGGCTCCTCAAAAAATATTGTCAGCTTTCCATTTACTTTGTCCATGGGTATAGAAAAAGGCGACTGTTTTTCAACAATCGCCTTGAATTTGATGACTGAATATGAAGTTACAAGCAAAAAATTTTGTTGTCTGAAAGTCAAAACCGTTGATATTACTGTGTTTTTCAAAAAGTTCTGTATCACCATTCGCACCATATTTTGCAAATCCCGCAGTCATTGAGATTGTGGGATTTTTCTTGTTTTTCAATGTTTTTCGGGCTTTTTCCCGCTTTCAAATGTGATACTTCCATGTCAATCCTGATAGCTTCAAATCACATTTTAACATGCGATCTTACGAACGCTTTTCCACTTTTCCGTCTGGCTCCTCACCCGAGCAAAATTTCACCATCTTCTGCGCCGCCGAGCCGCCCTTCCCGTGAACATATACAACTATTCTTTTCATATTGATCTCCTTATACATTCCCATTGACGATCCTTGCGTAGGTATCCTCCGGAATCATCGGGGAAGCTATCTCGGCCAGCAGTGCCGGGTCTATCTCCCCTGTTTCCGCAAACTGCCGCCCAGCCTTTTTCACCCGCTCCAGCCGCGGAACAGTCACTGCCGCGGCCTCCGGTGCGCTGAGCATCGGGCTTTCCGGCACAGTCAGGATCGTATGATTATTGGGAAACATCAGCTCAAACTGACGTACTGCCGGTTCAAAATTGCGGCGGCTGTTCGGAAATCCGCAGCCGCAAATCATCAGATATCTGAGATGCGAATAATCCCGCTGCCCGACGTGGACATAGCGTCCGTTCATCTCTGCCATCGCCATGGACGAGAGCGGCAGAGTACGCTCGATGATGTTTTTCAACATCGCAGGCATCCCGCAGCAATAGAGTGGGAAGCTGAACAGCAGCAGGTCACTTGCGAGCATCTGCTCCAGAATCTCGCGCATATCGTCATCGATAGCACAGCGCCCGCCGTTATATTTGCAGGCAAAGCAGCCGCGACAGAACTCGATATGCATGTCAGCAACGTTGATGCTCTGCACCTCCTGCGGCGCGGCCTCGTTCATGCCGCCTAAAAATGCGCGCGTGATGTGCATCGTGTCACTGCGTTCCTTCTTTGGGCTGCCGTTAAAGACAAGAATTTTCATCCGTTAGCCATCCCACTCGCGGTTATTTCAGCTTCTTCCCCATTTCGAAGCGCACCTCGTGCCGCTCCGGATCGTCATTCGAGTAGGCGTACAGGTCAAAACCGATCATCTCGAAGCCGTTCTTCCGGTAAAGCGCGATCGCGTTCTCGCTGCAGGACTGCGTTTCGAGGACGATCATCCGCGCTCCGGAGGACGCCGCTGCGGCCTGGATTGCGTCCAGCAGTTTCGTTCCGACGCCGCTGCCGCGCTTTGCGTTTTCGAACACACAGATATTGCTTATCCGAAATCGGTTGTTCCAGCTCTCCGGCGAGCCTTCAACATAGCCAATCAGCTCCTCGCCATCAAACGCCCCGAACGCTAATCGGCTTCTCCAGCCACTCGCCGAAGAACACAGCGTCAAACGACCGTTCCTCGGTTTTACCGAAGGGCGTGTACTTCACACAGAAGCCGCCTTCGCCAGCGCAGATGTCATAATAGCCCCGCGTCTGATAGCGCGCGGTGAACTTCCTTCCGGCGTATTATTCTCTTTCCAAGCGCTTGATCTCCATAGTTTCTCCCCCTCAAGTTCAGTCGACCTAAAACATATTATTTGATATATATCATATAATTTTTATACCCTGTGCGGTGTTCGTTGTCAACGGCGCGATGCGCCGTGGCGTGCCTTAAAGAACATAAAAATGCGGGGCAAATTTTGACCCGCAACAATATTATTGTACAAAAGTCCTGCTCCATTGTCAACAATGTCAAAGCCGCCGCGGCTAAAATTGCAGTTTTTCATACACGTGCACAAAAACGCGTCTCAAAAATCATGGATTCTGCGAATTGAAAAACGGCGTCCCGTTTGCTATATTAGCATCAGAAAGGGTGAGTCCGATGTACAAATAAGACACCCGACACAGGAAGTGATTCGGGTTTGGCGCTGCAAGATCAAAATACGCAGGAGGACAGAAGCACATAAGTCCGCCCCACTTAGAGGCAAGAAAAATAAATATCTGTGCTTGGTAAATGTGTCCCGTTGACATGCGGCGCTACATTCTAACGAAAGTGAGGTAACCAGGATGCTAGATACTAAGAATTCACAGAGATAACCCCTGACTGGTTGGAAGGCACGAGCCGCAGTCAGGGGTTATCTCTATTTTATGCAAAAATTCTCGCCGCCAAAAAAGCCGCCCCATGCCTGCCGGCATGAGGCGATATTTTTATCATTTTAATCAATAGAAAGTCGCAACATCCTGCGCCGGAGCTTCGCAGTTCTCGTGGCTGATGTAGGTCAGGACGGGGCCCTTGCGGCTGTACGCGCGGTGGAACTTGAAGTTCACCTTCGCGGTCAAAATGATCCAGGAGTCGTCCGTCATAGTCTCGGCCTTGTCCCACTGGCACACCAGCGCCGCGAACTGTATATCCTCGACGCAGCAGGTCATGACATGGCGGCCCACGATGAAGCAGCCCGCTGGGATCTTCTTGCGCTTGAGCGCGCGGCACTTGAAGCGCACGGTCTTGCCCTCGTACTTTTTCGGCTCCTCGGACAGGTCGCGATACCACACAGCGTAGTCATCGTCACCGATCTCGACGACGGGCGCGGTCAGGTCAAACGGCAGCGGATCCTCAATGTCGTCATACTCGACCTTGCCTCCGGCATATTCGTAGGCAATGTCACTCCGGCGGGACGCGCCGCGGACTATCTTATGGAACTCCATCTTGTCCATGTTGGGCTTGAAGCGGTTGAACACGACCAGCTCGCAGCTCTTGAGCTTATCGTACACCAGCTGGCGCATGTTATTATTATAGGTAAGGAAGGTGCCTGCGTCGGCAAACATGAACTCCTGATACACCATCCAGCTCTCAGGCATCGCCGAATAGAGCACGTCCAGCATCCACATACCGTTGTACTCCACGACCACGCGCTCAGCCCGCGACTCGCGGAGCCACTTTTCAAGGTTTTCCGCCGTCAGCTCGCTCTGATCTTCGATGACATGGATGTATACGCTCTTGTCGGCGAACTGATCAGGGGCGTATTCCTCCTCGCCTTCCTCGCAGACGAGAAGCATCGTGCGCTCGCCGTTGCAGAAGCGCTTGTCCTCCAGCGTTTCCTGTATGAATTTTGTCTTGCCGGATTCCAGAAAGCCCGTAAAGAGATATACGGGAACGTCTTTTCTATCACTCAATGTTCAAACAGCTCCTTCAATGCCTGCTCGTTAAGTTTGGAACCTATCACACAGAAGCGGCCGGTGACTGCAGCGCCGCCGCGGCGGATATCGACCTCGCCGGGGACGTAGTCGAAGTAGAGCCAGTCGCCGTCCTCAGCATCGACAATGCCCTTCGCGCGGAGAATAACGCCGTACTTGGCCTCGTTCTCAAGTGCGGAGAGGATGCCGCGCAGCGCGGACTCGGTGAACTTACGCGGGGTCTCCATGCCCCAGCTCGTGAACACCTCGTCGGCGTGATGATGATGGTGATGCTCATGGTCATGGTCATGCTCGTGATCATGGCAACCGCAGGTGCAGTGCTCGTCATGCTCGTGCTCATGCTCTTCGTGGTCATGGTCATGATGATGTTCATGCTCGTCATCGTGGTGATCATGATCATGGCAGCCGCAGGTGCAGTGCTCATCGTGTTCATCATGGTCATGATGATGGTGCTCATGGTCATGCTCATGCTCGTGGTGGTGCTCATGCTCCATGTGCTCCAGCTCTTCGTGCAGAGCGTTGTGCTCCATCGACTCGACTATCTGCTCGCCGCTGAGCTTGTCCCACGGCGTGCTGATGAGTCCGGCCTTGGCATTGAGCTGCTTGAGAAGCTCGGTCGCGGCAAGGATTTTTTCCGCGCTCGCAGTGTCGGTGCGGCTCATGACGATGAGGTCGGCGTTCTCTACCTGATCGTTGAAGAACTCGCCGAAGTTGCGCATGTACATGCGGCACTTGCCCGCATCGACGACAGTGACCTTTGCGCCGATGTGTGCGCCCTCGACCTGCTCCACGGCATGCGCCACGTCGCTGAGCTTGCCGACGCCGGACGGCTCGATGATGATACGATCCGGTGCGTACTCCTCCATGACCTTCTTGAGCGCCTTCGTAAAGTCGCCGACCAGCGTGCAGCAGATGCAGCCGGAATTCATTTCGGTTATCTGAACGCCGGCGTCCTTCAGGAAACCGCCGTCAATTGCGATCTCGCCGAATTCGTTCTCGATAAGAACGAGCTTTTCGTTCTTGTAGCCCTCAGCTATCAGCTTGCGGATGAGCGTAGTTTTGCCCGCGCCGAGAAAACCTGAGAATATATCAATCTTTGTCATTGCAGATGCCTCCACATATTATTTTTCTAAAAATGTATTATATCACACTTTGTCAATGCCTACAAATATAATATCATACCCAGCCGCATAAAATTATTTTCAAAGACTTCCGAAACGCGTGAAAAAACTCTTGACATTTGGCCGCATGTCTGATAATATACATCTTGCCCATGGGGGTATAGCTCAGCTGGGAGAGCGCTTGAATGGCATTCAAGAGGTCAGCGGTTCGATCCCGCTTATCTCCACCAAAGGGATGTAAAAAGGCTTGTTTTCGTAAGAAAACAAGCCTTTACCTTTTCTATAACTACATATCGGGATGAAGTTGGCACGATCCACCGCCATTCAATCTTCTCCCCTACCAGGGCCGTTTTCCATTTCGTGAAAACGGCCTGTTGTCCAAATGCGTTTCACCGTGAAACGGATTAGTATATTATTCATTCAACTATCCGTTTGCAACCTATTCGCCCAAACCGTTTCTATTATGATAGAGCGCTCAGAAAGGAGGAATTTGAAATGGACGATGCAGCAATTGTCGACCTTTATTGGAGACGTTCAGAGGATGCAATAGTCCAGACATCGGCAAAATATGGGAAGTACTGCCGCACTATTTCATACAACATTTTAGCAAGCGCGGAGGATGCGGACGAATGCGTCAACGATACATACCTGAACGCGTGGAACTCCATGCCGCCACACCGCCCAACACATCTTGCGCCATACCTTGCGAAGTTGACTCGATGGCTTTCCCTGAACCGGCTGCGCGACGGCAGCAGCCTCAAGCGCGGTAACGGCGAGATTCCGGCTGTGCTGGACGAGCTTGCAGAGACTCTGGATTCAGGAATCGACGTTGAACGAGAACTGGGACTGCGAGAGCTGAACGCGTCGATTCGTGATATGCTTGCCCGCATTGATAAAACTGAACGGGACGTATTTATCTGCCGGTATTGGTACGCCGCGTCGATTTCGGAAATTGCCGTGAAAAGCGGCTTCACCGAAAGCAAGGTCAAGTCCATGCTATACCGGACGCGGAACAAATTACTGAAACGGCTAAAGGAGGATGGATTATGCTGAACAGCGAAAATGTATTGCTTGCACTGAATGACATACAGGATGACTATATAGAGAGCGCCCGCACAATGCTTGGATATAAGGTAGGAGAGCGAAACCGTACTATGGTCAAAAAGCGCATTGTCGCGTTTGCTCTAGCGGCGACGCTGGTCTTGTCCCTTGGCATTGCCGCATATGCGGCATATGTCCGTTGGTCGCGCGGCATCGAGCAGAAGTTGCCCGCCACGGACGCCGAACGGCAGCTTGCCGAGGAAAGCGGTCTGTCTGATACCTCTCAGGCCGTCAGCTCTAATGTCAATGGCGTGACGATATCCGTAGAGCAGACAGTTATTGACAACGGTACCGCCAACATTGCCCTGCGTATTGAGGGCTGGCCGCTTGATGAAGCGCAGGCACGCAGCGCGATGCTTTGGAACAGAAGGCTGACATTCGACGGCGAGACCGCACCGGCCTCAGGCGGCAGTTTTGTGGAAGAATGCGGCGCTAATAACCGTACCTCCGTCATCGCCGCTGACGGCTCGATGGAGTACGACATCTGGGCAAACGCCGGAGACAAGCTGGACACGCTTGCCGGCAAAGAAATCTGTATCACCATAGAGAGTCTCGGCCTCACTAGCGGCAAGGGCGGGCAGTATCAAGCGCTTGTGGAAGGCCCTTGGGAGCTGAAATGGACGCCGAACAGCAACAGCGAGGTTTTGGCCGTCAATGTAAGCGTCCCAATCGGTGATACCGGCCTGCAGCTTCTCTCCGCGGAAATCGGCTCGGTATCTGCGAAAGTCAGTCTAAAGCTGGATAAACCGTGGGACGGCTACCAGACGCTGGAGTTCTATGACTGGCAGCTCGCGGGAGTCCGGCTCAAGGACGGTACCGTTTTGACAAACATATTCAGTGCTCCGACGCAGGAGGGCTACGCGGACATCGACAATTTGGTTTTCGAGATGCACTACTCGTCAAACCGCATACTTCTGCCATCTCAGATAGATGCGCTGGTTTTCGCGGCAAACTCGCCGTGGGCGCGTACGCTGGATGACGGCGAGCTGGTTATCATCCCGATAGCCTAGTCGTTTGAACGGGGTTCAAGAGATTGACAGTTGAATTCACTAGTATTAGTCAATAGGTAAAAAACGGCTTGTTTCAACATGAAACAAGCCGTTTTCTTAATTTGCGCATTATCTCTGTATCACTTTCTTCTCGCGCCTTTGCCTATCACATAGATGCCCGCCAGCATCTCGGCAACCGACAGCCCCAGCAGGAGTCCGGAGAAAAAATCCTTGACGTCGGAGCCGCCCAGAGTCTGCGACAGCGCCTGAAGCGCTATACCCATGACAATGAGGATGACGCCGGTCAGCGTCACCTTCTGCTTTTCCAGTTCCTGCGTCCTTCTCAGCAAATCGAGGATCTGGTCGTCGTCATACACGCGGACGCTTTTTTCTTCCATCTCTTCGGCATCCATCAGTTCGGAAACCGTGACCTTCAGCTCCCCGCACAGGCTCTTTATCACGGTATAATCGGGCATACATTTCCCCGTCTCCCATTTTGAAATGGTCTTGTTTGAAACGCCCAGGCGCTCGGCGAGCTGCTCCTGCGTCAGGTTCTGCTCCTTGCGCTTTTTTGCGATGAATCTTCCTATGGCGACTTGCTCCATTTCTGAAACCTCCTTCGTTTCTTCGCGTTAAGAATAACACTTCCGCGCGGAGAATTACACCCCCTGTGAGACGAATATAGGTGGAACGGTTGAAAAATCAGTCTCTTCGCCGCATTTATGCTTTTCCGTGAAGCTTCTTCCAAAAGAAAATATACGAGACAAGCCCCGGAATACCTATCCACAAGATGAAACATACCTTTGCGGCTGCTGCCGCCGCGTCCGCGCTCCGAACCGTCAGCGCTGCGGCCAGATACAGCAGAGTCATCGGCAGGGAGATGCATCCAAGCACTCTATGCGCGACATTCCATGTGTCCTCATCCCGCACAGTCCAAGGGAGTCTGAGGCCGGTATGCCGATTGTACGGCAGTCTGGGCGATATGAAGCCGCCGAACAGCATGATGCCGCACATGATTACGGCGGCGAGCAGTCTCTCCCCGTCCTCGGATAATGCAGCCAACGCCGTTTTATCCAGTGCCGCGACAGTCAGAACAAGCAGCAGCACGACGGCATCAAATATTGTTGCAGCTCTCAGGGCACCGATTCCGGCTTTGTCTGCCGCCGCAACGGTGAACAGCGTCAGATTCCGGTACAGTATCGCCAGCATGGTAAGCATACATGCGCCCGCCAGCAGCAGCGACAGCAGTTCGATTTTTACCGTCAGCGCGGCGATCAAAGTTCCGAACGACAGCAGCAGAATAACCCCGCGCTTTTTATCCAGCTCGGCACGAAGCTTCTCCTTCTGAATCTTGGCCGCAAGCTCCTTATTCAGCCGCGCAAGCTCCCCGGCCATATCCTGAACGCTGCCGCTCTCCGGCTCGATACCCAGCAGTTGACTCACCGGTACATCAAGCAGCTCCGCGATTTGAATCAGGACGTCCGCATCGGGAACTGACATTCCGTTCTCCCACTTGGACACGGTCTGGCGGACAACGCCAAGCCGCACCGCAAGTTCCTCCTGACTGACGCCCTTCGCCTTTCTGGCCGCCTTAATTTGTTCTCCGATCATATGCGCACCGCCCTTTCGCTTTCATTATAAATGCCCACACCCGTTCAGGCAAGCAACGCGATTTAACATTCGCCAAAACATTTGACTTTTTCCAATTTAGGACTACAATATGAGTATCGGAATCAGACATAAAATGGAGGGATAAACATGCTCGATTTTCTGCGCAGCGAAGGTATAGACGAGGAAATGCTCGCCCGAATCGAGGACTTTCGCCGCAGCTTTCCCGCAGCGCCGGAGAACGCCGGACGCATCCCCTGCCCCAAATATAAATATTACGGCCGCGAGGTCTGGCGCGAGGCGATAGCCGCCGTACTCGCGGGCGAAAACCTGCTGCTGGTCGGGCCGAAGGCCACCGGCAAAAACGTTCTGGCCGAGAACCTTGCCGCCGTGTTCCAGCGCCCGCAGTGGGACATTTCGTTTTACCTCAACACGGACGCCGCCTCGCTCATCGGCACCGACACCTTCAAAAACGGCGAGGTGACGCTGCGCCGCGGGCCGATATACCAATGCGCCGTTGAGGGCGGCTTCGGCGTGCTCGACGAGATAAACATGGCAAAGAACGAATCTCTCTCCGTGCTCCACGCCACACTGGACTTCCGCCGCATAATCGACGTGCCGGGCTACGACCGCATTACGCTCTCCCCCTGCACGCGCTTCATCGCTACGATGAACTATGGCTACGCCGGTACGCGCGAGCTGAACGAGGCGCTGGCTTCGCGCTTCATGGTTATAAACATGCCCGTCATCTCTGCCGACAGCCTTGAAAAGCTGCTGAAGGCCACGTTCCCGAAGCTTCGCGCGGAATACGCCCGCCAGCTTGCGGAGCTGTTTCAGGAGATCCGCAAGAAGTGCGACAGCTCCGAGATATCCACAAAGGCGCTCGATCTGCGCGGCCTGATTGCCGCCGTGCATCTCACGGAGCAGGGACTGAGTCTCGGCGAGGCGCTTGAGATGGGCATCCTCAACAAGAGCTTTGACGATTTCGAGCGCCAGCTCGTGTCCGATATCGTCGGCGCGCGTATCCCCGGCGAGCTGCGCCGCAGTGACCTGTTCGAGCCATGACAGAGATCGACGAGCGGCAGCAAAAGCGCGCGGCAAACATCGTCTGGAACTGCGCCGGGCGCTACGACTTCCGCCCTGATTTCCGCGCCTACGACGTGAAAGGCAGAGCCGACCTCTACTGGAACTGCATCTTCGGCGCGGCGCGGAAGCACTACGACTACGCGGTGTTCGCGCAGATATTCGCAGGGCTTCAGCAATATGAGGACGCCGACACATACACGGATCTGTTCTGGCTGGGGCTTGAAAACTGCGTCTATCAGCGAGAGCTACCGCAGCGCCCGGCGCTGGAAGCGCTTCGGCGCAGATACGCCGAGCAGTTCGTGCGGCAGCATCAGGGCGCGGAGGATTTTCAATTCTACGATTCGCTCGCGCTCGCGCACTTTTCGCGCGTGCTGGGGCTTGAATCGCGCATGAACAAATACGACTCCAAGCTCCTCGACGAGCTGGAGTTCACGCCGGACATGACGGAAACGGAGATCGCCGCGCGGGCGAAGGAGCTGTTCGAGCGCTGGTTTCAGATATGCACCGAGGAGCGCCGACGCGCGCAGAAGCGCAGCTTCACGCAGCCGTTCAAAAAGCGCGGCAGGAAGAACGCCGATACCCAGTTTCGCAGGTTCGGCCTTGGCTTCACGCAGCATCCGCAGGACGTCTACGGCGGCTCGGCGGACGGCGACGTGCAGCAGAAAGAGCTGAAAACCAAGATGACCGCGCAGGAACTGCGCGAGTTTATGGAGACGAAGTACGGCAGGAGCATATTCTCTCCTGCAAAAACGGACAAGCTCGAACGCGAGCTCTGTACCGGCAGCCATGAATCCTGCCATCTGCTCATCACATCCGGCGACCGTCCGGACGCGGCGCAGATACGCAACGGCTTTGAAGCGCTGTCGCGCCAGCGCGAGGCGGCGCAGATAGTGAGAAACCGCGCAAGCTACGACGCAAGCCTCGCGCAGAACCGCAGCGCCATAGCAAAGCTGAGTTCGAAGATCCAGAACTCAGCGCTCATGCATCTCCAGCCCGCCATCATCCGCGCGAATTCCGGTCGGCTCGACGGCGGACGCGTATGGCGCGCGCTGAGCTTCGGCGACAGCCGCGTGTTCCGCAAGACGGAGCATGACGACATCGGCGGGCTGTCGGTGGACATACTGCTCGACGCCTCGACCTCGCAGAAAACGCGGCAGGAGATCGTCTCCGCGCAGGGCTACATGGTCGCCGAGAGCCTCACGCGCTGCGGCATTCCCTGTCGGGTCAGTTCGTTCTGCTCCATGACGGGCTACACCGTGCTCCGCGTTTTTCGGGACTATGACCGTCCGCGCGACAATCGGCGGATATTTGAATACGTCTCCAACGGCTGCAACCGCGACGGTCTCGCCATCGCCGCGCTGCACCGGCTGATGAACGCTTCCCCATACGAGCACAAGCTGCTCATCGTCCTGTCCGACGTGAAGCCGAACGACGTTGTAAAGACCCGCCGCCGCGAGACGGACGAGCTTGTAACATATGAAAAGGACGTCGGACTGACCGATGCCGCGCTTGAGGTGCGCCGTGCGCGGGCGGACGGCATCGCGGTGATGTGCGTGTTCACCGGCGACGACGAGGACGTCGCCTCGGCGAAGCTTGTCTACGGGCGCGACTTTGCGCGCATCCGCTCGCTGAGCATGTTTGCGGACACAGTGGGCATGCTGATAAGCAACCAGATAAAAAATCTTTGATGCTGACGAAAAACGGAGAGTTTATATGGCACCGAAATTCAAATTTACCAGAGCGGAAATAACCGACGCCGCCCTGCAGGTAGTGCGCCGGAATGGCATAGGCGCGCTGACCGCGCGGGCTATTGCGGACGAGCTTGGCGTATCGACTCAGCCGGTGTTCACCTGCTTTTCTACGATGGCCGAGGCTCGCGGCGCGGTGCGCTCGGCGGCGGAGTCGATATACGACGGCTACGTGGAAGAGGGGCTGCGGGCGGAAATCCCGTTTTACGGCTTTGGAATGCAGTATATCCGCTTCGCGCGCGAGGAGCCGGAGCTGTACAGGCTTCTTTTTCTCACGCATGACGCGGGTGAAAAGGGCGCGATGGACGCGATGCGCCATTCGCTGGACTATGTGAAGGAGCCGCTGGAGCGGATATACCACATCAGCGAAGCCGAAGCCGAGCGCTATTTCCGCGACCTGTGGATCGTGGTGTACGGCATCGCCGCGCTCATCGTCACCGGCGACTGCCCATACTCCGACGCGGAGATCGGCGCTATTCTGACCGGCTTCAGCCTCAGTATCTGCAAGGCGATAAAGGAAATTCCCGGCTTTGTCTCCGGAGATTTTGACCGCGACAGACTGTTCACCGAGATGATCGGGGGATGCAAAAATGGATGATTCTTCTCTGCTGCGGCTGATTCAGCCTTTTCTCAACGGCAAAATGCAGCTCACCGCGTTCCCCGCGAAGAACCGTAAAAAGCTCGCCGCGCTGTGGTATCTCGCTGGGAAGCTTGAGCCGGACAGGCGCTATTCCGAAGCCGAGCTGAACGACCTGTTGGACGCGTGGAGCACGTTCCACGATCCCGCGACACTGCGGCGCGAGCTGTATAACAAGAAGCTTGTAGAGCGAACCGACAACGGCGCGGAATACTGGCGCTGTGAAAGCATTCCGGCTCTTGACGAATTCACGGCAAAATATATTTGAACGGCAAGAAAATACCGCCATGTTCAGAACAGTGTCTGAGCATGGCGGTTTTCGTTTTTGCCGCGGCCGCACATAAGACGGCAGACTTAGGTGGTTATCGGTTTACTTCTTTTTATTCGGCATATGTATCGCGCGGCCATCTACCGCAAGCGCCGCCTCGCGCAGCGCCTCGGACACGGTCGGGTGGCAGTGTATCGTATCCACAAGCTCATCCACCGTGGCTTCGAGCCGAATGGCCAGCGCCGCCTCTTCGATAAGCTCGGTCGCGCTCGGCGCCATGATGTGTACACCGAGTATCTCGCCGTATTTTTCACCGGCAATGATCTTGACCATGCCGTCAACATGGCCGGACACAAGGCTTCTGCCGTTTGCGGCGGTAACAAATCTGCCGACTTTGTAGTCCACGCCCTTTTCCTTGAGCTGTTCCTCGGTATATCCAACACCGGCAAGCTCGGGACCGATATATGCGCAGGACGGGCTGTAAGCCGCAATGAAGGTCTTGCTGCCGCCAGCTGCATTCTCGGCCGCCGTCTCGCCCATAGCCATTGCGGCATGAGCCAGCATAAGCTTCCCGTTGCAGTCGCCGACGGCGTATATGCCCGGAACGGAAGTCTCCATCCGATCGTTGACCTGGATATAGCCGCGCTCCGTCTTTACTCCGGCTTTCTCAAGTCCCAGTCCTTCGATATTGGGCTTACGGCCAACGCAGAGCAGTATCTTTTCTGCCTCCACTGTTCTCTCGCCGTTCGGGCACTCGATATGAACTCTGCCGCCAGCGCCGCAGCTTTCCACGGAGATGACCTTACTCTCCGTGAGTATCTCCATGCCCTTGGTCTCAAGCTGGCGGCGAACCATCGCGGTAAGCTCCGAATCCATGAGCGGCAGGAGCTTGGGGCTCATCTCAACTACCGTGACCTTGCTGCCAAAACGCGCGTACACGCTGCCAAGCTCAAGGCCGATCACTCCGCCGCCGATAACGAGCAGGCTCTCCGGAACATGGTCGAGCTGCAGGCAGGCCGTAGAATCGATGACCGCGCCGCATTCGCTGATCCCCTTTATCGGCGGGACGATCGGCGCGCTGCCGGAGGCGATGATTATCTTTCCGGCAGTCAGTATCCTGCCGCCGACTGAGACTGTTTTCGGGTCTGCGAAGCTCGCCTTTCCGGATATCAGCGTAATCTTATTTGCCTTTATGAGCGCTTTCACGCCGTCGGTGAGCTTTTTCGTGACACCGGCGCGCGCATTCTGCACCGCGTTCCAGTCTACCGAAACGTCGTTCGCCACTATGCCGATGCCGGCAGAGTGCGTTGCCAGCTCGTACACCTCGGCAGAATGCAGAAGTGCCTTTGTCGGCATGCAGCCGCGGTTGAGGCAGGTACCGCCGACGGCGTCCGCTTCGATGAGCGTGACCTTCATTCCAAGCTGCGCGCCGCGTATTGCCGCGACGTATCCGCCCGGGCCGCCGCCGATGACGATGAGATCATTGCCGCTCTCCGTCTGCGGCGCGGCAGGCTCCGCCGCGGCAGCCGGTGCGGGTTCGGCTTCGAGCTTCTCGCCATCGCTGCCAATGACCGCAACGACCGCCAGGCAGTCCGCCGTACCATCCTCCGGAACACTTATTTTCAGGAGCGTTCCGGAAACATTCGCATTCACCGTATTTGTAAGCTTGTCGGTCTCCACATCAAAGAGCGGCATGCCCTCTTCGATCGCGTCCCCGACTTTTTTATGCCATTTGATTATCGTGCCCTCAGTCATGGTCATTCCAAGCTTCGGCATGATGACATTGGTCGCCATTGAATATCCGTCCTCCTAAATTATGCAAGCATGAGCGCCGGGTTTTCCATGAGCGTTTTGACCCGATGCAGGAACTGTGCGGCAAGGGCTCCGTCCACAACTCTGTGGTCGGCGGTGAGGCACATGTTCATCATCGTCCGGACGGTGATCTGGCCGTCCACAACGACAGGCTTGTCCTGCATTGCGCACACGCCGAGGATCGCCACCTCAGGCTGATTTATGATGGGAGAGAAGCTCTCTATGCCGTACATGCCGAGGTTGGTTATAGTAAACGTGCCGCCGTGGAGACGCTCCATCGGGAGCTTCCCGCTGCGGGCAAGCTCTGCAAGTTCCTTGACCTCCGAGGATATCTCCGTCAGGCTCTTCTTGTCAGCATCGGGAACATTCGGCACAACAAGCCCGTTATCGAGCGCAACGGCGACGCCCATGTTGACATAGTGCTTATAGATGATCTTATTTCCGTCCACCGAGCAGTTGAGCGCGGGGAATTCCGTGAGCGCTTTCGAGACGAATTTGACCAGTATGTCAGTATAGCTCACCTTGATATCATTCGCCTTGAGCTGGGCGCGGTACTCCTTGAGATTGGTCATGTCCACACTCAGATCAAAGGTGACGGTGGGGCTGGTCATATGGGAATTGAGCATGTTGCGCGCGATAGCCTTGCGCATGCCGTCCATATTCACGGTCTCCTCGCGGGCGGGAGCCTCCTGCACCGGTACGCGGCTGTCATGCAGATACTTGAGGATATCCCCTGCCATGACGCGCCCGTCGCTCGGGATATCGTTCACATCTACCCCGATGTCTGCGGCGATCTTTTTCGCGAGCGGAGACGTCTTTACGCTGTGCTCTTCCTGCGCGTCAGGCTTATAATTGCGGATGTCCCTCTCGACGATGCGGCCGTTCGGTCCGGTCCCCGTGACATAATGCGTGTCTATTCCAAGCTCTGCGGCAACTTTCTTTGCCCTCGGCGAGATTATCAGGCGCTCACCGGCCTTGTGCGCGGCGGGCTGTACGCTCTGCTCGGCAGGCTGCTCTGTCTTCTCCTCGGCCGGTGCGGCAGCAGCCCCCGTAAGGCCGGAGATGTCCTCACCCGCCTGCCCCATAATGGCGACGGGCTGCTGGCAGGCCGCGGTCTCGCCGTCGTTCACGAGTATTTTGAGCACAGTTCCCGCCTCATAGGCGTTTATCGTATTCGTCAGCTTGTCTGTCTCCACGTCGAAAAGCGGGTCGCCGACCGTGACGGCGTCTCCCTCTTTCTTCTTCCATTCACTTATCGTGCCCTCCGTCATCGTCATTCCGAGCTTGGGCATTGATACATAAAAGGCCATACCTAAAACTCCTTCCGAAACGCGGTCACAGCATTTTCCGTGCGGCGTTGACGATATCCTGATAGTTGGGCATGAACGCCTGTTCAAGGATCGGAGACACGGGGACGGGGGTATTGAGCGAGCCGATGCGCACGACGGGGCCGTCAAGCTCGTCGAACATTTCCTCGGCTATGGTTGCGCTGATCTCTCCGCCGTAGCCGCCGCGCTTGGTTTCTTCGGTGATAACGATAGCGTGGTGAGTCTTTGCGATGCTGCTGCGTATCATGTCCTTGTCCAGCGGATAGAGCGTACGCAGGTCGATGATCTCAAGGCTTATGCCGTCCTTGGCGAGGATATCCGCCGCCTTCTTCGCATCGTAGACCTGAAGGCCGTAGGTGATAACGGAAATATCCGTACCTTCGCGCACGATATTGCCCTTGCCGAGCGGGATGGGATCAAAATTGGTGATATCGGCTTTCTCTTTTATTATCTTGTTTTCAAAATATATTACGGGGTTATCATCGTCGATAGCGGACAGGATAAGGCCAAGCGCATCCTGCGGAGTCGAAGGATACACGACCTTGAGGCCGGGCACATGAGTGACCCACGCTTCGAGAGACTGGGAGTGCTGCGCGGCGCCGCCCTGTCCCGCGCCCGCAGGCATGCGGACAACCATGGGGAGAGATATCTTTCCGCCGAACATATAGCGCATCTTTGCCGCCTGATTGGCGATCTGATCCATCGCAACGGTCAGGAAGTCGCAGAAAACGAGCTCTGCGATCGGTCTCATGCCGGTAGCCGCGGAGCCGACGGCGCAGCCGATTATTGCGCTTTCGGATATCGGTGTATCGCGCACGCGGTCGCCGCCGAATTCATCATACATGCCGAGGGTGATGCCGAAGCTGCCGCCGTAGGCGCCGGTGTCCTCACCGAAGAGGATAACTCTCGGATCTTCACGCATTCTTATGCTCATACCCTCGCGGATAGCTTCACGATAAGTCAGGATCATCTCTTTCTTGCCTCCTCTACTATATCCGAATATACATCGACAACAACGGAATCCGCGTCTGGCCAGGGCTGGGCGGCGGCAAACTCGATCGCGTCGCTGACTTCCTTTGCAACGCCTGCCTCAATGCCGCAAAGCTCATCCTCGTCCGCCACGCCGTTATCGATAAGGTACTTTCTGAAATTGGGGATGGGGTCTCTCTTCATCCACGCCGCCTGCTCCTCCGCAGGCTTATAGGGCGCGGGGTCTCCTTCAAAGTGGCCGTGCTGTCGGTAGGTCTTGCACTCGATGAGCGTCGGTCCCTTGCCTTCACGGGCGCGCGCCACAGCTTCGCTCGCCGCCTCATATACGGCCAGCGGGTCGTTGCCGTCGACCGTTACGCCGGGCATATTGTACGCGACGGCGCGCACGGAGATATCCTTTATCGCCTGATGGTGCTCCTGACTGACGGATATGCCGTAGAGATTGTTCTCACACACGAACACGACTGGAAGCTTCCACAGCGATGCGATATTGAGTGATTCATGGAATGTGCCCTGGTTCGTGGACGCGTCGCCGAAGAAGCAGACGCAGACCTGATCCGTCTTGCGTAGCTGTATGGACAGTCCCGCGCCGCAGCTGATGCACTGCCCTGCGCCGACGATGCCGTTCGCGCCGAGGATGCCCTTGTCTCTGTCCGCGATATGCATGGAACCGCCCTTGCCGTGGCAATAGCCGGTCGCACGGCCGAAGAGCTCCGCCATCATAAGGCGCATGTCTCCGCCCTTGGCGATTATATGGCCGTGGCCGCGGTGCGTGCTGGTGATATAGTCTTCATCCGTAAGGCATTCGCACACGCCCGTTGCGACGGCTTCCTCGCCGATATACAGATGGCAGAAGCCCGGTATCTTCCCTTCCGCGTACAGTCTTGAGGTTGCATTTTCAAAGTCACGTATACGCAGCATCCGCGTATACATGTCTTTCATCATTTCATTGCTGACTGCCATTTAGTTTTCCTCCTGAAGGCTGAATTTAGATATTTGAAATGACAAAGCCGTTGGTGGTTGAATATAAAACCACATTTACGCATAAATAATATCATCGATTCAGTCACAAAACAACATATTTTGTGATATCCGTGATAGAAATGGCACTATTCACAAATCTTTTAGTTGTTTTATGTGCATATTGACATAGCACGATCTGTGCTTTCAAAAGTTTTCACGAATAAACCAACATAATTCCACTTCAAGATTGACAGCAAATCGAGTGGATGCTATATTATTCATGCAAAATCGGCTCCCGCAGCGCCGCCGTTTGCCCGAAAATCCACAATTTTCAGCGTGGCCTGCAGCAAATTTCGCTCTTTCTTCAGGCCGCACGGAGGGACACATGATACACTACCTTGAAACCGGCAGCACCGATCCATGCTACAATTTAGCCTTTGAACAATATGTTCTCGAAAACAAGCGAGACGGCGACTGGCTCATTCTCTGGCAGAACAACAACACCGTTGTCATAGGCTGCAACCAGAACGCATGGGCTGAGGTCAACACGGAATACGTGCGGCAGCACGGCGTCACGGTCGTGCGCAGGATGACCGGCGGCGGCGCGGTATATCACGACATGGGCAACCTGAATTATTCATTCATATCCGACGCCGGAAACGGCAGCGAAATATCCATAGAACATTTCACCGAACCGGTGTGCCGCGCGCTGTCCACCATGGGCGTCCGCGCCGAAAAGTCCGGACGTAACGACATTCTGGTCAACGGCCGCAAGGTATCCGGCGTCGCGCAGCGCCTCTGCGGCGACAGGATACTGCATCACGGCACGCTACTTTTTGACTCCGACCCGCAGGTTATAAGTGAGGCGCTCAATGTAAACGCGGACAAGTTCAGCTCCAAGAGCGTCAAGTCTGTGAAAAGCCGTGTCGGCAATATCCGAGAGTTTCTGCCTGCGGACATGGACATGACGGAGTTCCGCGCAAGGCTGCTCGCCGCGCTGTCCGCGGATGGGCTCGTGCACGAGCAGCTGTCCGGCGAAGAGCTGGCCGAGGCAGCCAGGATCGCGGACGAAAAATACCGTTCGTGGGACTGGACATGGGGACGGACCAAAAAGTTCGAATATAAAAACAGCCGCCGCTTCCCCGGCGGCAGCCTGTGTATAATGGCGGACGTGCAGAACGGAAAGATAAGCGACATCGCGTTTGAGGGCGATTTCATGGCTCTTGAGGATGTTTCGCCCGCAGCGACGGCGCTGACAGGCTGCCTCTTCGAGCGAGACAGCGTGGCTCGCGCCCTGTCAACGCTGGATCTGACGAACATTTTCGGCGCGATCACCGCCGAAAATATACTTGATCTGATGTTCAGCTGAATCCTATATGACAGTAAAACCCCTCCGGCTATACCGGAGGGGTTTTTGTTTATTTCTTTCTCGGATCAGGCTTATTCGCCCAGATATGCGGAAACCATATTCTCGTCTGCCAGAAGCTCCTTTCCGGTGCCGTGCATAACGACTCTGCCGGTCTGCATGATGTACGCATGGTCGCTGATGCTGAGCGCTTTCTGAGCGTTCTGCTCTATAAGCATTATCGAAAGCCCCTCTTTGTTGAGTTCCTTTATGACTTCAAACACCTGCTGCACTATGACCGGTGCAAGGCCGAGGGACGGCTCGTCAAACATCATCAGCTTCGGGCGTGCCATCATGCCTCTGCCGATAGCAAGCATCTGCTGCTCACCGCCGGAGAGAAGGCCGCCATACTGCTTTTCGCGCTCCTTCAGTCTGGGGAAAATGCTGTACACGCGCTCAATATCTTCCTTGATGCCGTTCTGATCTTTTCTGAAATTGCTTCCTATGCGGAGATTTTCATACACGGTGAGCTTCGCAAAGATCTGTCTTGCTTCAGGGACCTGCACAAGCCCCGCCTCGACGACCTCATAGGGTTTCTTAGATGCGGGTTTTCCCATGAATTCGACCGTTCCGCCGGTGGTCTTCATGACGGACGAGATGCACTTGAGCAGAGTGGATTTGCCGGCGCCGTTTGCACCGAGGACAGAGACGATCTCGCCCTCCTGAACCTCAAGCGAAACTCCGCGCAGCGCCTGGATGCCGCCGTATGCCGCGGACAAATTATCGACTTTCAGTATTGCAGCCATCAGTCCATACCTCCCAGATAAGCTTTGATGACGTCGGGATTGCTCTTGACCTCAGCCGCAGTGCCGACAGCGATAGTCTTGCCGAAGTTGAGAACGGTGCAGTAATCGCAGAGGTTGGAGACGACGTCCATATGATGCTCGATCATAAGGATGGTGATGTCGTACTTCTCTCTGATCTCGCGGACAAAGTCCACCAGATCGAGCGATTCCTCGGTGTTCATGCCCGCCGCCGGCTCGTCGAGGAGCAGCAGCTTCGGGTCAAGCGCCATTGCACGCGCGATCTCAAGCTTGCGCTGATGGCCGTACGGAAGAGAGCTTGCCTTCTCGTTCACCTTATCCTGAAGTCCGACGTCCTCAAGGAGCGCCATCGCCTTTTCCTTCAGGAACTTTTCGCGCTCTTTGTACTTCTTGGTCATAAAAATCGCCTGCGGCATATTATACGTCGCATCAAGATTGCTGGCGATTATGACGTTGTCCATAACGGACAGGTTGGAAAAAAGCCTGATATTCTGGAAAGTACGGCCTATGCCGAGCTGCGCTACCTTATACGGGGGCATACCGGTGATGTCCTGACCGTCGAAGATTATCTTGCCCGCGCTGGGCGCGTAGATGCCGGTGATATTGTTGAATATTGTGGTCTTGCCCGCGCCGTTCGGGCCGATTAGGCCGTGGATCTGGCCGGGTTCGAGCTTGAGGCTGAAGTTGTCTATCGCGCGGACGCCGCCGAAATGCTTCTCAACATTATGCATTTCAAGGACAGGAGTTTTCTCAGTGCTCACTTGCTTTTCTCCTCCTTTCCGGCTTTCGCCGTCTTGGGCTGCTTCTTGCCGGAGAACAGTTTAGCAAAGAACTTGCCGATCGCAATGCCCCAGCGCTTGAGAGTTTTGCACATGCGCTTGAATGAAAATTCCTTGTAGCCGTAAAGTCCGCTGGGCTTGAACATGATGATCAGCACGACCGCGATGCTGTATATGAGCATACGGTAGTTGGACATGGCTCTGAATATCTCGGGCAGGATCGTGACGATTATTGCGCCGAGCACGGAGCCGGTCAGCGAGCCGAGGCCGCCGATAACGGTGGTCGTGATAAGCTCACAGCTCTTGGCGAGGTTGAAGCTTGCAGGGACGATGTACATCAGGTAGCCGCCGTAGAGCGCGCCCGCCCAGCCCGCATAAATTGCGGAGAAGGTGAAGGACATTCTCTTGAAGCGGTATGCATTGACGCCGACCGCTTCCGCTGCCAGCTCGTTTTCGCGGATGGAGGTCAGGTTGCGTCCGTACTTGGAGTGGATGAGTCTCCACGCGATAAAGAACGCGAGCACAACGCAGACCACGCAGAACAGCATATTGGAGTAGTTGGGGATCCCGGGATATCCCGCCGAGCCGCCGGTGATGTTCTTCGTATAGTTGAACAGGACGCGCACGCACTCGCCGAAGCCGAGACAGGTGATCAGGAAGTAGTCGCCCTTGAGTCTCAGCGTGATGGAGCCGAGCAGAAACGCTACAAGCCCCGCAAACAACGCGCCAAGTATGATCGCGATAAGGAAATTCACCTTGAACTGAACGGTGAGGATAGCCGCGGTATACGCGCCTATCGACATAAAGCCTGCGTTGCCAAAGGAGAACAGTCTTGTGAAGCCCGTCAGCACCGACATACCGAGAACGGCGATGATGTTGATGCAGACCATTATCACAACGCCCTGAAGATAGCTGCTGATGCCCAGTGCGTTGCAGAACGCGGTGTTTATATCATTAAATAATGTAAGCATGTTGTCCTCCCATCTCAGGCTTTATCCTGCACGTCAACACCGAACAGGCCGCTCGGCTTGACCAGAAGCAGGACGATAAGCAGTGTGAACGAGAACAGGTCGCGCAGGCTGGAGCTGATGTATCCGGAAACCAGCGTTTCCAGGATGCCGAGGACTATTGCACCGACAATAGCACCAGGGACGCTGCCCAGACCGCCTATGACGGAGGCTATAAACGCCTTGAGGCCGACATTGCCCATCTGCGGGAAGACGTTATATTTCATGCCGTACAGTACGCCGCCTACACCGGCGAGCGCACCGGCAAGCAGGAAGACCAGTGCGATGCAGCGGTCGACCTTCACGCCGAGTACCTTTGCGGAGTATGCGTTGCATGCGATTGCACGGACGTTGAGACCAAACTGAGTTTTGTTGATGAGATAAATAAGAATGACCAGAACAACTGCGGTGATCGCAAGGCTGATAAGGTCGAGGACGCCGATGTAAGCGCCGCCCACGTTTATCGTGGACACGGGAAGTCTGAAGGCATAGGATCTGTACTGACCTGAGAAAATGAGTATGGATGCCTGCTGGAACATATTTGAAAGGCCCATCGCCGCGATCATGAGGAACATGTTAGGCGCTCCGTTGCGGCGGATCCGGCGGTATGTCACTTTTTCACTGGCATAGCTTATCAGCGCGCCTCCCACTATACCCATAATTGCAGCCGGCAGGAACGGCAGGCCGACAAAAGTGGAGAACACTATTGCAACATACGCGCCCACCATGGCAAATTCACCATGAGCCCAGTTGGAGAAGTCAAGCAAGCTGTAGATCAAAGAGTATCCTGTTGCAAGCAGCGCATAAATGCCGCCGATCGATATACCTGTTACTAACTGCTGCAAAAACATGTTTTTTCTCCTACTACTATATCTAAGTTGAGTTTATTAACGGCAAAGGCGGCATTTCCATGCCCCTTTTATAAAGAAGCGGGGAGGAGATATCCCCTCCCCACTTGTAAGTTTTTATTTCTGAGCCTCGATGATTTCCTTGAACTCGAAAGAGTCGCCGTGGCACTCGTAGAGAGCGCATGCCATGGACGGGTTGTGGGTCGCGGGATCCATGACAAGAGTACCGATCAGGCCTTCGAACACTTCGGTCTGCTCAAGAGCGTCGCGGATCGCGGTGGGATCGGCGGAACCGGCGCGGTTGATGGCGTCAACGATCCAGTTGACTCCGTCGTAGCCGAACAGGCACTCGGCTTCCATGCTGATGCCGTATTCCTTGGCAACGCGCTCACCGAAAGCCTTAGCATCGGGAGAGTTGAAGCCGATACGGGAGACATACAGGCAGCCTTCCAGAGCGCCCTGTGCCTCGCTGGCGAGCTGAGCGGAGTCCCAGCCGTCGTGACCCATGAGAGTGCACTCGATGCCCATCTCACGTGCCTGCTTTGCGAAGGTCGCGTTCTTTGCATAGTCGTTCATAACGACGAAGATGATGTCGGGGTTCTTTGCCTTGATGTTGGTCAGCTGTGCGCGGAAATCAACGTCGCCTTCCTGGCACTGCTCATCAGCGACAATGTTCGCGCCCTTGGCGTTGATAGCATCTCTGATGAAGGAGCCGACGGACTCGGAGTTGGTGTTGCCGGCTATGGTGAAGAGAGCTGCGTTCTTGACGCCGAGCTTGTCAACGGCGTAGTTACCGATAACGGTGCCGAGGTAGGAGTCTATGAAGCACATACGGAAGGAGTAGGGGTGGAGGTTGCCGTTCTCGTCAACGGTAACGAGCTCGTTGGAGGCAGCGGTGCCGATGATGGGAACCTTTACCTCGTCAGCAACGGAAGCCATGGGGATGTTGCAGGAAGAGAAGTTGGTGCCGATGGAAGCGACGATGTGATGCTCATCGACGAGCTTTTTGAAAGCGGAGACGGAGTCAGCCGCTTCGCCCTTGCCGTCCATGGGGACGAGCTCAAGCATCTTGCCGCCGAGAACGCCGCCGGCTTCGTTAATGTCCTTGACAGCAAGCTCTGCGCCGTACTGGCCGGCAGTGCCCCACAGAGCGGTCGCGCCGGTAAGGTCGGAGACGTAGCCGATCTTAATAGTATCGGAATCCGTGCCCGCAGTTTCGGAGCCGTTGTTCGTCGCGGCCGGAGCATTGGGAGCAGCTGAGTTGCCGCAGGCAACAAGCGCCAGAACCATTACAACAGCCAGAAAGATGGATATCGCTTTTTTCATGTTCGTTCCTCCTGTTTTTGGGATGTGTTTGGGTCGTAGCGGTATCCGCTACATTTGTTTGTAGTTTATCATGAGTTTTTTCTCTTGTAAAGTTGTTTTTTGGTTTTTGTGGCTATCTGTCGTTTAACTTTTGTTTTCGCAATTTTGTTATTATTTTACGGGATTTTCAATGGTTATCGCGTGTTTTATTATTTATTTTATTCTGTTTTTCGCCAAATAGTTTTTGGCTTTCCCGTTCGTCAAGTTGGTTTTTTGTTGGTTTACTCAAAAATCGCAGTTGCTTTTTGTTGAGTATTAACAAAATTGTTCTTTTAGTGAAAGAGAGCTTTGCTTTTTGTGGGATACTGTGTATAATGTATTTCGAAGTAAGCCACATGTATACATGTTTGGAGGATTCATGCTTATGGAAAACATCATTACCAACAAAAAAGCCGCTGAATTGATGTTGATTTCTGCCCGTATTCGCCGCAGTGCACTTGAAATGGTTTATCGCGCGACATCCGGCCATCTCGGCGGTTCTTTCTCGATCTGCGAGCTTCTGACCGCTCTGTATTTTAATGAAATGAATATAGACCCGCAGAAGCCGCGCTGCCCCGACAGAGACCGGCTCGTCCTCAGCAAGGGTCACTGCACACCGGCGCTCTATTCCGCGCTGGCCGCGAGGGGTTATTTCCCGCAGGAGGAGCTGAGCACCTTCCGCGATATAAACAGCCATCTCTCCGGTCACGCCGAGATGAACCATGTAAAGGGCGTTGACATGTCCACCGGCAGCCTCGGCCAGGGCTTTTCCGCCGCGGTCGGCGTGGCTCTCGCGGGCAAGCTCGACAAGAAGGACTACCGCGTATACGCCATTCTCGGCGACGGCGAGATCCAGGAGGGGCAGATCTGGGAGGCCGCAATGGCCGCTGGCAACTATCAGCTCAACAACCTCTGCGCGATAGTGGACAACAATAATATACAGATCGACGGCACGATAGAGGAGATCATGTCCCCCTATCCTATTGATAAGAAGTTCGAGGCTTTCAAGTTCAACGTCGTCACCTGCGACGGGCACGATATGCAGAGCATCTGCCGCGCCTTTGCCGAGGCGAGGAAAGAGACCGAAAAGCCCACCGTCATCATCGCAAAGACGATAAAGGGCAAGGGCGTTTCCTTCATGGAAAACAACAACGAGTGGCACGGCAACGACCCCAACACCGAACAGTATCTCAAAGCTGCGGCAGAGCTTGACGCAGAAATTGCGCGCGCCGAAAAGGAGGCTGCATCAAATGAGTAAGATATCCACACGTACCGCATACGGCGAAGCCCTCGCAGCGATCGGCGGAGACGAGCGCATTATCGTTCTCGACGCGGATCTTCAGTGCTGCACCAGAACCGAGAAATTTGCCGCCCTTTATCCCGAGCGTTCCCGCAACGTCGGCATAGCCGAGGCGAACATGGTCGGCATGGCCGCCGGACTTGCCGCCTGCGGCAAGATAGTTTTTGTCAACTCCTTCGCCATGTTCACCGCCGGCCGCGCCTTTGAGCAGATACGCAACTCTCTGGCATACCCGCATCTCAATGTCAAGGTCATCGGCACTCACGCCGGTGTCACCGTCGGCAAAGACGGCGCGACCCACCAGTGCCTTGAGGACATCGCGGCTATGCGCGCCATCCCCGGCATGATGGTTCTCTCACCCTGCGACGCGAACGAGACCCGCCTTGTCACAAAGGCAATCGCCGAATACGACGGGCCGTGCTTCATGCGTCTCGGGAGGCTTGATGTGGACGAGTGCACAAACCTCATCCCCGAATATCATTTTGAACTCGGCAAGGCGGCCAAGCTCGCCTCCGGCAGCGATGTCACCATCATAGCCACCGGTCTTATGGTCCAGGAGGCTCTGAAGGCGCGCGAAGCGCTCGCCGCCGAGGGCATTTCCGCCGCAATACTCGACATCCACACCATCAAGCCTCTCGATCAGGAGGCCGTCATTGCGGCCGCCCGTGAGACCGGCTGCATAGTCACCGCGGAAGAGGCCAACATTCTCGGCGGCCTCGGCGCGGCTGTGGCAGAGGTCGTCTCCGAGACCTGCCCTGTCCCCGTCTTCCGCGTCGGTGTGCTCGACTGCTTCGGCCGCAGCGGCGATCCCGAGGCTCTTATGGAGTATTATCACATCACCGCCGCAGACATAGTTGAAAAGGCAAAGCAGGCCATCGCCCTCAAAAAGTGAGCCGCCATGGACATATACATCGGCTGTGACGATTCCGGCTTCGAGATGAAGCAGGAGATCATCAGGTATCTGTCCGAGCATAACTACGATTATTTTGACTGCGGCAGCGGTCGGGAGCCGTCAAGGTATCCGTATTATGCCGCCAAAGTCGCCTCCGCCGTGTCCTCCGGCAAGGCAGCCCGCGGCATCCTCATATGCGGCTCCGGCATCGGCATGAGCATCGCTGCGAACAAATTCAGGGGCGTCCGTGCCGCCGCGATAAGCGACAGCTATTCCGCCCGCCTCACCCGCAGGCATAACGATTCAAACGTGCTGTGCCTCGGTGGGGAGCTGCTGGGCAAATGGTCTGTGCTCTCCATCGTTGAGACGTGGCTGACCACCGAATATGACGGCGGGCACCATCAGCCCTCGCTTGACCTTATAGCAGACCTTGAATCCGTTAACATGACCGGAGAGCGCTGGTGCCCTGATTCGGCGCCTTATCCGCCGTTTGACTGGGATCCGTCGCAGTCGCTCTGAGCAAAACGAAAAGCGAGCGCCTTTTCAGGTGCCCGCTTTCGGAAGCCTCGGTACTTTTTACTCCGTGCAGTATTCAACTTTTATTCCGCGGCTTGCGATATATCTCTCCCAGTCCTCGTCCAGCTTCTGATCCGTGATTATCATGTCCACCAGCTCCAGCCCCTCGAAGAGGATATTCGCGCTGGAATTGAACTTTGTGTGGTCAACGATCAGGTATCTCTCCTGCGACTGCTTGAGCATCGTCTCTCTCACGCGCGCCTCGCTCAGGTGATTATCGGAAAGTCCGTATTCCACGGTGAGCTTCGGGCAGCTTATGAACGCGCGGTCCGCATGATAGGTTCTGAGCATATCTATCGTGTGCTGATCCGCGAAAGAAGAGGTTCTTCTCCTGAACGCGCCGCCGGGGCATATGAGATTGATGTTGTTTATGTTGCTCTCATTGCAGAGCAGGCATATCTGAAGCGAATTGGTTATCACGGTCAGCATCTTCTGCGAGCGTATCATCGCCTCGGCAAGCGCAAGGCAGGTCGTGCTCGAATCGAGCATGACGATGTCGTTTTCCTGCATATGCTCGATAGCCCGACGCGCAAGGCAGTCCTTCGTCTGATGGTAGTACGCCTTTCTCAGGTTCGTCGGATAAGTCTTGTCAAAGTTCTCTATGAGGTACGCGCCGCCGTGTGTTCTCATGAGGCGTCCCTGGCTCTCCATTTCCTTGAGGTCGCGGCGGATAGTCTCCTCGCTGCATTTGAGCATCTCGCTCATCGCGGGTACAAGCACAAAGCCCTGCTTGTTGATCTCCTGATCGATTATATTTTGGCGTTCAATTTTCAACATACCGCCTCAAAGCCTCATTTCATTACCATATTTGCACTTTTTCTGTTTTTTTGTGCATCTCGGCGCAGGATTAGTAAGCTGCGTCGCTCATGTACTATATCATATCGTCAAACAAAAATCAACATAAAATTAACGGTATATCAACTTTCTATGCCCGTCATTGATTGTTTTTGCCATATACATGCGTTTTCATGCCTGCCAGATCTTTGTTATCTGTTGACTACTTTGACTTTTTACCCGCAATTGTCGAGACACGTCCCGACAGCAGTGCGGTCATATAACTGAAAATAACTGTCCATTACATGCAAATGAAAGGGGTATTCACATAATGAAAAGCTTTGACGAGTTTTTCCTGATGACCACTGACGACGTAAAGCGATACGCCGTAGAGGTGCTGCATAAGTTTGCGCCCGACGAAGAGACCGAGTGCATCGAGATCGGAGACGGAAACATCAACTATGTTTTCAAGATCTGGTCAAAAAAAGACGGGCACTCCGTCGTCGTCAAGCAGGCCGACAAGCTGCTGCGCTCCTCCGGCCGCCCGCTGGACACCTACCGGAACAAGATCGAAGCGAAGATCCTTCAGCTCGAATCACAGCTCGCTCCGGCATATGTTCCGGAGGTCTATCATTACGACGAGGTCATGTGCGCGCTGTCCATGGAAGACATCTCCGCATATAATAATCTCCGCAAGGAGCTTATGGCAAACCGCGTCTACGCCCACCTGAGCGAGAATCTCTCCTCCTTCCTCGCGGACACGCTCCTGCCGACGACCGATCTCGTCCTGCCCAGCGCCGAAAAGAAAAAGAACGTAAAGTTCTTCTTCAACCCCGAGCTGTGCGACATCACCGAGGATCTTGTGCTCTCCGAGCCTTACATGTCCGTCCCGTATAACGAGAGGAACCGCAACATCATAACCGCCGGCAACGAGGAATTTGTCGATCACTTCCTTTATAACGACGCCGCGCTGCACGCCGAGGTCGCCAAGCTCCGCGACAGCTTCATGAACAACGCCCAGGCGCTTATCCACGGCGATCTGCACTCCGGCTCCGTCTTCGCAAACGAAAACGGCATCAAGGTAATCGACCCAGAGTTTGCCTTCTACGGCCCGATGGGCTACGACATAGGCAACGTTATCGGCAATTTCTTCTTCTCTCTGGCAAGTAAGATATTCACAATGCCCGAGGAGACCGACGCTATAAACGCGCTTTACAGGATAATCGCCGAGACCTACGACATGACCCGCGAGAAGCTGCTCGCAAAATACGACGAGCTTGTCTCCTTCCCGCTCTACAAGGCCGAGGGCTTCAAAAAGCATTACATAGACAGCGTCATGGCCGACTCCGTCGGCTATGCTGGCACCGAGATTATCCGTCGTGTGGTCGGCGATTCGAAGGTCATGGAGGTCACATCCGTCACTGACCTTGAAAAGCGCATTCCGATGGAGCGAGCGCTCATCAAGCTCGGTATCGCACTTATAATGCGGCGCTCCGAGTTCGTCAGCGGCGCTGAAATCATTGAGGCTTTCCGCCTGATCATTGCATAAAAAAGGAGAAGCGTATGGAAAGAATGGACGCTGGCATGCCCTTCCTTCTCAAATACGAGAATGTGGCATGGTATGAAAACGGCAAGGTTCGTATACTTGACCGCAGGATATTCCCTGAGGTTCGTTTTGTCGAGTGCTCCAACTATCAGGAGGTCGTCAAGGCTATTGCCGACATGGTGACGCAGAGCGCGGGACCTTACACTGCTGTCGGCATGGGCATGGCTCTCGCCGCGTATCAGGTTCGTGATAAGTCTGCCGCCGAGCAGAACAGCTTCCTTCAGCAGGCCGCCTATGACCTCGCTCATGCGCGCCCCACTACTGCGAACCGCTACGGCCAGATAACCTATCACTGCGCCGACGTTGCGAAGGCTGCGCTTGAAGCCGGTAAGGATCCGATAGAGGCCATCGTTGACGCGACCGTCGAATCACTCAACCGCCGGTACAGCACCATGCAGATCGTCGGAGATCATCTCGAAGGGCTTATCCCGAACAACGGCACCATTCTGACGCAGTGCTTCGGCGAGACCATCATCGGCACCGTCATCCGCGCCGCGATGAAGAAGGGCAAGAATTTCCGCGTGTTCTGCGCGGAGACCCGCCCGTATCTTCAGGGCGCGCGCCTTACTTCGAGCTGCTTTGCAGAGATGGGCTTTGACACCACCGTCGTCACCGACAACATGATCGCATACTCCATGCAGCACGAGGGCATCGATCTCTTCACCTCCGCTGCCGATTCTATCGCCCGCGACGGACATATCGCCAACAAAATCGGCACTTTCCAGATAGCTATCCTTGCAAAATATTTTGGTCTCCCCTACTTCGTCACCGGCATTCCGGATGCCGACAAGCACAGCCGTGACGACATCGTTATAGAAATGCGCGACCCCGAACAGGTGCTCCGCTACCGCGGCATCCAGAACACGCTGCCGCAGGTCAAGGCCATATACCCCTCCTTTGACGTTGTCCCGCCGCATCTAATCTCCGGCGTCGTCACGGACAAAGGCGTGTATGTGCCCTATCTCTTGAATAAATATTTTGAAACCGAAGTCAAAAAATTCTATTAAAGGAGCATTATATATGAAAGTCTATGTACGCGCACCTTATCCCGAGAAAAGGCTTGCCGAGCTGAAAGAACTGTTTGAAGAAGTTGTCTACGAGCCTTGGACAGAGACCGGCGAGCGCTATTACGAGGACGAGATGCTTGAAAACCTCAAGCGCGTTGAACCGGACGCTCTTATAACCGAGCTTGACCGCGTGACCGAAAAGGTTCTGAACGGCTACGGCAAGCTCCGCTTCATCGGCGACTGCCGCGCAGCACCCGCCAATATCGACACCGACGCCTGCACGGCGCACGGCGTGCCCGTGCTCTGCACTCCCGGCCGCAACAATCAGGCCGTCGCGGAGCTTGTCGTCGGGCTTATCATCATGCAGCTCAGAAACGCCATTCCCGCCATCCAGTGGGCAAAGGACGGCAAATGGGTCGAGGGCACGACCCCCTACTATCTGTGGATGGGTCACGAATTGCAGGGGCGCAAGGTCGGCTTCGTCGGCTTCGGTGCCGTCGGCCGTGCCGCGGCAAAGATCATGGACGGCTTCGACTGCGACATCTGCTTCTATGATCCGTTCATCCCCAACGATATCGGCCACTATAAGAAGACCGAGCTTGAAAAGATATTCGCGGAATGCGACATTGTCTCCCTCCATCTGCCCGTTACGGATGAGACCAGGGGGATGATAGACGAAAAGCTCCTCCGCTCCATGAAGCCCACCGCGCTGTTCGTAAACTCCGCACGCTCCGCGGTCGTGGATACAAGGGCGCTCATAAAGCTGCTCAACGACAAGGCCATCGCGGGCGCTATCATCGACGTTCTGGACACCGAGCCGCCCACGGCTGAGGATCTCCAGATTGCGTACTGCCCCAACACCATCCTCACTCCGCATATCGGCGGCTCCTCCTTTGAAGTCACCGTGCATCAGGCCGACATACTCAACGAGCGCATCCGTCAGTGGCTGAAAGGCGAGAACCTCGAGAGGATCGTCTTCAACCGCGCCGTGCTCGCAAAATAAGGCATGAAATACTACCTGCTAGTCGATCTCGGCACCGGCAACACCAGAGTCTCTCTGGTGTCTCAAAAGGGTGAGATCCTATGTATTCGCACCTTCACCAATACCTATTACCGCGACAGCGCCTATTCCGACGCGCAGTATTTTCTGCCGTCGGAATGGGGCGAGCGCATAATCCGCTGCTGCGAAGAGCTGCACGCCGAGTTTCCCGATGTCGAGATCTGCGCCGTCTCCTCTGCCGGAGCACGGCAGAGCATCGTACTTATAGACAGCAGCGGCGAGGCGTTCTACGGTCTGCCGAACATAGATAACCGCGGGCGCGATTACATGGATCGCATAACCGGCCGCGAGGAGCTGTACCGCCGCTCCGGCAAATGGGTAACGGAAGATTTCTGCGCAGCGAAGCTGATGGGGCTGCGCATGGTCTATCCGGAGCTTTACTCCCGCATCAGCAAGGTCGTCAGCATAAGCGAATGGATTGCGTTCATGTTCACCGGCGTTGCCGCCATGGAATTCTCGCAGGCCTGCGAAACGCAGCTTTATGACCTCGACAGCCGCAGCTGGGACGAGGATCTATGCGCCGCGTACGGCATTGACATTGCGCTCCTGCCTCCGCTGATCCCCGCGGGTGAGGCCGTCGGCTCAGTGCTCGACTGCTTCTCCGATATCTGCGGCACCGCGCCCGACGCCGTGTTCGTCATGGGCGGTGCCGATACGCAGGTCGCACTCAGGTATACGGAGCTGGCCGCCGGCGATATTGCCGTTGTATCCGGCACAACGTCCCCCGTCATCGTAAAAAGCAGCGAGCGGTACTACGATCCGCAGCAGCGCGTCTGGACGGACGCCGACCTCGGCGGCAAAGGCTTCATCGTTGAAATGAACCCCGGCGTGACGGGGCTCAACTATCAGCGCGTCAAAGACAATCTCTGCCCCGACCTGAGCTATGAGTTTCTCGAGAGCGAGTACGCCGCAAAAAGCAGCTTCTGCTGCACGGCCTCGTTTTCGTCGCTGCTCTTCTACGAACAGCGCTCGCTCAGGCGCGGCGGCTTCTTCACCCTCTCCCCGATGGATACGCAACTTGACCGCGTCGATATGGCGTGGGCCGTTCTGGCGGACATCGCCTGTTCAATATACGAGCAGCTCCGGCGGCTGATCTCGCTCACGAAAGCGAACGGCGCCTGCATATACGGCTGCGGCGGCGGTTTCCGCTCGGAAGCGCTGTGCCAGATGCTCTCAGACCTCTCCGGTATGGAGCTCAGGCTTTGCGGCGGGTTTGTGCAGGCCACGCTTCAGGGGCTTGTCAATATATGCGGCGCTTACCTCGGACTCCCTGCGCAGAGCGCGCAGTCATCGAAAAGCTTTTTCCCCCGCGAGCATAGTTTAATTCACGAATACTACCCCGTCTGGCTTGAAAACCGGGCCAAAGCGAATCTTATTTAATCAATCATTTTTTGGAGGTACCCTCATGTTAATGCAGGAAGAGAGAGAGCTTATAGTTGAATACGGCAAAAAGCTCAGCGCATCAGGTCTTTGCCCCGGCACCAGCGGCAACATAAGCATATACAACGCAGAGAAGAACCTGATGGCGATCAGCCCCTCCGGTATGGACTATCTTCTGACCCAGCCCGAGGACATCGTCATCACCGATCTCGAGGCAAATATTGTCGACGGCAGCCGCAAGCCCTCGAGCGAATGGGCGCTGCACACCATCTTCTATAAGCACAAGCCCGAAGCGCGTGCCGTTGTCCACACCCATTCGGCGTACTGCACCACCTTCGCGGTGCTCAATCAGCCCATCCGTGCCGTTCACTACGTGATCGGCGACGCGAACACCGACGTTGTCCCCTGCGCCCCGTATATCACCTTCGGCACCGAAGAGCTTGCGGAAAAGGCCATCGAGGTCTGCGGCGATTCCAACGCCGTACTTCTCGCAAATCACGGCATAGTCGTCTGCGGAAGCAGCATCGCCAGCGCCTTCTCCCTCGCCAACAATATGGAATACATCGCCAAGCTCCAGTACCGCGCAATGTGCATCGGCCAGCCGCAGATACTCACCGACGAGCAGATGGCCGTTGTCATGGAGAAGTTCAAATCCTACGGCCAGCCCGGCAGCCACAAGAGCGGATATTGATCCGTCAGCAGATACACAATAACTGAAGGAGGACAGCATGAATTCATTTGACTTTTACAGCCCTACATATTTTGTGTTCGGGCGCGACCGCGAGAATGACACCGGCAAATACGTCGCCAAATTCGGCGGCAACCGCGTGCTCATCGTCTATGGCGGCCAGTCCGCGAAAAGATCCGGACTGCTTGACCGCGTCAAGGCGTCCGTCAATGCCGCCGGTCTTTACAGCATCGAGCTCGGCGGCGTGAAGTCAAACCCCAAGAGCGGCTTTGTCTACGAAGGCATCGAGCTTGCCCGCCGCGAGAAGATCGATTTTCTCGTCGCCATCGGCGGCGGCAGCGTCATAGACACTGCAAAGGCCATTGCGATGGGCGTGCCGTATGACGGCGACTTCTGGGATTTCTTCTCCGGCAAAACTCCGGAGACCGCACTGCCCGTCGGCGTTGTTCTCACTCTCGCCGCGTCAGGAAGCGAAGGCTCCCCGAACGCCATCATCACCAACGAAGAGACTCTGGACAAGACCGCAGCCGAGGCCGACTGCATCCGCCCGAAGTTCTCCGTCATGAACCCTGCTCTTACCGAGAGCCTGCCCGCTTTCCAGACCGCCTGCGGCGTGACCGACATCATCTCTCACGCGCTGGAGCGCTACTTCACCAACACTCCCGGAGTTGAGACTACGGACAGGCTGCTCGAGGGCGTGGTTCTCGCCATGATCCACGAGGGGCGCACCGTTATGCGCGATCCTCACAATTTCGACGCACGCGCCAACATTATGTGGGGCGGCATGGTCTGCCACAATGACATCATGGGTGTCGGCCGCAAGCAGGACTGGAACAGCCATCATCTCGAGCATGTCATGTCCGCCGTATACGACTGCGCACATGGCGCGGGTCTGTCGGTGATAATGCCCGCATGGATGACCTACTGCATCGAGCACAGCGACGCAAAGCGCTTCACACAGCTCGCGGTCAAGGTTTTCGGCTGCCAGCTCGACGTTGACGATCCCAAGCGCACAGCTCGCGAGGGCGTGGAAGCTTTCAAGAACCTCATGCGCGAATTCAATATGCCTCTGACGTTTGCTGAGATCGGCGCCGATCCCAACGATATTGAAAAGCTCGTTGAGATGAACGGCGTCGGAGACGGCGTCACCGGCGGCTACGTTGGCCTTACCAGCGACGCAATCCGCGAGATCTACCAGATCGCCGCAGGGCTGCGCTGAGAAATATCATTATCGATAAAGAAGGAGCATTATTATGGAAACTGAAAAGAAACTGGGCTTTTCGACCCGTCAGATTCATGTAGGCAAGCGCAAGAACAGCGCCGGTGCGCTCTGCGATCCTATCTACCAAACCTCCACCTTCATGTTCGAGACCGTCGAGCAGGGCGGCGCCAGATTTGCCGGCACTGAGACCGGATACGTATACTCCCGTCCCGCAAACCCCTCCACCAACGCCGTTGAGGAGAAGATAGCCTCCCTCGAAAACGGCGAAGCCGCAATGGCCACCGCCTCCGGCATGGGTGCCATCACCGCCACGCTCTATTGCAGCGTCGTCGCCGGTGATGAGATCGTCGCGGATGAGACTCTCTACGGCTGCACCTTTGCCTTCCTCTCCAAGGAGATCACCCAGCTCGGTGTTAAGGTATCGTTTATCAACATGAACGACATTGACGCGCTCAAGGCTGCCCTCACCGATAAGACGAAGGTCGTCTACTTTGAGACTCCCTGCAACCCCACCATGAAGGTCATTGACATAAAGGCCGTTGCGGACGCCGCCCACGCATTCAACAAGGATATCAAAGTCATCGTTGACAACACGTTCTGCTCTCCCTATCTCCAGCGCCCCCTCGATCTCGGCGCGGATGTTGTTGTTCACAGCGCGACCAAATACATCAACGGTCACGGCGACGTTATCGCGGGCTTTGTCGTCGGCAAGCCTGAATTCATCAATCAGGTCCGCGGCGTCGGCGTCGTACATATGACCGGTGCGGTTATGAGCCCGTTCAACGCGTTCCTCATCGCCCGCGGCCTCAAGACGCTGAGCATCCGCATGGATCGCCACTGCGAGAATGCCATGAAGCTTGCAAGATACCTCGAGGCGCACCCCGCCGTTGCGAAAGTGTACTACCCCGGTCTGGAGAGCTTTGAGGGTCACGAGATCGCCAAGAAGCAGATGGACAAGTTCGGCGGCATGATAGCGATCGAGCTGAAGGCCGACAAGGAGACCACGGCAAAGGCTATAAACAAACTGAAGCTCTGCACCATCGCCGTCTCTCTCGGCGACGCCGAAACTCTCGTCGAGCACGCCGCCTCCATGACCCACTCCACCTACTCCGCCGAGGAGCTGGCCGCCGCCGGAATTTCCGAGGGTCTTGTCAGAATCAGCGTCGGCCTTGAGGATATCGAGGATATCATAGCCGACTTCGAGCAGGCTTTCGCCGACCTCGCCTGATATTGTCAGCATACCCCGCGGCGTCGGATAAAAAGAACAGCAAAACCGCACTGATTTTATAGAAATCAGTGCGGTTTTATTATTTCTTTACTGTTACAGCTTCCAGCCGGCGGCCTGTTCGCGGCCGGTGATGAAGCGGCGATAGATGCCGTCCTGCCGCAGCAGCTCCTCATGCGTGCCGCGCTGGATGACCTGCCCCTTATCCACCACGATGATCTGGTCGGCATGGCGGACGGTTTTGAGCCGGTGGGCTATCATGATAACGGTCTTCTCCCGCGTCAGCTCCGATATTGCATACACGTTTTTCAAAAATGAATTTGAGGGTGAATTCGTGTTGCCAAGTTTTTTTGTACTGCTTCTCTTAACTCCGATTTTTCCATTATTTTACGTACTTTTCCTGCGCCTCTTATTGATTATTTTGTGTTCTTGTGCTAAACTTATTCTGTGTAGATTTTGGATATGTATTTATTGCCGGAATCTGCCGGAAACGTTTCACTACATTATAGAAATAATGTTGGTTTTGATAGTTGTTTCAGATTACTGATTCATGGCTAAACATCATGGAGGTATGTGTTTCACAGCACAGAACAAGGATGATTACGACCGCGTTGCGGCGTAAGGATCTTCTGGGGCAGGCGGAAATGACCGATGCCCATTATTGCATTTGTGCCCTGCGGCACAGATTTGGAGGTACTCTATGACGGATAAAGAATTGCGGCGTTTGAGCCGGAGTGAGCTGCTGGAAATGCTGATTGCCCAGACAGAAGAAAACAGCCAGCTGAAGATCAGGCTGGAGCAGGCGGAAGCACAGCTTCGGGAC